>Ga0209368_1000473_pt1 | contig 34173 bp, 34 predicted proteins | sample EBPBio242008_DNA_FD_185862 | JGI IMG/M metagenome (GOLD analysis project Ga0209368, IMG submission 185862) | Wastewater treatment Type I Accumulibacter community from EBPR Bioreactor in Madison, WI, USA - Reactor 1_4/24/2008_ DNA (SPAdes)... | ecosystem: Engineered > Bioreactor > EBPR >...
AGAAAAAGGAAAATTTTGACGGCGGGAGGCCGAAGAAATTTTCTTGGCCCCTTGCCCGCTTGTCATGTCCGGCCTCCCCTCAGATGGGGCGATAGAACGTCAGCTCTTCGCCAACGATTCCTGACGCGACAACCTCCTTTCCCTGACGCAAGATGATGAAGAACTGATGTCCTTCCGGCCAGTGGGTGGTGGTCCAGCCGTCTCGGAAGGGGACGATGTAGGTGGGCGGTGTTGTCTGCTTCTTGATCTTGGGGGCAAGACCGCGCGCGCGGAGGATATCCGCGTGCTCCGAGTCGAGCCTGCACTCCAATGAACCGATGTGGCGTGACATTGCTGTCCTCCTAAGGGACGTAGGGGTTTTCCTAAACTCTGATTGAGTCAAGGGAGCAATTGGCATAAATTTACCGACTCTTCTCTTGACTCAAACTCTGCCTGCTTGTCAAAGTGCGGCCTGGGCGGAAACTATGTCCCTAGCACCAAGACCAGTTATATAGATTAACAGAAAAACGCAAATTTTGCAATAATTTGCAGCATGGCCAGTAAATGGGGTAAGCTTTAGAGGAATATGCAGACACTCAAAGAACTGGTGGCGAGTTCCGGATTTAGCGGCGACTTAGATGACTCGGCGGCGTCCAAAGAAAAATACAGCCACGACGCGTCCCTGTTTGAAATCAAGCCACAACTTGTGGTTTTTCCTAAAGACACCAAAGATGTAGAGACATTAGTTAAGCTGGCCGCTCAGCACAAGGCAGCATACAAAGACCTGTCGCTGACGCCGCGCTCGGCCGGCACGGACATGGCTGGCGGCGCCATAAATGACAGCATTATCCTGGATTTTACCAAGCACATGCATACTATTCATGAAGTAACACGCACGTATGGCCGCGCGCAACCGGGCGTGTATTACCGCGATTTTGAGCCGCGCACATTACGGCACGGCGTGTTTATGCCGTCGTATCCAGCTAGTCGTGATTTGGCGGCGCTGGGCGGTATGGTGGGCAATAACAGCGGCGGTGAAAAATCGCTGGAATACGGCAAAGTCAAAGATTTTGTTACAGAGTTAGAAGTAGTTTGGGCGGATGGTGTCGCCCGCAAAGTTAAGCCTATTACCAAAGCCGTGCTAGACAAAAAGATGAAACAAAAAGATTTTGAAGGTCAAGTCTACAAACAAATTTTTGAGCTTTGTGAGAATAATTACGAGGCAATAAAAAACGCCAAGCCGCAGGTTAGCAAAAACTCTATGGGCTACACGCTTTGGGAAGTCTGGGACAGAGAGACCGGCATTTTTGACCTGACAAAATTGTTTGTGGGGTCAGAAGGTACGCTGGGGATTACTACAGACATCACTTTTAAATTGGTGCCGCATCGGCCTCACTCCGGCCTACTGGTACTGTTCCTAAAGGATGTCAAAAAACTGGGCCATCTGATTCCCAAGGTGTTAGAACACAAGCCCGCTACATTTGAAAGTTTTGATGATTCTACCCTGTTATTATCAATAAAATTCATGCCCTACTTCTTAAAAATGCTGGGACCACGTAGGTTTATTAAATTATTAATAAGCCTAATGCCGGACGCGCTACAGCTGCTTCGCGGCGTACCAAAAATGATTCTAATGGTAGAGTTTAACGGCGACACAGAAGAAGAGGTCCGCACTAAGATTAGAAAACTGCATCAGGAGCTAGGGGGCTTGCGTGCCCGCTACGAAATTAACGGCTTTGAAGAAACGCCAACAGAAGCCGCCAGTGAAAAATTTTGGACCATGCGTCGGCACAGTTTCCAGCTGCTCAGGAGCAAGGTAAAAGATAAACACACCGCGCCATTTATTGATGATTTAATTGTAAGGCCAGAGTATTTGGCAGAATTCCTGCCTAAACTGCGTCGAATTGTTAAAAAATACAAACTATTTGCGACCGTTCAAGGTCATATTGGCGATGGCAACTTCCACATTATTCCGCTCATGAAATTAGAAGACGCCAAAGAGCGTAAGAAGCTATTGCCGGCCATGAAAGAAGTTAACATGCTCGTACTCAAATACAAAGGCTCTCTAAGCGGCGAACACAACGACGGTCTAGTCCGCGGCCCCTGGCTTAAGCAGCAATTTGGCCCGCAGGTTTACGACTTAATGCGCCAAGTTAAGCACATCATGGACCCACAGAACATCTTTAACCCCCACAAGAAAACTGACGCCACCTGGGACTATAGCTACAAGCACATCCGGGACCACTTCTAGGCAGCTGGCAGAGTAATCTTGGCTACGGTGCCCTTGCCTGTCTTGCTGGCCAATTGCAAGTCCGCGCCCAGGCTGCCCGCCAGCGACTTGGCAATAGACAGGCCAAGGCCAAAACCGCTGCTGGTGCGACTGGTCTCTGTGCGGTAAAAACGTCTAAACACATGCTTAAGGTCCGCGCTAGAAATGCCCTGCCCGTGATCCGCTATGCTGATGCTAACGCTGCGCCCGCTCCGCTTACTGCTCACAAAAACTTTGCCCTTGGCTGGACTGTATTTTATGCCGTTGTCTATTAGAATAACCAGTAGCTGCAACAGCACCTCTGCGTCAGAGCGAACCAAAAGTTTGGTGGGTTCAATCTTTAGCGTAACATGGTGCTTTTTGGCGGCTGCCACTAATTGCTGACGAGCATTTTTTAAGACAGGCGTCAGCTCCACGGGCTGTAGTTCTAATGTTTGCTCCATGGCATCTAATCGGCTGAGGCGGAGCAGATTGTGCACCAAGGAGCTTAATTTCTCTGCCTCTTCCACATTACTTTGTAGGGCTGTTTTGAGCTGAGCGGCAGAGGCCTTGGGGTCCATAAGCGCTACCTCCGATTCCATTTTTAGGGCGGCCAGCGGCGTGCGTAGTTCGTGGCTGACATCTGCCGTAAAGCGTTTTTGCTGTTCGTGGGCTGCTTCTATGGGCTGCAAAGTCCTGCGAGCCAGCGCGTAGCTGGCCAGGCCGCCGCTGGCTAGCACGATAGCGTTAAAAAAGACCAATCGCCCTATAATATGCTGCCGAGCTTCTATAAACGACGGCGCGTGGTTTATGGTATCCACCTGCGGAAAATCGTTGATAATTTGGGCGGCCTGCTGGCTGAGGCCAAAGCGTAAATCGTCCAGGGCAATGCGGTAGACCACAAAGCTAAAACAGAGGCTAATCACCGCCAAAATGGTCAGGTACCAGGCAGTTAATTTAAAAGTTGCAGACTGGAACATTAGCCTAAAATATACCCAAAGCCGCGCTTTGTTTTAAGGAGCGCTTTTTTAAAAGGCTTGTCAATTTTGGCTCGCAGGTACCCCACGTACACTTCTACCGTGTTGGGCAAAATGAGCGAATCGCCGTCCCAAACGTGGGCAATAATGGTGTCTTTGCTGACAACTCTGCCCTGGTTGCGCATAAGATATTCTAGGAGTGCAAATTCTTTTTGGGATAAATCTATGGTTTGCCCGGCGCGCGCTACAACAAAGGTGCTGGGATTGAGCGATAAATCCTGACAGGTTAATGCTTCTGTGGACACAAGTGGCGGCCTTCGCAGCAGCGCTTGGATACGGGCCACAAGCTCATCAAAAGAAAATGGTTTGACCAGGTAATCGTCTGCTCCGCCAGCTAGGCCCTCTACTTTGTCAGAGACACTGCCGCGGGCGGTCAGCATAATAATGGGTGCGCTCTGGCCGCCAGCGCGAGCTCTGCGCGCAAGTTCTACGCCGTCCATACTGCCTGGCAGCATGCGGTCTAACAAGATGATGTCGTAATCTGCGTCTAAAGCGTGGGACAAGCCTGTGTCGGCATCATGAACAGCATCTACGGCATAGCCCTTAAGCTCTAGCCCCCGCTTGAGCGCGGCAGCGATTTTTTGTTCGTCCTCAATAACTAATACTCTCATACGTACTAGTATACAAAAAACTGGCCAACAGGCCGCCTTGTAGTGTACAATTTTGGCAGGACAAATGCTTATGCTTACCAAAGTTAGACGACAAGCCGGTGACACAATTGTTGAGGTACTTATTTGTATTGCGGTGATTTCCACGGTGCTAACGGGGGCCTTCATTGTTGTTTCAAAAAGCAACAGAGCTATTCAGAATAGCGCAGAGCATGCCCAGGCACAACAGCGTCTGCAAGGAGAAGTTGAAAGTTTGCGCGCTTATTTGGCTACCGTCACAACAACAAGCGGTTTACCAGGAAATTTTTGCTTTAAGGGGAGCCCAGTACCTGTCGCTATAACCACGACTCCTCCAAATTGCGAAGTTTCTAACGGCGGTGGTGCAACATATTCACTAAGTATCACCCCTGTTACCGGCAAATCGGATACCTATGAATGTAGCGTCAGCTGGGACGCAATAGACGGGAAGAAGGTTTCTGAGACCTATTATTATCAAGTGTATCCTAATAAAAGTTAATGGCGCAGTTATGGACCGCCGCAAAGTAAAGTATAATAATTAGCAATGTCTCCAAATAAAAATTATTCCCGCTCTGCTAATGAGATAAACTCCCGGACCCGGCACACATATTTTGATATTGCTGGACCAAGAAATACTACGAGCAGCCAGAAATTCCCAGCAGTGGGCATGACGCTGAATGCATACAGGGGTAACTCAGGGCTAAAAAAGCCAAAAGAGCAACAAAATCAACCTGCGGCTCCTCCAGATAATCGTGCCCAGAATGATATTCCTGCGCCAACTCCAGTAGCTGGACAGCGGCAGGCGCCTCAAAAGAAAGCGAGCAAGCTAAAGAAACTTTGGCGTCCTAAACGAATCGCCCTTATTCTTGCCGCATTAGCCCTCTTGATTGGAGGCTGGCTGGGCTTTAAGGTGCTCTACAACACGCACAAGTTGTTTGGTGGTAGTGTCTTTGACGTCTTTAGATCCACTCCACTTAAAGGAGAATCTGAGGGCCGAGTTAACATTCTTTTGGCGGGTAATTCCGCAGACGACCCTGGTCATGACGGTGCAAATCTGACGGATTCAATAATGATACTAAGCATTGATACAAAAAATCACACGGCTTTCATGGTTAGTGTCCCGCGAGATTTGTGGATTGCGATACCCGGCGACGGACACTCAAAAATTAACAGAGTCTATCCAGCGGGCCAAGAGAACAACTTTTCTGCCGACGGCTACCCAAGTGGTGGTATGGGCCAACTAGAGCAAGTCATCCAAAAGAATCTGGGCATAACATGCCACTACTACGCACTCGTAGACTACACTGCCCTGCGCGATGCAGTCAACGCAGTAGGTGGTATTGATATTACGATTAAGAGCAGTGATCCACGTGGTTTGTATGATCCAAACCTGGACTGGGGCACCAATCAGCCACTTGTTAAATTGTCTAATGGCGTGCATCACCTTGATGGGCGTGCGGCGCTGAACCTTGCAAGGGCTCGCGGCGATAGTTATAGGTCGTATGGCTATGCACAGAGTGATTTTACTCGTACCCAAATGCAAAGAGAGATTATTCTGGCAATTAGACACAAGGCTACATCGGCAGGTGTTTTGACTAATCCGGTTAAACTATCGGAGCTGTTTGATGCTGTTGGCAAAAATGTAAAAACAGACTTAACGCTCAGCAATGTCCGCAGGCTATATGATGTAACAAAGGATATAAATCAAGGCAGTATTCAATCGGTTGGCCTTAACGACGCGGGTGGAAAAAATCTTCTAAGTAACTACACTTCTAGCGATGGCCAAGCTGCGCTTATCCCTGCAGCCGGCCTGGATGATTTTAGCAATATCCGCACCTATCTGCGCCAACTGATGTCTACAGACCCTGTAGTGCGCGAAGGTGCAACTATTACCGTCCTGAACGGTACAGACACTTTAGGGCTGGCAACCAAGTGGCGCAACAGTTTAAGCGCCAAGAACTTTGATGTTATTAGCGTGGGCGATGCAGATACAAATACACCAGTTACCACCTTAATAGATACTTCTGGTGGCAAAAATCCGCTGACGCTCAAGGCGTTGCAACAAGTTTTCACAGGCAGCAAAGTTACAACCACAAATCCTTACACGAGCTATAGCGCAGACATCATTGTTATTATCGGTGCAGATAAGATTCCAGCCAGCAGCACAACCAAGACGACTCCCTAAAAAATGAAAAGCGGGGTACACTATATGTATGACCCCCGACTTGCGTGAGCGTTTTAGGGAATTCCTAGCAAAATACCCCTTAAAGACGCACGCAAAAGGAGAAATAATCATTTTTCAGGGCGAAGCACCTAGGTCAGCTTATGTAGTTGAATCTGGTACGGTCAAGGCTTACAATCTCAGTGTCTCCGGGGACGAAAAACCCGTCGGATTTTATGGTGCGCTTGATGCGTTCCCGGGCATGTGGATTTATGACCAGACGCCCAGTTCTATTTATTACTATGAAGTGTTTAGCGATGAAGTTACACTTCGGGTTGTACCAAAAAATGACTACCTGACATTTATCGGCAGTCATAGAGATATCATGCTCTTTGAACTAAAGCGCTATGTTTCTGATCAGCTTGCAAAGTCTATGCGTCTCAATGCCCTGCAGCACTCCAGGGCTGGCGATAAGTTGATTTATACGCTGCACTATCTAGCTCTTAAGCATGGGGTGAGCATGCCTGACGGACGCCAAAAAATTAATTTACACTTAACACACCAGGACTTTGCAAACCTGACTGGTCTAACCAGAGAGACAGCCGCTACAGAGCTCAATAAACTGAAGCACAGTGGCGTTATTGATTATGGCAAAAGTACTGCGTACCAGGTAGATATCAAAAAGCTAGCTGCTTTGCAGCACGATGAGTACATAGCGGATATTCAAATCAAGCAGTAGCAGAAGCTGCGCGGCCGCTGAGCGTATCAGAAATAACGCGCGACAGATTTTGTGGTGCGGTCCAAGACTTAATAATGCAGCGGTCCGCGCCAAGGCTGTAGGCCTCTGAGACTTCTGGAGAATTTTCCATGTTGGTAAAAATGAGCACCTTGACGTCCGGATGCTTGCTTGTTTGCCGATATTGCTTTAAGAACTCCAAGCCGCCCATAATAGGCATGAGTAAGTCTAAAAGAATAAGGTCTGGCTTGAATGTCTTTAGGGACTCCAGTGCCTCTTTGCCGTTGAACGCACTTTGAACACTGTGGTTCTCGCTCTCTAGAATAATCTTGTAGGCGTTGTTGAGGTCTTTGTCGTCTTCTACGATTAGAATGTTGGCCACGGTGGTCACTTCCCTTTCTGTCTCTAGTATCCGCTACTTTAACGCTAATATCAAATGAGATTTCTTACTTTGGTAAACAGACGTAAAATACAGTACCTTTTCCTTCCTGGCTCTCAAACCAAATCTTACCGTCCAGGGCGTCCACGATACCTTTAACCAGATACAATCCTAAGCCAGTGCCACTTGTCTCCTGTCTGACCACGTTCTGTGCTCTAAAGAACTTAGTAAAAATTTGGTCTTGGGCATGTTTAGGGATGCCAACGCCGCTGTCTGCCACACTAAAGAGTACGTCGTAACGACGTTTTTTTACGTGCAGACTGACTTTGCCGCCTTCTGGTGTGTATTTTATGGCGTTACTCACCAGGTTAGATAGGATCTCTTTGAATAAGAGGGCATCGGTTTTTATGCTTAGATTGGAGCTTTTAGGCGCCTTAAAAATTAAGTGTATGTCTCTGTCGGCGGCGGATAACGCATGTTCTTTTACGATTTCTTCCAAGAGGCGGACGGGGTATACCTCTTTAATATTGGCGACCATATTGCCGCTTTCTAGCCGCGTAATGTTCAGTAGCGTAGAAATAAGCTCATTCATCCGATTTGTGCCAGCAATAATGGTGCGCAACGATTTCTTCTGGGCGCTGCTAACCTCCCCCATGTAGCCGTCAATGAGCATATGTGAGTAGGTTTTTATGGCGGATAGCGGTGTGCGCAGTTGGTGGCTGGCCAACGAAATAAAATCACTTTTTAGTTTGTCTACTTCTGCTTCTACGGTTATGTCCCTAAATACTTCTATGGCGCCGACTGGCTTGCCTTCTAATATCACCGGAGAAACAGTTATGGTTACAGGTATGGTGTGGCCATCTTTATGAACATACAGTCCCTTTTCTGTGATAATTTTTCCTGTTAGAAAGGCTCGCGTTATAGGCCTATCAATGAGGCTTACAGGAGTGCCGTCCTCTTTGACGCTCTTAATTTTTTTTGGGAACCACGCGCCAATCATTTCTTTTTTGCTTGTTCCTAAAATATCCAACGCGCGAGGATTAATGCGAGTAATTTTGCCAAACTCATCCGTGGCAATAGCGCCCTCGCCAATGCTGGTAAACAGGGCTTCTGCTAGAACCTGCTGTTCTTCTATGGTGGCCGGAATATCAATATCTGGTTTCATGTTATGGACATTATACCTCCGCCGGCCGCTATTTAATGTTAAGTGAGCGACAATTTAGAGGGCAGAAAACAAGCAGGCTTGCTTTTGGATTGGGTGGAAGGATAGACATTTCGCCCTCACCTGCGCACCATCCTCAGAGCGAGCTCTTGTGCGGGTGGCGCTTGCCGTCAAACTCTCCGTATTGCTCACTGCGCTTGCTCATTCGACGCTTTGAGCCTCGCCATACAAACAAATAAATATGACCTACCGATGGCAGGTCATATTTATTTGGCTAGGGCGGAGGGATTCGAACCCCCGAATGCTGGGACCAAAACCCAGTGCCTTACCACTTGGCGACGCCCTAACAAGGATAAATCAGATTGATTGTAGCGTATATTGGCAAAAATGTCACGGCTAAAAATACTTGCTAACAGAGGTAGAATACGTTAAAATGAGCCTAAGATTATGGTAAAACAAGCGCAAAGCGATGCGGGGGAGTTTATTCATTCGCTCAATATGAACGGCCTGCACGGCCGCATGCTGGTAGCGCCAGCAAGTAATAAGCGTGCCAAAAGAGAGATTTTGCTACTGTATGGGCATCATGCGCAGATCGAGCGCTGGTGGGGCTTGGTGCAAAACCTGCAGACTTACGGCCCGGTTACTATGCCAGATTTGCCTGGCTTTGGCGGTATGGATCCCTTTACTACCATTGGTCAAAAGCCAACCATTGATGCCTATGCGGACTATCTGGCGTCGTTTATTAAGCTGCGCTTTAAGAAGCGGCCAATTACCATTGTGGCCGTGTCTTTTGGCTTTGTGGTAGCCACGCGCATGCTGCAAAAATACCCGGAGATTGCCGGGCGCGTTAATTTGGTGGTGAGCATGGTTGGCTTTATGCATAAGGACGATTTTTTGTACTCCCCTACCAGGCGTCGGGTGTTTAGAGGACTTACTAGACTTATTGCCGCGCGGCCACTGCCATCAATCAACAAACTGCTGTTTAGAGAGGGGATTATTGGCGGGCTGTATGCACGCCTTGGCAATGGCAAAATCCGGCTAGCAGAAACCTCGCCAGAATTTTTTAAAGAATTGGTGGCCTATGAAACCAAGTTGTGGCGCATCAACGACGTCAGGACACACTGGCTAACCACTCATGAATTTCTAAATCTAGATAACTGCGGCAAGAAGCTGGATATGGATGTCTGGCACGTGGCGGCCAGTCACGACACCTACTTTAACAACGAGTTCGTAGAGCAACATATGCGGGTGGTCTTTGCGGATTACCACCGTAGCACCATGCACAGCAAGAGCCACACCCCGCATCTTTTGGGCGATAAAAAAGACATGGCCGTCATGGTGCCGCCTCCTCTCAGGGCACGACTGCGGCGTAAGGTATAATAGAATTTATGAAAATTGGTCTTGTCTGCCCCTACAATGTCGCCAAAGGGGGCGGCGTCAAAGAAATTTTGTTAGATTTAAGAGCTGGCCTCATTGAGCGCGGCCACGATGTAACTATTTTGGCGCCTCGCCCGCGCGACTTAGAAGACGTGGACACCACCGGCATGATTTTGCTTGGTAACGGCACAGACTTTAAGTCCCCTACGCATACTACATCGCACTTTTCTGTCTCTGTTGACAGCGACGCCATTGACCAAATCCTAGAGCAAGAACAGTTTGACGTTTTGCACTTTCATGAACCGTGGGTGCCCGTTTTAAGTCGGCAGATTTTGTCGCGCTCCAAGGCAGTTAATATTGCCACTTTCCACGGCGCACTGCCGGAAACGCTCATGAGCCAGACTATTATTAAAGTGGTTACGCCCTACTCCCAGTCTATCCTAAAATATATCGATGAATTTACCGCAGTCTCTCCAGCAGCCGCACAGTACATTAGCAGTCTGACGGACGAGCCAATTAAGCTGATTCCCAACGGCATAGATTTAACGCGCTACACCTGGACGGATCGGCCCGAGCCATCTGATGCGCCCATGATTTTATATGTTGGTCGTCTAGAAAAACGCAAAGGCGTTAACTTTTTGCTGCAGGCCTTTAGAATTTTGCAGGCCAGCATGCCGGGTGCTCGCCTGGTTATTGCCGGCGATGGCCCTGACAGAGAAAAACTTGAGCTACTAGCAGAGGACCTGCAGTTACGGCACGTTGACTTTAAAGGCTTTGTGTCAGAGGCAGAAAAATTGGAGCTGCTGGCAACGTGCGACCTATTCTGTTCCCCCGCCATTTATGGAGAAAGTTTTGGCCTAGTGCTTCTAGAAGCCATGGCCAGTGGCGCCGTTACGGTTGCTGGTAACAATGCTGGGTACGCAGAAGTTATGAGCGGCCTGGGGCAAGTCTCTATTGTGAATCCGCAGGACCCAGAAGAATTTGCCCGCAAACTGCGGCTTCTGTTAAAAGAGCCTGCCCTCCGCAAGCTGTGGCTGTCTTGGGCAAAAAAGCATGTTAAGCAATTTGCCTACCCGCGGATTATTGATATGTATGAGCAGTCTTACAAAGACGCGCTGGCCAAGCACGCAGCATGAAAATCGGCCTGGTTTTTGACGATTCTTTAGACAGCACGGATGGCGTGGCGCAGTACGTTTTAGCCTTGGGCGATTGGCTGACCAGCCAGGGGCACAAGGTCCATTACCTAGTGGGTGAAACGCACCGCACGGACCTGCCTAACTTGCATAGCTTGAGCCGTAATGTGCGCGTCACATTTAACGGCAACAAGCTTGGCATGCCGCTACCTGCCCCATTAAAGCCCATCAAAAAATTGTTAGCCCTAAAGCAATTTGATGTGCTCCATATTATGATGCCCTACAGTCCGCTGCTGGCCGGCCGAATTTTGCGCCAGACACCTGCCTCAGTGGGCATTGTTGGCACGTTCCACATTGCACCCTATTCTGGCTTGGCCACTGTTGGCGCCAATCTTTTGGGACTGTGGTGCCGGCCTACTTTACGGCGGTTTGATCAGGTAGTGAGCGTCTCTAGCGCCGCACAGGAGTTTGCGCGCAAAACCTTTGGGATTGACTCAAGAGTGGTACCCAACATGTTTGATTACGCCACTTTTGCCGCGGCTAAGCCCATGCCTGGCATAAAAAAACCAACCATCGTTTTCCTGGGCCGCTTGGTCGCCCGCAAAGGCTGCCAAACATTACTAGAAGCGGCCACACAATTAGCTAAAGAAGGCCAAGAATTTCAGCTAATCATTTGCGGGGATGGCGAGCTGCGTGGCCAATTAGAAAATTATGTTAGGGCTAACCAATTAGAAGCGCAGGTGACATTTGCGGGCCGCGTGTCGGAGACTGACAAAGCGCGCTACCTAGCCAGTAGCGACATCAGCGTCTTCCCCAGTAGCAGCGGCGAAAGTTTTGGCATTGTACTCCTGGAGGCAATGGCCAGCGGCCATGCGGTGGTTTTGGGGGGCGATAACCCGGGCTACCGGACGGTCCTAGGCGGTAACCCAGAGCTGCTATTCCCGGCTACAGATAGCCAAGCGCTGGCGCAAAAAATTAAGGAACTCCTTCATAACACAAAAAAGCAAAAAGAATTAGCGGGCTGGGGGCAGCGCGAAGCCAAAAAATACGACAAAGCTGTGGTGGGCCCGCAGATTCTAGAGCTATACAAAATGAAAGGTGCATGACATAATCAAGGATATGTTTAATCGATTCAAATCCCCAAGCGGTAAAGACCAAACTGAGCTGGTGATTAGCACCGGCACGTACCTTCGCATCGCATTCTTAATCGTGGCTACCATTTTGGGCCTGGCCGCGCTCAAAACTATGGCGCACTCTTTGGTGCTCATTTTTATCGCTTTCTTTCTGGCGCTGGCGCTTAATGGCCCGGTGTCTTGGGTGGCGCGGCACTTGCCTGGCAAGGTTAAGGGTAGTCGATCTGCCGCAACAACCATTGCATTCCTAATTGTTGTTTTGCTGCTCGGGGCGTTTCTGGCCAGCATTGTGCCGCCGCTAGTTAAGCAAACAGAGAGTTTTATTAAAGCTGCGCCTGAGCTTGTGCGCGATATTAAAGATCAAAACGGCCCCCTTGGCGATATTGTGCGCCGCTATAACTTAGAGTCACAATTGAACACTGCGGCTTCACAGCTTTCAGAAAGAATCAAGCACAGTAGCGGCCAGGCATTCAGTACAGTACGATCAATTGGCAGTAGTATGTTTGCTATGTTAACCATCTTGGCAATGACGTTCATGATGCTGGTAGAAGGCCCGCGGCATGTAGCGTTCCTCAATCGATTATTGCCGCGACATCGCCGTGAAGTAGCCAACCGCGTCGCCGGCGACATGTACCGAGTCGTCAAAGGCTACGTTAACGGACAAGTGACCCTGGCGGCCTTAGCAGCAATATTGATCAGTCCACTATTTTTCTTTTTCCACATTAGCTATCCTGTTGCTTTGGTATTTATTGTATTCATTTGCGGTTTAATTCCCATGATTGGCCACACGATCGGCGCCGCAATTGTAACAGTCATTGCGCTGTTTACATCAACCCAGGCGGCGATAATTGTCTTAGCCTACTACATCTTGTATCAGCAGATTGAAAACTACCTAGTGCAGCCGCGGATTCAAGCCAATTCCACCGATATGTCGCCCCTACTGGTCTTTGCCAGCGTGGTCATTGGCGTGAGTTTCAGCGGCCTGTTAGGCGGTCTTGTTGCCATTCCGGTAGCCGGCTGTATCCGCGTTTTAGTGCTTGAATACTTGCGCTCCAAAGACCTGATTGATCAAGACCAGCCAGACCTGGTGCCAGAGAAAAATTAGGCCCAGTTCCAGATAGCGCCGCTGGGCGTGTCTCGCACTTCTATGCCGGCTTGCAACAGTTGATTACGAGCGGTGTCCGCCGCGGCCCAGTCTTTATTCGTGCGCGCCGCTTCCCTTGTTTGCAGTAATTTTTTCTGCACTTCCGAGATGTCTGGCACTTGGCTGAGTTCCAGACCCAACATATCGTCTATTGCAGCTAGCATATTTTCAAAATGCGGCAGCGATTTGTGCCACAGCAGCACGGCTTGGATTTGGCGGCTAACATCGCTCAGGTAGGCCATGATGGCCGGTGTGTTGAGGTCGTCTGCCAGGTAGGCACCCAGCTGGGTTTCTACATTGCTAAAGCTGAAGGTGGTGTCGTCCTGCGGCTTGTCCAGTAATTGGTATTTGAGCACGGCCATGGCTTTCAAATCTTTGAGCCGGTTAGCGGCAGCCCGGAGGCCGTCTATGCTAAAACGCGACTGGCTGCGGTAATGCGATTCCAAAACCATTAGCCGGAAAGCCTGCGGTTCAAACCCCTGCTCCGTAAGCTCCGTTATGCGGATGCCATTGCCAAGTGATTTGCTAATTTTTTGCCCGTCCACCAGCACGTGATTGGTGTGCAGCCAGGTCCTACTAAACTGCTGGCCAGTGGCCGCTTCTGACTGGGCGATTTCATTGGTGTGATGCACCGGAATGTGATCAATGCCGCCGGTGTGTATGTCCAGCGTGCTTCCAAGATACTTCATAGCCATGGCGGAACACTCAATGTGCCAGCCTGGAAAGCCTTTACCCCAGGGGCCGTCCCATTCCATGTCGCGCTGGCTGCTTGAGGGGCTAAACTTCCAGAGCGCAAAGTCTGATGCATGCCGCTTTTGCGGATTAAAGTCCACGCGTTTGCCGGCCTCTAATTCATCTAAGTCCAGGCGGGCAAAATCGCCGTAGGCCGGAAATTTGGACGTATCGTAGTAGACGCCGTCGTCAATAATGTAGGTAAAGCCTTTGTCCTCCAAAACCTTAACTAGGGCGATTTGCTCCGCAATGTGGTCTGTGGCGCGAGTGATGTGATTGGGCTTGGTGATGTTTAGGAGTGCCAGTTCTTTTAGAAAATCTGACTCATAAAAGCGAGCTACTTCCCAGGCAGTTTTGCCCTCGCGGCGGGCACCTTTTTCCAGTTTGTCCTCGCCTTCATCGGCATCTGACACCAGGTGGCCAACGTCGGTAATGTTCATGACCCACTCTGGCTCTAGGCCGTTGGCCTTGAGCGCGCGGATTAGCAGATCTGCTCGCACATAGGTAAACCAATGCCCGACGTGCGCGTAGTCGTAGACAGTGGGGCCGCAGGTGTAAATGCCAACGCGCGGTGGGTTAAGCGGCTGCAGATTTTCTACTTGGCGCGTGAGGGTGTTATATAACTTCATCTAATAGCTCCGCAGTTTTGTCTATGACTGCTTGCTTAACCTCTGTAAATTTGCGGCCATCCTGCACCTTAAAGCCGGCCGCGTAGGGGTGACCGCCGCCGCCAAAATGCTCCGCCAGCTGGGCAGCCACCGGCCAACCGTAGTTGGCGCGGATTTTGGCCGTTATGCGGCCGTTGGCATAGAGCTTAAAGGCCAGCGCCACAGCTACGTCTGTGGTCAGACGCATGTCGTCCAGCACAAGGACCGACGGGTTGTATTCTGGGCTATACTGCTCAATTTCTTTCCAAGGGATGGTGACTATGGCTAGGCGGCCGCCCGCAGGGTATTCTACGCGCTGCAAAAGTTCGCCTTTGTAGCGGACAAGTTCCGGGCTTTTACGCATCATCTGCCGGCGAGTGTCTTCCAGCTGCGGCAAATTGACGCCCTGCTCTACTAAATCGGCAATGATGCGGATGGAGTGCGGCGTGGTAGAATCTGTCATAAGGCCCAGACTGTCGGACAAAATGCTGACAGCAATCATATTCTTGGCTTCTTGATTGAGCGGCCAAGTCAGCTCCTGGGCTAGGTCGTAAATCAGTTCCCCAGTAGCCACGGCCGGCCTGTTTAGATAGACGCGCGCAAAATCCAAAGAGTTTTCTACCTCTTGGTGGTGATCCAGCACCACTACCGGTTTAGACTTAAGCACGGCCAACTGATTGGTTTTGGCTAGCTGCTCAAACAGCTTGAGGCTGCTGGTATCCACAATAATGGCCAGATCAAACTTGTGCGGCAGTTCATTACGAACGCGGTCCCAACCAGGTAGGTATTTGAGGTGCGCCACAATATCCACGCCGCAGTAGAGGTGCGGCGTTTTGCCCATGTCACCCAGGATTTGCTCTAGAGCTAGGCTGCTGGCTAGGCTGTCCCCGTCTGGGTTGTCTGCCTGGAGGATGACGATGTCTTGAGCGGCTTCAATAAGTTGCTGTAGCTGTTGCATAGTAATAAGTATACCTTACAGTTTGGTCCGATTCTCCAGCGCCCGGCCCAAAGTTATCTGATCCGCGTACTCCAGGTCCACGCCCACGGCTAGGCCGCGTGCCAGACGCGTGACGGTTACTTTAGTGTCATCAAGTTGCTGCTGGATGTACAGCGCCGTGGATTCGCCCTCTACAGAGGCATTGGTGGCCAAAATGACCTCTTTTACACCGTCATCACTAATGCGCGCCACCAGCTCTGTAATGTGCAGTTGCTCTGGCGACACGCCGTCTATGGGTGACACCAGCCCGCCCAGCACATGGTAGGTGCCGTGGTATTGGCCGGTTTTTTCTAGAGCAACCACATCAAATGGCTCGGCGACCACCGCAACCACAGTCTTATCGCGGCGCGGGTCAGTATACAAATCTGACAAAGATTGGCCGGCGGGCACCAAGGCAAAGGTTTTAGTGCAGTAACCCACGCCGCCCGGTAAATCTTCTAAAGCGCCAGCTAACTGGCGGGCCACAGAGGGGTCACGCTTAAGTAAGCTGTAGGCGTAGCGCTCCGCGGTGCGGGCGCCTACGCCGGGCAGTGCGCCAAACGCGTCAATAACTGCTTGCAGTGCCGGAGGCAACACTTGGGCCATGGCTTATAGACCAAGGGATCCAAGGGCGCCCATCATGGGCTGCATTTTTTCTGTGGCAACTTTTTGACTTTGGCTAATGGCATCTTTAATGGCGTCTTCAATCCAGCGCTCCAGCTGGCCAATGTCGTCCAGGTCTACGTAGTCTGGGTCAATGTGCACTTTTTTAATTTTCTGCTCGCCGGTGATTTCTACCACTACGGCGCCATCGCCCTGCTCTACTTTAATGACCATGTTCTGCAGTTCTTTCTGAATCTTTTTAACCTGCATTAGCATCTTGGCCTGATCAAATCGTCCCATGTAGGTACCTCCGTTATGCTCTCTAGTATAACGATGTTAACGCCGCTGTACAAATGTGGCCCGCGTCTCTGGTGCGTGCGGCCAGGCAATAAAGTAGCTGCGCAGGTTAAATAGCATAGCCAGAGACAGTAGCAGCCAAATCAAACCAAAACCAAACCAGCGCGCCAGCGGATTCCGCGGGAACGTCTTAAGCCACAGCTGCAAAAAGTAGCCGATTCCGCCCGTAGCCACCATAAGAACCAGCGGAAGCAAAATAACCAACGGTACCAGGCCAAGACCTACTAGTAGCGTACCAATGAGCCACAGCGCCAGCAGCAATCGGCTCCTATTAGCCTCCCGGTGTTTAACAAACAAGTACAGGCCCAGTAAGAACATAACTGTGGTAAAAATGGTGAGTAGCGGCAAATCGGCCAGGTTGCGAGCCGGGTCAATCGGCCCTTTAATAAAGATATGTGGCCAAACCACCGCGATTTGTTTAAGAAGCTGCAGTGGCTCCGCATGCGTGGGTACGCCCAAATAAAGCGCAGCAATATGCCAATTATGTATAAGGGTGTGCACCATAGGCGCCAGCAGTGCTGCAGTCAAGGCCCCGGCGCCTAAAGCGTGTGTTTTGGCGGACCGTATATCTGCCCAAATGTGGTCTCTTTCTATAAAAATGAGCGCCCCTAGCAGCCAAATCACACCCGGCGAATACAGCAAAATAGAGCCAACTATAGCCGATGTATACAGCAGCCAGCGCGGCCGGTTTGTCTGGTGCCACAAAGACGACATAGCCAAAATCAGGATAATGGCCAGCATATAAATACTATCTGGCGTGGCCAGTCGTCCGGCGTGCAAAAAAAAGGTGGCCGTAGCCGTCAAAAGACCGCCAATAACCGCGTTTCTTACGCCGTACCAGCGCACCAGCAGCCAATACATTAGACAAATGGTGGCAAGTGCTAGCAAAACACTTCCCAGCCGAGCAGTTGTAATGCCGCCATGCGGCGACAGCGCAGTCACAAAAATCTCCGCAAGCTTTTGCCCCAAATTAACAGGGTTATCCCACAGCGACGTCACCGCCGCACGTAGCGGCTGCAGCTGCGACTCTACAGCAGCCGCGCCTTTAACCAGTACCGGTAATTTCCAGGTAAGTGCAGCTATTGCCGTCCCAACAACAACGGCCCCGCCTACTAGTTCTGGCGTGGCTTGCCGACGCGGTTTCCCTAAGAATTTCATGCTTACGCTTAGTATACGTTATCTATAATTTAGAATCTAGTTAAACGGCGTATCGGCGTGGCGGGTGTCTAGCGAGCGAATCTTCTGCTTGTCGCGGTCAAAGTACAGCTCTACGTTGCCGGTGGGTCCGTTACGGTGTTTCTTAACGTGCACTTCCATAATGTTTTTCTTCTCTGACTCCGGGTTGTAATATTCTTCCCGGTACAGGAACGAGACGATGTCCGCATCTTGCTCAATGGAGCCGGATTCACGCAGGTCTGCCAGCTGAGGGATTTGCGGGCTGCGGCTTTCTACGGATCGGCTGAGCTGACTTAGGGCAATAAGTGGTACGTTAAGTTCACGCGCCACACCCTTCAGGCCACGGCTGATTTCTGAGATTTCTTGGACGCGGTTATCGGAGCCGCCAAATTTAGCGCCGCCACTCATCAGTTGCAAGTAGTCCACAATAATCAGGCCAAGCGGGCGCTTGTGGGCTTCCCGTCGAGCTTTTGTACGAATATCTGACACGGTGATGCTGGGGGTGTCATCTATGTACATAGGGGCTTCAGACAGTGTGCCCATGGCATCAGCGATTTTTTCAAAGTCGTTATCTGTTAGGTTGCCCGTACGCAGCGCCCACGCGTCCACACCGGATTCCATAGACAAGAGGCGGTCCACCAGCTGCTCCTTGGACATTTCTAGAGAGAAAATAAGCACCGGCTCCTTGGCATCAACGGCCACGTTGTGAGCAATGTTGAGCACAAAGGCGGTCTTACCCATAGAGGGCCGTGCCGCCAAGATGAACAGGTCCGAACGTTGTAGTCCGGCCAACATGCCATCTAGGTCCTTGTAGCCTGTGGGGATGCCGCGCAGCTTTTTCTTGTCTTTGTGGAGGTCGTCCAGGCGTTCAAAGCTGGCCGCCAAGACGTCTTCTAGGCTGACCAAGTTTTGCTTGATTTGCTGCTGGCTCACACTAAACAGTTTGGTTTCTGCTTGCTCTACTAGGTCGCGCATGGGGATGTTTTCATCAAAGCCCATCTGGCCCATCTCCTGCGCGGTAGCGATTAAACGCCGACGCATGGCCTTGCTGCTAACAATTTCTGCGTACTGCTCCGCGTGCGCGGCGGTGGGCACAAAGTTGGTTAGCTCTGCAATGTAGCCGGCGCCGCCTACCATGTCTAGGTAGCCACTGCCCTTAAGCTGGTTGGCCAGGGTGAGCGTGTCTATGGCGCTACGTTTTTCATACAAAGCCAGGATTGCCTCATAAATACGGGCGTGACGCTTTTCATAAAAATCATCTGGCAGCAGGTTGTCTGCCACCTTGGTTACGGCGTCTTGGTCAATAATCAGGGCGCCCAGCAGCGACGCCTCGGCCTCCTGGCTCTGCGGCGGCGTTTTTAGACTAGCAGCGCTTGGCGCGGTATCCTGGTCCATGAACTCCCCTTCATGCTTAGCTTTAATTATATGGTGATTTGGACACGCACGCCAGGTTTTGTTGTAAATTCTATAGGGCTTGGCCGCCACCAAAAATGGCGCTGACATCTGCTAGAGCGTCGGATTTGGCTGGTTCTGGGGTGGCCACCACAGCAGGCGCGGGCGTGGGCCGAGCGTCTTTATCGTGTTTTATGACAATCTCTGGTTTCTGGCCGGTGACTTCGTAGATGGCATTGGCTAAAATTTGGCGATTTTTGGCGTCATGCAGCCGTTTTTGATGAAAAGCAAAGGTAAAGACTAATGTCACCTTGCCAGGCTCAGAAAAATCCACCTGCGCCATACGCGCAATGCCATAAATGGTATTGTACTGCTTCTTTAGGCTGGCCAGCACCTTGGGCCAGGCCGATTCATCCAAAGCCGCGCTGCCAGCAGTGGGCATTGGCTTCTCCGGCTCTGCTTCTTTTTGAGGAGTAGGTGTTTTTGGCTCTGGTTTAGGTTCAACTGCCGGTTCTGGCTTAGCTTCAACTGCCGGTTCTGGCTGAGCTTTGGCCGCTGCAGGTTTGGGTTCTATGGCGGCGGGCGCTGGGGCGCTGCCGCTCACCGGCTCCATAAGGACAAGCTCCAGGAATCGCTCCGGCTGCGGCGAGCTATCTACCAGCAGAAGCTGGGCCAGTAGCTTAAGCGTATCGCTGGCGGACAAAGTGGGTGTATCTGCGGCCAGGTCTGTCCGCAAACGCGCGGCTAGGCCGCTGGCAATGCTGCTGGCGCGCAGGCCGCTGTCGTAGAGCTGCTGTAGCGTAACTACGGGTGCGATTAGGTTGCCGGATTGCAGGCTGCTGATAATATCGTCTATGGCTTGGCTAGACGGCAGGCCCAATTGCTGACGCACCACCTCTGCATCCACTGGCACGCCCAAGGAGCCCATTTGATCTAATAGGCTAACGCTGTCACGGTAGGAGCCGCCGCCGTGCTGGGCCAGAAGCTGCAGCGCATCGGCATCAATATCAATTTTTTCTGCTTTGGCAATGCTTGCCAGGTGTTTAGTGAGCGGGCCTGGCGGAGCGGGTTTAAAGGTAAAGCGCTGGGTGCGGCTAATGATGGTTTCCGGGAGTTTGTGTGCGTCGGTGGTAGCTAGGATAAAAATGACGTGAGCGGGCGGCTCTTCTAGAGTTTTTAAGAGGGCGTTAAAGGCCTCACGCGTCAGCATGTGGACCTCATCTATAATGTAGACTTTGTATTTAACAAAAACAAACACTACGCTGACCTTTTCCCGCAGGTCGCGGATTTCATCTATGCGGCGATTAGAGGCGGCATCGATTTCTATAATGTCCAGGTTAGAATCTGTGCTGTATGGCAGGCCGTTGACCTCGTGCGCCAAAATACGCGCCACGCTAGTTTTGCCCGTGCCTCGCGGCCCAGTAAACAGATAGGCATGGCTGATTTTGCCGCTTTTGAGTGCGTTCTGCAGCGTAGTCACAATATGCTCCTGACCGACAAGTTCGGACAGCCCTCTAGAGCGATATTTACGGTACAGCGCAACTCCCATTAGCTCTATTATAGAATAGAGATTCTAGATTTTAGAATGTAGAAATTACAAACTAGTACACAAACGACCGCTCGGCAGCCGTATCAGAGCCAGCTACAGTGGATACCATCCGTAGCGTGTGCGATGCACCGTCTTTTTTGAGCGTTATCTTGAGGTTGGCTGCAAACTGACCAGTTAACTGAGCATCAATTTTACCATAGAGCGAGGCGATTTCTTCTGGTGTATTAGCCTGGAAGAACTGACCACCTGTACCCTGAGAAATGCTTTCTAGAACACCTGGCGTAAAGTCAGCGCTTTTAATACCCACAGAGAAGATTGGCAGGGTCGCTTTGTTGGCTGCGCCAATGACGCTAGATGCTGTATTTGTCTTGGAGGCGGTGTCATCACCATCGGTTAGGATAGTCACAGCTTTACGACCGCAGTTAGGAACCTTACTGATTGCGTCTGCTGCTGCATCAAATAAAGCAGTGTTGCCGCGAGGGGTAATGGTGGCTATTGCGTTTTTAGCAGCCTCTTTATCGGGCGACAATGCGGCAAGCACATCGATTTGATCATCAAATTGCATTACGCCTACCTGGTCGTTAGTTTTAAGTTTTGAGACGTAATCTGTTGCGGCGGCTTTGGCGTTGTCCATAGAGCTGCCGCGCATGCTGCCCGAGTGGTCAATAACCAACATATTGGCAAGAGGCAGCTTAGTGGTGTCTACCGTGGCAAAATCAAAGTCTTGCACCTGCTTACCGTCTAAGTAAATTTTGACATCTTTCTTGGAAAAGCTCTTGTTGACGTCTCCTTCTTTGCTGGTCACAGCGACATAGGCAGAAACCACATTGGGGTTACAAGTATCCACTTGGTTTATCCGGAGGGATAAACCCTTAAGGTTACTGTATGAACCGGTAGTACCAGACAGGTCGCTGGCACCACTGCCGGAAAATGAACTGCCACCGGAGCTAAAGTCACTCTTTGAGTTAGAATCTGAGCTAGAGGATGCCGGGGCGTCTGTTCTGACTAACGAAGCTACGAGTACACCAATAAGTATCAGCAGCAGCAAGCCGGCAGCAGCCAATCCAGCTAGAAAGAGCTTTTTGTGAGCTGCAAATAATTGTTGGACTTTTTCCATGCTATTTGCTTAAGGAATCTTAATGCCGTCTATGCGATTGTTGCCGTAAACCCAGCTGATGGTTGATCCAGACGGAACTTTACTAAATGATACAAAACACTCCATTATTTCATTTTTTTCTAGCCACTCACTGCAGCTTGGGGTAGCTAGAACTGTGCCATCTGCATCTTTAACGGTGTTATATTTTTTACCCGCGCTGTCATCGACAAGAAATGAGTTAGAGCGACTGTTGAAATAACTGGTTGCATCTGATGAGTACACAGTGTCATTACAGCCGGCACAGGTATTTTTAACACCGAAGTTAATCGTGGTGTAATTGGGGCTTTGGACAGGTTCGTAAACTTGGAGCTCAAGCTTTCCCTCTTTGAATGATTTGGTCGCAACAATTTTCTTGTTGGACTTTTTGTTGGAGCTTGAAGAAGTTTGCGAGGTAGAATCTTGCGCATTTGACCCCGAAGGAGTTTCTGAAGTGGTTGAGTCTTTTTTACCAAGCAATAGCGCAACTAAAATAATTGCAAGCAGTAACAGGGCGCCAATCGCCGCAAAAGCGATAGTCAGCATTTTCTTAGAGTTGTCAGTTTTTACTGTCTGTTCTGTTTGTGGAACTGTTGGATTAACGTTGTTTTCTGGTTGTTCTGGCTGCATAATATTCTCCTAATAAATATACAACAAGTTTACCATGAGCTTAACGCTGAGGATAGTCTACAAAGCTGCTTCTAGCGCGGCCCACTCTGCTGCAGAATCGTCTTCTGGGAGGTTTACACTAACTTGGTCGCCCGGCTTGGCCTTAAAGTAGGTTACAGAGGCCAAAAGAACGCGGAACTGGCGGCCAGCCACGTCTACAAAGTAGTGGCCGTTCTCTAATTTAAGCAAACCAACAACTTGCTTGCGTGGGATTGGGCCAATCTGCTTGTAGAGGAATGCGCCGTCTTCTGCGATGGTCAGCTTTAGGATATCGCCCTGGACTAACTTGGACTTAGAGGCGTAGTTGGCGGGCACTGGGTAGGTTTTGCCGTCAGAGCCAACCATGTTTTGGCCGTCAAAGACGCCTTCTATAACTTTGCCTAAGACTTCATCGTTTGCAACGGGTGCGACGGTCTTTTCATCTCCTACCAAGCTGATCAGAAGCTCGTTAGCGGCGGCTAAAGACGTCTCTGCCTCCTGAATAAGGCTCCTTAAGCGTTTGATTTGTTTGTCTGCTACATCTGCCATGTGAGGTGTCTCCCAGTGTCGGTGTTTATATCTACTCCGTTGCCCCTAACGTACCACGCGCGGGGCATTTTGTCAAAGATTTTACGCTCAAATTGTGGATAACCGCACTGCACTGATTTACGGGCGCGCACACCCAGCGGAGCAAAAAATAATGACCACCGCAACGGGTGGTCATTATTTTGCTTGCGCAGCTACTAAGCTAATTCTACAGTAGCGCCAGCTTCTTCTAAAGCCTTCTTGTGAGCTTCAGCGTCTTCTGCCTTCACTTTTTCAGCGATGGTCTTAGGAGCGCCGTCTACCAAAGCTTTGGCTTCACCAAGGCCTAGACCGGTGATGTCCTTAACAGCTTTAATAACAGCGACCTTCTGAGCACCAGCGTCCTTCAGGACGATGTCGTATTCGCTCTTAGCATCGTCGGCAGCAGCGCCGCCGTCAGCAGCAGGACCTGCGGCAACAGCTACAGCTGCAGCAGCTGGCTCGATGCCGTACTCATCCTTAAGAATGTTTTTAAGTTCGTTTACTTCTAGCACGGTCAGCTTGGTTAGCTCTTCTGCTAGTTTCTTTACGTCAGCCATGATTTTGACTTCCCTTCTTAAATTAATTACGCAGCAGCTTTGTCAGCTACGCCGTCTAGTAATGCGTGCAGGTTGCCGCTTAGGCCGTTGGTAACATCGTTAACCGGGCTTAAGAGCGTGGCCACCACTTGGGCGATGAGTTCAGAGCGGCTTGGCATTTGGGCCAGCGTTTTGACTTCATCGGCGCTCAGGAATTTGCCTTCAGCGCTAATTGCGCCTACAAATTCCAGAGTGGGGTTGGTTTTGGCAAAGGCGTGAATCACTTTGGCAGGGGCGACTTCGTCCCCAGGGTTAAAGGCGTAGACCAACATGCCTTCTAGGCTGCTGGTGTCAACGTCTTTTAGTGAATCGTGCTTGGCTACGGCTTGGCGGACCAATCGGTTTTTTACAACTTTAACTTTGGTGCCGTCTGCCTTAGCCTCTTTGCGCAGGGCCTGCATAGCTTTAACCGTGGTGCCCTGGTATTTGGCCACTACGGTCATTTTAGAAGCGCCAAGCAGCTCAGCAACCTGATCTACAACTTCTTGCTTCTTGTTTTTAGTTAATGCCATGTATTTCTCCCTTTGTGCGGGTTTAGATTAAGTCGACCTCTTAATCGGTTGCCATATAAAAACGCCTCTGCTGGCGGCAGAGACGTGCAAACTCAAGTATGAATTTGTTATACCTAGGCGGCATTCTTAAGGGCTTTGCCCCGCCGCTGTCTCTGGCAACTTACGGGTATTATACCTTAGAATCTGGGCATGCGTCAAGCTAGTTGAACATGGGATTAGAGCTGTGCAGCTGTACATCGCCTGCCAGAATTGATTCAATAACGCCAAGGGTGGTAACGGTTGCGTCAACCAGTTCGCCCTCCTTTAATGCGGTTTCGCCAGAAAAGCGAGCTAAATGCACCGCGCCACTGCGGTCCAAAAAGACTTCTGCGCCAGTTGCTGAACATTTACCGCCATATGTTAATTCGCCGTGTAGACGTGGTGATGGCATTGTTTCTCTCCTTTAATCACAAGGACCTAGTATGGGCTACTCTACTTGTTGGGTCAAAAATCGCTCTAAAACCTGGTAGAACTGGAAGAAGCCTTTTTGATTAATCCACTCTGAGTCGCTGTGGGCACCGCCGCCTGGTGGACGACATAGTATTACGGGCATACCGGCTGCTGCGTAAAACCGTGCGTCACTGGCGCCCAAGGACTGCACCCCAGTTAATTTTGGCAGCTTGGTGATTGCTGACACCGATTCTGCAAACTGTGCATGATATCGCCCATGAAGATCATTTATAAGCGGCTCCACAAAAAACGTAGTCTCTAGAGTGGCCTGTGCCTTACTGGCAAGTAGCTCAACTTTCTTACGGAGCTTAGCGTACGCTTTTAAGTCGACAAATCTGCAGTCCAGCGTGGCGCGGGCTGTGGCCGGTACCTGATTGGTGGCCTCGCCAGCATGGAGCATACTTACAACCACAGTTGTTTTACCAGCTTTATTTTGATTCAACTTTACAATCTTTGGCAGTAGTTTTAGGAGCGTTTCTACCGGATTTTTGCCCTCCCACGGACGCGAGCCATGCGCAGGAGTGCCGTGTATTGTTAACTGTACAGCCCAGCCACCTTTGGCGGCACGTTCCATATGCCAATCTTGACCGCCATCAGGCAGTACCACAACATCGGCCAAGTAGCCCAGCTGCACCAATTTAGCCGATCCGTGACCGCCCGTTTCTTCATCGGTGGTAAAAGCAAAGCAGACATCTGATGTGTGTTTATTAAGCGTGGCCATGAGTTCAAGGTAGCATGCGGCGGCAAACTTCATGTCGTAGGTGCCACGCCCGTAAAAACGACCCTGCTGCTTAACTAGTCTAAATTGAGCGGAATCACCTGGCACTACATCTAGATGTGCTTGTAACATGTAGGTAAACTTCTTGCCTGGCTTGGCGCTTACAATCAGACTTTGACCGTCAATAGATTTGCAGTGCCAGCCATGCTCTAAAGCAAACTGCTGGATATAGGCTAAACAATCTGTCACGACGTCTGGGCTATTAGGAGTAGTGGGCATGCTGATAAGCTGCTGCAAATGCCTCAGCAGTCGCTGTTTTTGGGCTTGAGTCATACTACTATTATAAACCGATAATCTTGCGGGGGGGCATTCACTTGAACAAGTTCTGCAGGGACCCAGAATGGCAAAATATCTAGCTTTTGATTACCATCTACAAGGTGCTGGGTCAGTTCCTTGGCGTGGCTGCTTGCTGCCATCTTCTGTTCTTGCGGTCTCTGGGCAGAGGCGATGCCAGCCGCAACAGTGCTTAAGAAAAACGCATGAAGGGCTGCTTTTTGCTCAAGAGGGCTTACGGCAATCTCGTATGGTGTATGCTCTGCGTAGATTGTTCCATCAACGAACAGTCTGCGAGCACCAACCTTATCTCCAGAAAGAGTAAATAGGTATGATGATTCGTTGCCAGAATCCCGCGCGTCGCTCCAGCCCACTGGCGTCTTAAGGTGTGTACCTATGAACAGGCTTGTTTTTGATTTGCCGTACGTAACATCTATTGCTTGATTTGATTTATTCCTTGTACCAAAGAGTGCTAGGTCCCCAATGTACACAGTTCTGTCCGGATAAAACCCTTGAGCAAACTCATACGCTGCCTGAATACTGCGTGCCGGGTCAAGAGCCGCCAGCTCTGCGGCAGCCTGTCTTGTATCTTCTTGGTCCGCGCTTTCTACGACCGTCCGGATAAAATCTAATGGATTTTCTTTGATATGCGTTTTCTGTGTTTCCAAGGTGCTCATGGCTACTGGTATACACCCGAACTTTTGTTCTGTCAAATCATTGCAAAATCCCCCAAATTATGATAGTATACTCTTTGTGAGTTTTTACGAAGGCCATATAAATTATCAGAACCCTGAAGAAGTTGAGGCGGCTATTTTTGCTGCTGGTATTGTTAATAGTTCTGTTAGCTCCAGGGATATAAAAGTGCGGTCACCAGTAATTGCTATGGTAAGGCGCGCAATCCTCCTGGGGAATGAGGCACGTAGGCTAAAGCCCATGGGCGTTCTTCCTGGGGCCGGCCCAACGCTCCATAAAAGTCTAATATTAGAACTGAATCCAGAAAGACATGGATGCGTCCCACTCGTAGACACAGCAGCACGTCAAGCTCTTGAGTGGATGGTGGGCAAATCTCTTGAAAAAGGCCTATCGACAGATACAATGGACATCGTAGAGTCGCCTAGCGGCATAATGTGTGTCCGCTACCCACTTAGAAGCATAGATGTCATAAGAACAGTCTTGGGTAACGCTGACCTTGTTGAGTATCATGCAATGCCAAAATCTAATAATTCTAGCTCAGCTGCTCAAGTTTAAACTGCGTGTATCTCTCTGCTGCTAGGCGCGTGAGGGTCTCGTCCTCGCCCATATTTATGAATTTCATGGCGCCGGCAAGCAGTGGGTGGACATCTGATAGCATTTCATACATTTCTTGGCATAACTTGCGGTAGCCGGGGTGACCTTGCGGGCTGGTACGCAGCTCTAGGAGCTGGAATGCTTCCCGGGCGTTAAAGGTAACTTTCCAGCGCATTTTGTGCCCCAGCAGCGTGGCGTACTGCGCCTCTAGTTGGTAGCCGGCAGCTTGCAGTAGGCTGTAGAGTTGCAGGCTTAAATCAAAACATTTTTCAAACTGATCTGTTAGGCCGGCATCCTCTATGAGCTGCGGGACGTCGTAGCCGTAGCGGGGGCTGAGTTGCTGCCAGGCTAGGTCGTCTACCATACGGTGGCGCTGCAGGTCTCTAAAGATGCCGTAATCGCAGACTAGGTCCCAGGCATAGTGAGCCTTTTCTAGTGCCCGGCCGGGGCGATGGCGGCGGTTTAAGCGCTCTCCCATGTAGGCTTCAAAAACGGCGAATTTTTTATCGTACGGCCAGGTGGCAACTTCTTGCTGAATGTCTTTAAGCGACAATGCAGAATCTTGGTAGAGCATGTCCGGCACTAGGTCCAGCTCATTGCGGGGCCAGTAGTCTACCAGAGTGACAGGCTGGTTGCCCGTGGGTGCCAGGTTTTGCGGCAAATCCTGAGCTTTCTTGGCCACAGCAGCCGCGGTATTGGCGCGGTAGGCAATCATGGCGCCGCCGCGTTCTGGCTTGTCTGCCCGCTCTAGGAACATGGGCACTACTTGACGTGCTTCTTCTAGCAAGCTTTGGCCGGTGGCACGGGCCTCCTCTAGCGGGTCCGATTGCAGATGCATAATCAGGCTTTCCAGAGCCTGGCCACTGGCAAAAATACCCACCGTGCTGGTTGTGGCTACGGGCAAAACTGGACGGACGGCGTCGCAGGCCTGGGCGCGGGTAGCACCTTGCCATGCGACATCGCGTTCTTTTTCTGGGGTTTTGTCATTGGCGCGGACGTAGTCCGTGGCGGCATGCACCATAGCGCTATACAAATCAAAAATGGCGTCCATAACCTCTTTATACTGCTTGGCTGTCTTCTTGTTTAGATTGCGCGGCGTAAAGTAGCGGTAGTTGCCCTTGGTATCTTTCTGATCATAGTAAATGTAGCGCGTGGACTGCTCCAAGTAGGCCGCCAGCCGGCCCCATTCTAGTTTCTTGGTCAGTAAGTTGCTGGCGTTTTCTACCACGACATGCGTGCCTGCTAGTTGCTGAACAGAGTCATCTCCGTACGCTGTAATAACGCGCTTTAGCAGATTAGCGTCTTTGCCAGCTTTGCCGGCAAATTCATCTAACAGCGTAACGCGCATATCATCGCCGCGGCGACTCAGGCGGGCCATGGCGGCGGCAATGGTAACCGGGCTAAGCGTTTCATTAAAGGCATAGACATTGCCGGTAGCAGTAGTAACGATTTCTTCTAGGTAATTTAATCCGGCCTCAGTCGGCACGGTGCGGCCATCTTTTTTGGCGACCAGCTGGACGTCGCTAAAATCTGGTAGGGTTTGGCCGATCATAGGCGGCTCAAGCGCTGGTGCTTGTTTGGCTTTAATAATATCCGCCACGGCCGTGGGCTGGGTATTGCTGCGCTGGGCTAAATTGTCTGACACCAGCTCCCAGATTTTGTCAGAAATTTGCTCAGGCGATTCTGTTGCAAATACTACCGGCAAGCCGCGTTGCTGTGCTTCCCACAAATAGCCAGCCCGGACACGCTCTAGGAACGCGGGGTCTAGATTATCAAACCGCTCTCCGGCGCCGCGGCCATGTGCGCGCTCTTTAAGCACTGCCACAGGGGCATCCAAAACCATACATAAATCTGGCTCCACACCGTTAACAGCAAAACTAATAATGCGGTTGATGGCGTCGTAATCTGGCACATCACCCCGACCATAATATTGAATCGCGAGCGTGGTTAAGTAATTGCGGTCTACCAGGCAAATAATGCCCTGCTCTACCGATTTTTTAATAACCTGCAAAGATTGCGACCGTGCTGCATTGTATAAAAGCACCTCTGTTACGGTGTTCATAGGATAGCGCGGGTCTTGGGTTAAAAGACGCAGCGCCCGGGCTGTTAAATCAGATTGACTGTCTGGTTCCCGCAGCACACGCACCGGTAGGCCCGCGGCCTGCAAGCGCCGCGCAAGCTCCGTGATCTGAGTGGTTTTGCCTACACCCTCTGGGCCTTCTAGGACGATGTATCTACCCCTACTCATAGCCACACCCCTCAATTACCGGCGGCAGCTGCCGGGTATCTTTGTAGGCGCGCGGTAACATCATGTCCGGGGACCAGGTCTTAATAATCATATCTAAGTCCGTGCCTTGCTGGTACTTGCCGCTAAAGCCGCCATCGCGGCCTAGGCCATAGGAGCCATCTACCTCTCCGGTTTCATGGAAGACAATTTGGGCAAAGCGCTCGCCCACGGGTAGAAGAACGGTTTCCCGCTCGTTTAGGTTATAAACTTCTAGGGTTAGGCGGTTTATGTAGCCGGGGTCTATCCAACCGGCATCAAAGCAGACCGCTATGCCGTTGCGGCCCCAGGAGCTGCGACTTCTAACTTCGCACGCGCCAGGGGGTAAAATGCCAAAGAATTCATGGGTGTGAGCCAAAATGCGTTCCCCAGGCTTAAGGGCAATAACAGGGTGATCCAGCGGAATATTGTTATAGGGCTTAAAGCCGTTAAGTTTGCACCATTCCCCGTGCGGCATAGCTTTGTAGGGGCCGTCAAAGTAACGCTCTACGTCTTCGCGGTCAAAGGGGTTATAGACGGTGCGCTCGTTGGCGCGCTCCGTGCGGTAATAGTGGTAGCCCAGCGTCACATCTAGGCTGGCCTCACTGACGTATTTTGGATTAAACGGCACACAGACAATGTGCCCATCGTTTATAGCCGCCCTAATTTGCGTGTTACTGTATACCCCCACGTTGTCTCCCTCTGTTTACCTACTATTTTACACATCAAGTTGACAGCCCGGCAAGTGTAAAAACTACTACTATTCTTATGGGGTGGCGTAGGCATGAGTTACAATAGTTACAACAATATGCAAAACAGTCAACGTCAGATCATTGCCAATTTTATTGCTGTGTCGACTGCACTCTATGGGGCATATTTAATAGGTTTTAGACTTTTGATTGCCGGGCTGTTTCATTTGCATCTGCGGCCATCGGAGCTGGCGGGCGTGCTGCTCTCTCAGGCGGACTTAATCTTTGGCCTGAGCCTTTTGTACTTAAGTGTTATGCTTGGTCGACGTAAGCAAAATGCCTGGCGCGTGGCGGTTGTGATTTATGGCATCATTTTTATCCTGCATATGCCGCTGCTCATGCAGTGGTTTGGAATTTTGCTGCATCCTATTTTAGCGTTTAATATCATTTTTCCGTTTCTTATGTTGATTGGCCTATGGGTTGCGCGGCAAGACTTTACGGCGCGGAGCGATATTGCAACCTTTAAGAGCTCCATACTGGTGTCCGCTTTGGTCATGATGGCGGCTTTTGTCTACGGCGTTTCCGGCTTTCTGCTGCTGGACACCAAAGATTTTCATCAGGAGGTTTCTTTTACGTCCGCTGCCACTAACACTATGGACCAGTTTGCGCTGCTGGTGCATGATCCGCTCGAGCCTAAAACCAGGCGTGCGCACCTGTTTGAAGATTCTTTGAGTCTTATGAGTGCCGGCGCCGTGGCTTACGCCGTAATTTCTTTCTTTGCGCCCATGCGTGCGCGATTCTCCGCCAACAATCATGAGTGGGAGCACTTTAAAGAGCTGTTAATTGCTAACGACGTCCCCAGCGAGGACTTTTTTAAGCTTTGGCCGCACGACAAGCAGTATTTTTTTGACGATTCTGGCCAAAGCGGCCTAGCCTACAGAGTCCAAAAAGGCGTGGCGCTGGTGGCTGGTGACCCAGTCGGCTCTACTGTCGGTCCGCTGCTGACTAACTTTACAGAAATTTGTCACCACAACGATTGGTCCCCGGCATTTATTCACGTCGACGACCGCTGGCGCAAACAATACGAAAAACAGGGGTACAAACTGCAGCGAATCGGTCAGGAGGCAGTGCTAGATATTGCGCACTACCAAGAGCATGTTAGGCGCAACAAGTACTTTAGGAACATTATTAACCGCTTTAATAAGGCGGGCTACCAGGCCAAATTGCTGGCACCACCGCATTCCAAGGCCACCCTGGCAGCGCTGCGCAGCGTATCAGACGAATGGCTGGCCAAGCCCGGCCGAGCCGAGCGAGGGTTTGTATGGGCTACTTTACAGACGACTACATGCAGCAGTGCCGTATTTGGGCCGCCTACGATGATGCCGGCCAGCTACAGGGCTTTCTAAATCTGCTACCGTCTGACGATTTTGATAATGTAGAGGCCACCTACGACTTCCTGCGCCAGCGCCAAAGCAGCCTACCTAACACCAACGACTTTTTGCTAACCAGCCTGCTGGAATGGCTGCCTACGCAGGGCTACCAACGGCTTAACTTAGGCCTCAGCCCGCTGGCCGGTCTAGCTGGCGACCGCGACGCCGACACCGTCATAGACAATATCTTAAAACTGGCCTACCAAAACGGCGACCGCTTCTACAGCTTCAGCGGCCTGCATCGCTTTAAGGATAAGTATGAGCCGGCTTGGTCAGACCGATACGTGGCCTACCGCGGCTCTTTGGCTAGTTATGTGCGGGTTATGCGAGCCCTTTTGCAGGCAATGAAGAAGATTTAAGCGCTGTAAAAATCGCTAAAATCAAGAAGCCTACGTTTGGTAGCATAAAAAGCCCACCGCATGGCCGTGCAGTGGGCTTCTTGATTTTTAACTTTTTTGAACAGCCTCTGTGTGCGTCGCTTGTTGCTACAAGCTGGCAACGTCTACAGTTATGGAAGGGCCCATAGAGGTCGTGATGTGTAATGCCTTAAAGTAATTGCCTTTTAGGCCATTTGGCTTGTTGCCCTTTATGCTGGCAATAACAGCGTCGATGTTTTCTGACAACTGCTTGGCGGTAAAGCTAACTTTACCAAAGCCCAGGTGTACAATACCGGCACTGTCTACGCGGTATTCTACGCGGCCAGCTTTGGCGTCGTGGACGGCCTTGGCGACATCGGTGGTAACGGTGCCACTCTTTGGGTTAGGCATAAGGCCGCGGGGACCAAGCACGCGGGCGTACTTGCCTAGCTTAGGCATTTGCGCTGGCGTGGCAATGAGGGTGTCAAAGTTCATGATGCCTTTTTCTAGCTCTTTAACTAGCTGCTCGGCATCTGTTAGGTCTGCGCCAGCTTTCTTAGCAGTAGCGGCGTCATCTGCCTCTGCAAAGACGGCTACGCGGACTGTTTTGCCGGTACCGGCAGGTAGAACTAAGTTGTCGCGAATGTTCTGATCGGCGTGGCGCGGATCTACGCCTAAACGCAGGTGCATCTCAACCGTGGCGTCAAACTTGACCGGGCTGGTCTTCTGGGCCAAGTCAATCGCTTCCTTAAGCGTGTAGGTCTTGTCTTTATCCACAGCTTCAGCAGCCTTGCGGAACTTCTTACCCTGGCGCTCTAAACGACTACGGGTAGGGTTGGCGTGCTGCTTTGGCTTCTCTGCTGCTTCTGCTTCAGTCTCTGTGCGGTGGTGCTGCGCTTCAATCTTTTCTGCCTTGGCCTCTGCTTCTTCTAGGCCTTTAGCACTACGCTTGCCGCTCTTAGCGGTAGTTTTTTCTGCAGGTTTGTCTGCGCCAGCAATGGCGGCCTCTATCTCTGCAATGGTGTTGCTCTCTGTAACTTCCAAGTTTAATTTCTTGGCTTCTTCTAGTAAATCGGCTTTCTTAGCCATAATTGTGCTCCTTTGTGGTGCTTGCGGCCGAGTTTTGGCGGCCTCCCACGTTAATTATTAGAAATCGTATGTGCCGTCGGTATTTGCGACCGCACCATCTTCCGGGCGAGGAACAATAATTGGCTCATCTTTAAAGCCAGGCTCGCCAGTGGCAAAGTTTGTCCCTGTCTTTTGCGTCTCACCATCTTCAGGTTTTGGTGGCTGCGGTACAGATTCATGGGCCATGATTATTTCTCCACCTCTACGCCCATGCTGCGGGCGGTGCCGGCTACCATTTTCATGACAGCTTCCACGTCGTCCGTGTTCATGTCCATGGCTTTTTCTTCGGCGATTTTGCGCAGGTCAGTTTGGCTCAGTTTTTTGGAAACCTTTTCTGTGTTGGGGCGGCCGCTGCCTTTTTGGATGCCCAGGGCGGCGCGAATGCGGTCGTCCGTGGGCTCTGCCACGACGCGGAAGTCCATTGTGCGATCATCGTACACGGTAATGTGTGCGGTGACAGTTTTGCCCATCATGTCTTTGGTGGCGTCGTTAAATGGCTGGATAAAATCCATCATGTTGACACCGTACTGGCCCAACGTGGAGCCAACGGGAGGCGCGGCGCTCGCCTGCCCGCCCTTAATTTTCATTTTTAGATTTGCTTTGACAGCTTTTGCCATCTTAGTAGTCCTTTCCTTAGCGAACTTTCGGGCCTTGAAGCTCCCTACTCACTCTCCTACATTATGATAAGCGCGTAACAGATGTGATTATAGCAGTTTTGACATGTGTTGTCTATCCAAATGCGGCTTCTCATTAAGAAAAGACGCCTCGGGGTCAGATTCAGTCCCGTATGCGTCTATTTTGATTTTGCCACATTTGTATGATTTTGCAATGCGGCGTAGTATATAAATTATGTTTGATAGGTTAAGAGCTAGATTGGCGCAAAGTGCAAATTATGAACTAGGTAACATACCAAATGAGGGACTTGATGATTATGTTCTGCCCAATGGTCGGGCGGTGCGGCACTTAGCAAGAGGCGCACGGATGATAGTTCGGTCAGCCGAAGGACCGCGCAATCTCCCATCTGATTTCAGGGATTCAGAAAAAGATGTATTCCCCGAGCTAGATAGCGCCTTGGCCGGGCCACCACCACAATCAGAGGCCGTTTTTAGAGCACGTGCTGCCGCTCGTTGGGAGCAGGCTACAAATCATCAAGCTGATTGATAAGCTGCGGTAAGTCAGCAATCGTCGGCAAAATAAACTCTGCAACACGTCCCGCGCGGTGCAAAGAAAACTCCTGGCCTGCTGCCAAAGCATTCGCTTTCCATGCTTCATGACTTGAATTATCAGCCAAGATTTGGATGCCTCGGAAACGGGTAAAGACCTGGTCGTCATTATCGCCATCTGCAACGTAAAACGTTCGTTCTTTTGGTATGTCTAAGGTTTTAGCAAGTCGAGCTAGTTCGTCTGCCTTAAATGACCGGTCATCATTTGACTGCAGAACGAGGTCTTCAAATGCAGCGTCTTGGCTGAAAGTAAGT
>Ga0209368_1000477_pt1 | contig 33596 bp, 19 predicted proteins | sample EBPBio242008_DNA_FD_185862 | JGI IMG/M metagenome (GOLD analysis project Ga0209368, IMG submission 185862) | Wastewater treatment Type I Accumulibacter community from EBPR Bioreactor in Madison, WI, USA - Reactor 1_4/24/2008_ DNA (SPAdes)... | ecosystem: Engineered > Bioreactor > EBPR >...
AAGCGGCAGAACCCTGCCGTACTGTCCTCAGCCTTGCCCGCGGCAACGGCGGCCTCGAAGCGGCTGACCGCGGCCTCCGGAAAGGACTCGGTTTCGACGATCAGCCGCCCCGCCCCCTCGGCCGAGGCCCGCAGCACGGCGCGCGGCAGCACGCCGCCCTCGACCAGGATCCTCAGGACCAGGCTCTTGCGACCGGCAGGCCAGACCACGGCGGCAAGGGGGGAATGCTCGGTCATGCCTGCTCCGTCATTCAGTTGCCAGCGTCGGGTTCGCCCACAACTGCACGCCATCTATCCGGATGTCGGGCCGTCCGCCGACCAGTTCCATGATCGCCGGGCGCTCCATCTCCATGCGCCAGCCGGCGGCCAGGAAATGCGCGATGAGACGGCCCTCGAGCACCCGGCTGTGCGTGCCGATCAGCACGCGGCGGACATGGGTGGCCAGCCCCTCGGCATTGCCTTCGACGTAATCCGCCTCGCCGCCCTGGATGTCGATGTGCAGCAGGTCGATCACGCCGCCATCGGCCAGGTCGGCCAGGGTCATGCAGTCCAGCACCTGCAGGCCGGGGCTGCGCTCGGCCTCGGCCAGCTGCGCGGCATCGGGATAGAAGACCGGCTCGCCCCCCCAATGCGACTGGCCCTCGGGATCAGGGAAGATCGCCTTGCCATGCCGCGGGCCGGCCACGGCATGATGCAGGGCATAGTCGGCCGGGGCGAAGCCGTTCAGCGCCAGAGTACACGCGGCGTTCTCCAGGTGCCGCCGGTCGCCCTCGACACCCACCAGATGCACGGGCAGGCCGCGCGACCGCGCCGCCACGCCCATGTTGGTGATCCAGCAGCCCCAGCCGCAGCCCAGTTCGACGATGCGGTAGCTGCCCCGCGCCTGATCAACGCTGTGCAGCGCCGCCGCCCATTCGGCAATGTCGGCATGCCAGTTGCCCGGATCCGGCACCGGCTCGACCATACCCTCGCGCCCTGCCAGGATGGGCGGGTAGACCAGGGCCTCGATCCGGGTACCCAGGAAGTTGCGGATCACCCCCGGCTCGGGCTGCTGCAGCGTGTCGTGGAAGGCCGCGATCAGGGCGGGCGCATCAAAGCTGGCCGACCAGCGGTAAAGCCCCTCGTGCATGGGCCGGGTCGAGGGCCGGGTGCCGGGGGGCCGGCCGGCCGGATCAGCGGGCGTCCCGGTCATGCCTGAAGCCCCTTCATGATCTCGTCCATCCGCGCCGCATAGCGCCGCGAGATGGCCTCGGCCGAGAAATGGGTGCGGACATAGGCATGGCCGGCCTCGGCCTTTGCCTGGCGCAGCGCCGCATCGTCATGGACAAGACGCATCTGGCGCGCCGCATCGGCGATGTCGGGCTCGGCCCATTTCTGGCCCGGCAGTACGAAGATGTAGTCGTCGTCGTCCAGTTCGACCTCCTGATAGCCCACCAGGAAGGCGGTCTCTGCCGAGCAGAAGTCCATGTTGCCGGAATAGGCGGTGCAGACCACCGGCAGCTTCAGGTTCATCGCCTCGATCATGCCAAAGCCCCAGCCCTCGGACTTGTGCAGCGAGATGTAGCAGTCCGCGCCCTTCTTCAGCCGCAAGAGGTCGTCATAGCTCAGCGTCTCGTCGATGACCGTGATGCGCTTGTCTGCCGCGACCAGAGCATCGACCTTTTCCCAGATGCGCAGTTGCGCCGGGTCGGCCACCTTGCGGCGGTTCTGTGTCTTGATCACCAGCCGCACGTCGCGCACCCCCTCGAAGGCGCGGGCAAAGGCCTTCAGCGTGCCGAGCGGGTTCTTGCGCTGCACGAAGGAGAAGCTGTCGAAGGCCACGAAGAACACGAATTCGCGGCCCGAGAAGCCGGTCTTGCGCTGCAGGTAGGCACGGGCCTCGTCGCGACCGATCTCGGGCAGATCCTCGAAGCACATGCCGACATTGGTCACCGGCCCGGGCGCATGCGGCCGGAAGATCGACACGCCGTATTCGGTCGAGACCCAGATTTCATCCAGCATGTTCATGCCGAGGTAGTGGCAGGCCGCCGGGCTATCGAGTTCCCAGAAGAAATAGCCGATGTTGTAGGCGCCCGAGAAGACATCGGGCTGGTAGGCGAAGGCCAGCGGGATCGACTCGCCGTTCAGGTGGATCAGGTTCACCTTCGCGCGGCGATAGCCCGACAGGTCGCCTACCCGGCTGAAGCCCTCGGGGGCGGGATTGTCGAGGCCGAAGTTCACGCAGTTCACGCTCCAGCCGGTGCGCGACAGCACCTCGGCTGAAAGTCGCGTTGCCTGGCCCAGGCCCGAGGCCTTTTCGAAGGGGCCGATGATCTGGACGTCCACCGGCGCGGCATCGCGCGGCGGGGCCGGCAGGATCGCCGCCTCCAGCCGGTCGCCTTCGGCGGTGAAGTTCAGGAAGCGCAACCCGACCGGATCGAAGCCCTGCAGCCGAAGCGCTGCCTCGAAGGCCGGGCGGTCCAGCGCAGGGGCTGCCTCGCCGGCAAGTTCGCGCCAGAGCGCGGGCAGAAGCGGCTCCTGCCCCTCGAAGAGCCGGTCCAGAAGACCCTCGGGCAGGAAGCGCAGGTAGTCGGGCCGCTGCGCTGCCATCAGCGCGATGACCGCGCCAAGCCGCAGGCGCGCCGCCCGGTCCTCAAGCACGAATCCGGCCAGTTCCGGCGTCTCGGCGTGAAGGCGCAGCATGAACTCGCTCGGGGCGTCGGGTTTGTCTTCCCAGGCTTCGGGCACCCGGCGCAGGCGCTCGGCATAGGCCTCGGGCACCAGGCAGTCCTCGACGTTCATGGCTTTTGCCTGCCGCACGGACCACCAGAAGGTGGTCCAGTCGAGCCAGTTGGTGTTGCCGAAATCCATAGAATGCAAAAGCGGCGGCACAGTGACGAGGAAGGACCAGGTGGCCCGCGTGAGCGTGGCCCGCTGACCGGGAACCACGACCGGCTCGTTCCACCAGGCGATCAGCTCCTGCGACATCGGCACGCGCAATCCCTTGCGCAGGGTGCTGTAGCCCGCGACATACCAGTTCTGGAAATGCGCCGCCTCGGCCTCTTCGGCAAGGTCGAACTGGCGGTCCAGCTTGTAGCGATAGCGCACATAGTCGCCGTAGGCCGTCATGCCGGGCGGCAGGTCGCCCCCGTTCAGATAGTCGCTGCGCGAGAACATCCGCCGGTGCGGCGCATCGGCGGGCAGGTCGGGCCAGCCGGTTTCGCCCGGCAGACAATCCAGGGACATCCCGGCCCGGGCCTCCAGCAGCGCGCGCCAGCGCTGCAGATCGCCGTACAGCAGACGTTCCAGGGGGTCTCCCCTGTCGGAGGTGCCGGCAGGCAGGGCGCCGGCGCCCGGCACAAGCAGGATCTGGTTGCCCAGGATGAACTCGGTCCGGTCCAGGACACGGACGGTCACCCGCCCCCCATCCTCCGCGATGGTGCGCAACAGCGCGGGCGGCAGCGGCAGGGCAAAGGCGTGATGCCCAGTGCCGATGCCGGCCTCCTTCAGGTCACCCCGGAAGATGTTGGCCACGCCCTGCGCCAGAAGACCGCGCCCGGTGTAAAGCCCGACGCGAACCGGCCCCGCGGCGGGATCGCGGGGCAGGACCCAGCCGGTCAGGGCCCCGTCAAAGACCCCGTCGACATTGCCCCGATAGGGCCGCATGGCATGCACCAGGCGGGCAACCTGCCCGCGCAGCGCCTTAGCCAAGGGCATCGTAATCGGACTTCGCCATCATTTCGGCCAGCTGGCGCACCGTAACCTCGGGCGTCCAGCCCAGCTTGGTACGCGCCTTGGTGGCATCGCCGATCAGCAGATCGACCTCGGCCGGGCGGAAGAACTTCTCGCTGATCTCGACGATGCGTTTGCCGGTCTTGCGGTCGGTGGCGGTCTCGTTGACCCCCTCGCCCTCGAAGACCGGTTCCATGCCAAGCGCCTCGGCGGCAAAGCGCACGAAGTCGCGGATCGGCGTCGTCACCCCGGTGGCCAGAACATAGTCATCAGCCTCGGGCTGCTGCAGCATCATCCACATGCCCTTGACATAGTCGCCGGCGAAGCCCCAGTCGCGCTTGGCATCAAGGTTGCCAAGGACCAGGGTGTCGCTGCCGCCGCGGGCCAGGCGGGCCAGGGCTAGGGTGATCTTGCGCGTGACGAATTCCTTGCCGCGCAGCGGGCTCTCATGGTTGAAGAGAATGCCCGACGAGGCATGCATCCCGAAGGATTCCCGGTAGTTCATGGTGATGTAATGGCCATAGACCTTGGCCACGCCATAGGGCGAGCGCGGGTAGAAGCGCGTGGTCTCGCTTTGCGGCACGGCCTGCACCAGGCCGAACATCTCGGAGGTCGAGGCCTGGTAGAAGCGCGTCTGCGGCGCGAAGGTGCGCAGCGCGTCCAGGATGCGCAGCACGCCGATGCCGTTCACATCGGCAGCATAGACCGGCAGGTCCCAGGACGAGCCGACAAAGCTCTGTGCACCCAGGTTGTAGACCTCGTCCGGCGCGATCGTCTGCAGCACGCGGACGATGTTGTAGGGTTCCGACAGGTCGAAGTCATGGATGATCACGTCCTTCAGGACGCCGACCTGCTCCAGGCGGACCGTCTCCGGCTGCGAAATCCGGCGGACGCCGCCGTGAACCTCGTATCCCTTTTCAAGCAGGAACTTCGAAAGATAGGCCCCGTCCTGTCCGGTGATGCCCGTGATGAATGCCTTCTTCATAAAGCCCCGATCTCCACTTTGTCCCGTTTGCCGGTCGGCGGTGTGATAGACAGGCGATCCCGACCCTGCAACCTGTAAGTTGCCGCCGCCTGGCCTTTGTTGCAGCCGGTCATTTGTTCATGGCCGGCCATTCGCAGTACTGCCTCAGAATTGTGCGACTGTCGTCGCTGAGGAATTTTGCTTTCCGGAAGGTTCCCTTGGCACCATGCTCGCCAAAGAAATCCCGGACATGAATGCGGAACTGTGTCTTCACCGCATTCGGTATATCACTGGCATTTACCTCGCGGATCATTTGCGCGGCATAGTAGGGAAGCGCCGGATTTGCGACATCGCTCGGGAATGTTTCACCCGGCAGATTTATACCGAAGGTCTTTGAAACGAAATTGTCGACCAGATTACCGTTTCTCAGTTCGCCAAAATCCAGGATCGTCATGTTCCGGCGCCCGAAGACGCGGCCCCAACGCTGCGCCAGGTTGCGCCAGTGCAGGTTTCCCCAATTTTGGGCGATGAAGTCATCGACCGTACCCTCGAAGCCGCCCTTCAGGCGCTGCGCATAGACCGAATCCACGAAGTCGGCCACGTCGCGCAACATGAGGACGACATTGACGTCATAGTCCTTCAGCCGCTCGCGCACCGCCTCGATATCGGCCGGGTCGATGATGGCGAAGGAAAACAGCTCGCTGCTGATGAAGATGTTCTTGGCCGGGCTGGCCTCGATCTCGGCAAGGGCAGCGGGCCAGGCGGCCTCTATCTCTGCGTCGGTGGTGCGCGCCCGGATGCGCTTGCCACGCTTGCCGAGAATGCCCTGGACAAGGATGTGATGACCGCGGTCGCCGAAGACATCCGTCCCGAACTGCAGATAGCCGATGTCAAGACGACCGAGGATCTCGGGCGCGGCGAACATGCTGTTCTGGATCAGGGTCGTCGCCGTCTTGGGAAGACCGATGTGAAGATGGACGGTTTTCATCGGGGCGGGCTTTCTCCGGCGGCCCTGCCGCATGTCCGGCAGGGCTGCAACTTCTGGATCAGGCGGCCAGCGTGATGCTGAGCCCCTGCTTTTCCAGGGCGCGCATCAGTTGGCGGGCCTGCTTGACGTAGTCGGCCCGCGCCGCTTCCCAGGCATCTTTCGAAACCTTGCCGGGATTGGCGCGCGCATAAAGCACCCGTGCCAGCCGGGCGGCAACCTGGTTGCCGGCCTTCTTGTCGTCGTCCGCAGCCTGAGTTTCGTCGGCCATGATCAGCTCTCCTTGTCTGAGGCAGAGACCGGGCCGGACGATACCGGCCCAGGGTTGGTGTGTCCAGAAACGCGCCCGCTGCGGGAGTTCCGCCGGCCTTTCGTTGCCTTTGCGGTGCCGGCGTCCTCGGTGCGGTCTTCCGCCGCCTTGGCGGGCTCGTCACCAGCCTCTTCCGCCTGGTCCGCATCTGCGGCCAGATCGACTTCCGGCTCCGGCTCGATCTCGCCCCTTGCAAGGCGGAAGGCGAGCAGGTTCATGCCAAGCCGGCGGGGATCGAGGATGGCCTTGGTGACCGGATCCATCACGGGCAGGGCCGGGGCCTCCAGTTCGAGACCGATGCGCAGGTCGATCTCCTTGTCGGTGACGAAGGTGGGCGGCAGCGGCAGACGCGCGGTGATCACCTCGACGGGATCCAGCGTGATGGTGCCCAGTTCCTCGCCGTTCAGCATGACCCGGCAGCGATGCGGCTCGCCATCGGCCGCTGCCCGCGACCCGGCGCGGATCTCCAGGTGCATCGCCTCACCCGAGAACTCGCCCGGCTCCAGCCGCCCCTCGATCCTTGCCTTTTCGCCGTCGATCCAGGTCGCGACCGGCTCGATCTTCGAGAAGCCCTCGCGCAGGAAGGATTTGCCGTTGCCGGTGCTGGTGGTGAGGTATTCGACATCCGGCTCGATCGGGTCGAGGTTGGACAGCCGCAGCCGGCGCAGGCCCACGCTGAGAATGCGGTTGCCGCCATACATGCGCACCGCATGGCTGGGCTCCAGCGTCAGCTCGCAGTTGCCCATGTCTCCCATCGCCTCTGCCGGCAGCGGGATGACATGGGTGGACATGCGCTCGCCCACCTTGAAGCGGGCGACCGGCATGTCGTTGACCTTGCAGGTCAGCTCGATCGGCTCGTGCTCGGTTTCGGAGCTGATGGCGATGAGGTCCATGTCCAGCCGCATCTTCGGCATCCGCTCGCGGATGCGGAACCGCAAAAGCGCCGGGCCGTCGCTGAGCCAGGTCAGCTCTTCCTCGGGGAAGCAGCCCTCGACAAGCAGCGGTCGGCCGTTGCCGGTGCGGCGCAGGTCGTAGTCCAGATCGGGGGCCAGTTCCGGCAGCGGCACCTTCGCCGAGCGGAAGATGCCGACGCCGGTCAGCAGGATGCCCAGGCGCCGCGGGTCGACGATGGCACCCTCGGCATTGCGCACCGGTTCCGCATGGTCGGCGATGATGCGCACCTGCAGAACTTCGGCCTTGGCCAGACCGACCGGCAGGCGCACGGTAATTGCCACCGGCTGCGCGGAGAGCTGGAAGTAGCCGAGCGTCATGCCGTTCACCGCCACGGTGACGTGCTGCGGCCGGTTGTCGGCCAGAGCCGGGCGGCCCGCCAGCATGAGCGCGATCTGCATGTCCTCGGTCTTGCCGGAATTGGCAATGCGGAAGCGCAGCGTGCCGACGCCGCCATCGATCCAGATGCCCCCGGCCTCGGGATGCGAGAAGCCGGTGTCGAGATATTGCAGCGCCGCGCTGCCCGCGCGCACGTCCATCATCTCGTCCAGGAAGATGCGCGGCACGAAGGGCGCCACCGCCAGATCGCCGTTGAGACCCGTGCCGGTGACCGGCGGCACTGGCGGCAGGCCGGGCAACGGGTCGAACCGCAGCGTGTCGCGCAGGAACTGCTGCTGGCGGGCAAGGCGCTGCGCCGAGGGCATCCTGGCCACGGCATCGGGGATGATGCGGACATAGCCGGCCTCGCCGGTCTGGGCCACCCGCCCACCGATCAGGGTCTGCAGAAGCAGGTAGCCGGTCGCCCCGTCGTCCAGGAGCGGCAGCACCTCGGCCCCGGCCGAGGCCAGCAGGCCGGTGCTGAACAGGTAGCGGCCCGGCGTGCGCCACAGGTCGCTGTTGACCAGCACGTCGCGCGGATCGGAGGGCATGTTGAGCCCGGCCACCTTGCGCCGCACGAAGAGGTCGCGCTTGGTGCCCTCGTAATCCTCGTCCAGCTGGCCCGAGGCCGCGGCCAGCACCCTTGTCCGGCCGCCGGGGGCCGCCAGCGCGCGGGCCAGGCTGCGGAAGTGGTCGCGGAAGAAGCGCTCGCCGGTGCCGACGACGGCGAAGGCCTCGGTCGTGACATGGCCGCGCGCCGCATGCAGCGCGGCGCCAAGCGTCGGTTGCAGCGCATCCTGGTGGAAGACATCGGTGATCACGGTCACGCGCGGGAAATGGGCCTGCGCCGCCTCGATCAGCGCCTTGCCGGCGCCTTCGGCGAAGACCGGGTCCCAGACAAGCACCAGGTCGATGGCCACGCCCGCCTGGGCCTTCAGATCCTCCAGCACCTCGCGCACCGCCGAAAGGCGCTGCCCGGCATAGGGGAAGATCACCGTGATCGGTGCCGCATCCGGGCCGCGGCGGGCGGCGGTGCGGGCAGGATGCTGGGTGATCAGCGCCTGGAGGCATTTCTCCAGCGAGAAGAGGTCGCGCAGGCGCTCCTGGCCCTTGCGCGCGCGTTCGTTGGCGGCCTCGGGATCGGCGCGGATCTCGGTGATGATGTCCGAGATCTGGAAGAAAATCTCCTCGTCGCCCACCGTGTCGTCCACCTGATAGACGAGATCGGAGAAGTACTTGTCGATGAAGGGATGCGGGTTGGCGATGATCGCGGTGCCGGCCGCCAGCCCCTCGAACAGCCGGTTGCTCATCACCCCGCTGTCCTGGTGCGCCTTCGACGACATCGCCAGGCAGATGCCCGAGTTGTGCAGCGCCCGCACCACCGACTTGCCGTCGAAGGGCAGTTCGCCCCGATAGCAGTCGTAGCCCTCCCAGGGCTTCGCGCCCAGGAAGGTGCGCGGCCCGTAGATGTCGATCAGCTTCTCGTCGTCCAGAAGCCGCAGCAGCTCGTGGAAGCGGCCCTTCTTGCTCTGGCCCAGGCGCTCCCAGTTGATGCCGATGTAGAACAGCCGCGAATCCTCGGTGATCTTCGGCTCGAAATAGGGTCCCGAAGGGCTGTGGAAGAGATAGGGCAGCAGCCCGGCCGGGTTGCGCGCGCAGGAGGCCATCAGGGCCCGGAAATGCGCATCGCTCGGATCGGCCGAGCAGGACAGACCGTCGGTATGGGTCAGAAGCTTGGCGATCGAGGGCTCGTAGCCGAAATCGAAGTAGAAATCGACCGGCTGCCAGATCGCGTAATAGGACGGCACGTCGATCAGGCGCGGCGACTCGAAATGCAGCGAGATCATGAAGTCGACGTCATCCGGGCCAAGCTGGCGGGTCTTGTCGACCGGCGCGTCATCGCTGGACCAGACCGGGTAGCCGTCGTTGTCGGTGACGATGATCCGCGACCCGATCCGTTCCGCCGCGTTGCAGAAGCGCTTGATCACCTCGTATTCCGCATTGCGGATCTCGGGCCAGGTCAGCGGCACGGCAATGGTCGCCCGCCGCGGCGTCTCGGCCTGCTCGCCAAGAACCTGGTCGAAATAGGCCTGAAGCTTTGCCAGTGCCGCCGGTTGATCTGCCGTCATGTCCATGATCTGCTTGTGAATATAGGGGTCTGGGACCGGTTTCGCGTCAGGCCGACGCCAAGCGCCGGATCTGTGGGGGCTAGTTCACTGTTGCGGGCCACCTGCATTGCCGGCGCACCAGGGCCTTCTCGTCGTCTCGCAGGAAATCGGCCTTCTTCATTCCGGTCTGATGCCGCCCGAGGGCGGTGTGGAGATAGTTCCGGATGGCGCCCTTCTCATCTTCGGGCATGGCAGAGCCATTCAGCTCACGCAGGAAGAGGATCGCCGAATGCGGCAGGGACGGGTTGACCTGCGGGCTGGGGAACAGCGGGGCCTCCAAGGTCTCGCCAAAGACGAGGCGAAAGAAGTCGTCCACCATGGCCGTCCGGTCCAGCGCCTCGAAGCGCAAGAGGATCAGGTTCTGCGCCCCGAAGACCGCGGCCCAGGGCTTGATCAGCGCCTCCCAGTCCAGAAGGCGGCGGATCCGGGCCATGTAGTTCTGCACCGTGCCGTCGAACCCGTCGCGGACTCGTTGCGAATAGACCGAGTTCACGAAATCGGCCGGGTCGCGCAGGGTCACGACGACCTTCATGTCATGCTTGCCCTGTTGCGACAGGCCATCGCGGAAGGTCTCGATATCGGCCACCTCCGTGACGTCCAGCGCCAGAAGCTCGCTCGAGATGAAGATGCGCGTCTCCGCGCAGCCCTCGATCTCGGCAATCGCCTCGTCCCAACTCCGCCGCACCAGTTCGGGCGACTTCTCCGGACTGATGCGCTGGCCGCGCTCGCCCAGGCCGGCCATCACCAGCACATGGTGGCCGCCATCGTCGAAGACCCGCGTCCCGGCCTGCAGATACCGGATCGAGAACCGCTCCAGAATCTCGGGCGAAGCCAGAAAGGTGCTCTGGACGAGAGAGGTTCCCGTCTTGGGCAGGCCGATGTGCAGGAAGACCGTCTTCTTCATGGCTGCCTTTTCACGCGAAGCCCCGGCCCCGGGACCATGCTTGCCCCTCAGGTCCGGACATCGGGCCAGTTCCGCTCATACCAGCGATAGGTGCGCTCCAGCCCCTCGTGCAGCGAGAAGCGGGGCGAAAAGCCGGTGGCGCGCAGGCGCGAGACATCGTAGCTGCGCGTCAGCTGGCCCTCGGGCTTTTCATGCTGCCACTGGATGTCGCGCACGCCGCTGATGTCGGACAGGATCTGCACCACCTCGGCGATCGGCACGGTCGTGCCGGTGGCGATGTTGAAGCGGCCCTCGCCCGCCTCGGCCACATGCAGCATCGCCGCAGCGGCATCGTCGATGTAGATGAAGTCGCGCTGCGCCCGGCCGCGACCCCAGACCGGAACCGCCGTCCCGGTGCGCGCCGCATGGTGGAACTTCGCAACCAGCGAGGGCACGACATGGCCGTTCTCGGTGTCGAAGCGGTCACCGGGGCCATAGAGATTGGTGAAGATCGCGTAGCTGTAGGAGATGCCGTACTGCTTGGCATAGGCTTCCAGCTGCGCCAGCATCGCCCGCTTGGAATGGGCATAGGCGCTTTCCCCCGCATGGGGTTCGCCCATCAGGTACTGGCTTTCGTGGATGTTCTCGGTCAGCTCGCCCGGATAGGCGGCGACGGTGCTGGCGACGTTGAACTTGCGCACCCCCGTGCGGTAGCCGGCAGCGATGACGTTGTAGTTGATCGTCAGGTTCTCGTCGAAGATCTCGGCCGGGAAGCGGCTGTTGCCCATCAGCCCGTGAACGCGGGCCGCGGAATGCACCACCGAGGTCGGGCGATGTTCCTGGAAAAAGGCCAGGGTCGAATTGAAATCCGTCAGATCGACGGCGTCCCTGCTCGTGCAGACATAGGGGATGCCGTTGCGGTCGAGGTTCTGTCGAATGGCAGAGCCGAGAAGGCCGGTTGCACCCGTAAGCAGTATCATTCTCTTCGTCCAGTCGTCACAAAGGGAGAAGGCCCGAGGCGAAAAGCGCGCGCCGCGCCGGTCTATTTATTGTTTTATTTCAGTAAATTGTCACAGATCACCCACCCATCGCAAGCGCGCTCCCGCTGGCTTGGACGGGCGAGAACTTTTGGGTGGATCTCTGACCCGAAGTCAACCCTGTCCGTGCCGGGCAGGGCGGCCGCCGATCAAAAGATCGCCGACGATGGTCAAAACTTGTGCGAAACCCTGCTGCCTCTCCGCAGGGTCCCGGCGCCCCCCGGCCGGCCCCGCGTCAGTCCGGATTCGCCAGCCACTGCTCCAGCCGCTCGCGGAAGCCGGGATCCACGGCCGGGCCCGAGACGATGAGCACCGGCCTGGTGAAGCCGCCCTCGACGCGCAGGAAGACGCCGGGGCGGATCTCCTGTTCCGCGGATCCGGCCGCCGGGCGGGGTACAGGCCGGGGCGCAGGATCGGGCGCCGCGGCCGGGGCGGGGGCCTGAACCGGCGGGCGGAGGGCCGGCCCCTCCAGCGCGACGGCCAGCCGGGCCAGTTCCTCCTCGGCCGTCACCGCAGGGCGGTCGCCCAGGTCGCGGACCAGCCGGCCGGCAAATGCCGGATCCGCATCCAGCCGGGCCGCGAGGCCCAGCCCCAGCCGTTCCGGGATGGCGGCGGGAAAGCGCAGGCCGCCGTCCAGCGCCCGCCATATCCGCAGGAACGAGCCGATCTTCGACCGCTTTGCCCGGCTGGCCGCGGCAAACAGCGCCTGCAGCGCGCCGCGGTCGTCGGCGAAGACCCCTTGCTCCACCGCGCGGCCCACGATGCGGGCGCGTTCGTAATAGGACAGGCCAAGCCGGATCTCGTTTTCCTCGACCATGGCGACATAGGCCGCGCCGGCTGTCTCGGGGCGGCGCAGAAGCGCCAGCACCGTGGTGAAGCGCGCCTCGCCCGTCTCCTCGGCCAACTGCCGCAGGGCCGTCAGCCGCCGCCAGCCCGAGATCAGGCCATAGCAGCCGGGGGCGGTCTCGGTCACCTCGATCGGTGTGCGCTGGCCATGCAGCCGGATCGACTCCATCAGCGCCGCCATTTCCTCGGAATCGATGCCCAGGCGGTCGCGCACCAGGTAGTCGATTTCCACCGCGTCCAGCGCCAGCCGCTGCACCAGCCGGCCTTCGGCCCGCGCCTCGGCCAGGGCGCCCGACACCTCGGCCAGGGCTGCGGCGACGCTCGCCTCGCCCGCGACCTGGGCGATGGGCGGCGGGGCGATGGCCGAGGCCTCCAGCCCCGGCCGCGCCGCCGCCCCCCAGGCCTTGGTTTCCAGCCCCCCGGCCGCGCCCAGATAGTCGCTTTGCGCCGGGGTCAGTCGTCTGCGTTTGGCCATGCTCAGCCCCCCTCTCCCCGGCAGCCTGATCCCGCACCGGTTTCGGCCCCGTCACGGCAGCGCACGCCGGCCCGACCAAGACGCGGAACGTTTCGCGCGCGAAACATCACGCCGCCTCCAACTCGTCGCGGCGCCAGATGCCATAGAGCAGCCGCTTGAAGGCCGCCCAGGTGACATCAAAGGTCTCGCGGCCGCGGATATAGGTGTCGCGGTTGAAGTCGCGGTAATCAGCCTCGTAGATGCCGTTCACCTGCTCGCCCGCCTGGCCGATCAGCGCGGTGAAGTCCTGGCGTTGCGGCGTCAGGCTGCGGCCGAGATAGGCCTGCATCAGCCCCGACAGTTCCGCCTGCTGGCTGCCGTCATAGCGCGTGACAAGGCAGCGCACCGCATCCCATTCGAAGGCCAGTTCCGGCCGGCCAAGCGCCCGCGCGGCGGTGTTCTCTCCCTCCTCGATCGAGGAGAAGGTGGAATGCAGCATGTCGAAGAAGCGGCCGGTGGAATCGAACTCCAGGAACGAGGCGCCAAGCGGAACAAGAAGGATGTCGGCGGCAGCGAGCCCGTTGATCGTAAGATAGCCAAGCGCGGGCGGGGTATCGAGGAAGATCAGGTCATAGCGGTCCAGAAGCCCACCCTCGGCCAGCGCCTCGGCCAGCGCATCCCAGAGCTTCCAGCCCCGCGCCTGCATGCGCCAGACCGGAATCTGGAACTCGGCCCAGTACAGGTTCAGCTGGCTGCCGATCAGGTCGATGTTGGGCCAGTGCGTCTTCTGCACGATGCTGTCGGGGGCGATCTTCAGCGCCTCGGACAGCGTGGCATCCAGCGCCACCGGTGCCTCGCCCCGGCCGACGCGGGTCCGGTTCTCGACCTGCAGATGGCGGGCGTAGTGCCCGGCGATCAGCGGAAAGACCGTCTGCCACTCGTCCGCGACGCGGCCGCCGAAGATCGAGGTCATCGAGCCCTGGCTGTCAAGGTCGATCACCAGCACGCGGTAGCCGTCCAGCGCCGCCGACATGGCCAGATGGGCGCAGGTCGAGGTCTTGCCGACGCCGCCCTTGAAATTCGCCACCGCCACGATCTTGGCCGGCAGGCCCGCCGGCCGGTAGGGCAGGTATTCCTTCCGCGCCGAGCCTTCCGCCGCGAAATGGGCGCGCAGCCGCAGCACCTCGTCGAAGGTGAACCAGCGGGCGCCAGCCTCGGTCTCGGCCCTGCCCTGCGGCAAGTCGGGGTTCTGCTTCAGCACCCGGCGGAAATGGCCGGGCGCCACCGGGATCAGATAGCGGGTGATCTCCCAGGCCGAGAACAGCCGCAGCGACTTGCGCCCCTCTTCCCCGAGCCCCCGCGAGGCAAGGTCGGCCCGCCCCCGGGCGCAGGCCGCGGCGATCTCCGCCAGGGTGCCCGTCCCCACGGCTGGCGCCAGATCCGCAAGCGCGGCATCGGGGCTTATGTTGAAATAGGGGGGCGGTGCTTCTGCCGATTCGCGGGTCATGGCCTGCTCATGTTCGCGGTTTTGGCCAGGATACAGGAAAAGTGCGAACATGAAAGGATAAGTGCGACATGCCCGCGGGGCATCCGCTTTTCCCAAGCAAATACAGCGCCTTGGCGTGAAGCTTCTGTATCTCCTGCAAAGTCCCCCGTTGCAGAACCTCTGTTATCATTCTGTTAGTTTATCAGTTACACGGGGATATGCTTGCCTGGGCACCTTCTATCCATATGTTTGAAAAGGAAAATCTTCCCGCTCTGCCAAAGAGGGTGACTCTGATCCCCCGAAAGCGCGACTCCGATCCCACGACCCGGTGACTCCGGTCCCCCGATGGAGCGAAGACGGGGCTTGGCCGCAAGGCTCTTGCCGGGTGATACTGAAACCACGAAGGCCCGCACCAAGACGGGCCTGGGCAGCGGGCGGAACGGGCATGGCTTCAACGGTGGGCTTGGCGGTATCGGGGCGGCGCGGGTTGGCGCCCGACCGGCATGGCGGCGATGTCTTCATCTGCGACATCTTCGATGCGCTGCCCAAGGACGACATCGGCAGCATGGAGCATCCGGTCTTCTCGCTTTCGACCCGGCCGGATCTGCGGGTGCTGGAATATGCCCACAACGGCGTGACGGTCACGGTTGTCCCCTCGGTCCGGGGCCTCGCCACGATGTTCGACAAGGACATCCTGATCTACTGCATCAGCCAGCTGATGGCTGCGCTGAACGCCGGCCGCCCGGTCTCGCGCGAGCTTCGGCTCACGGCGCATGACTTGATGATGGCCACCAACCGCGAGACGAGCGGAGATGGCTACCAGCGCCTGCGCGAGGCTTTCGAGCGGCTGGCAGGCACGCGCATCACCACGAACCTCGTGACCGGCGGCGTCGAGGCGACCACGGGCTTCGGCCTGATCGAAAGCTGGCAGATCCTGCGCGCCACGAAAGGCGGCCGCATGGTGCAGGTCGCGGTCACCCTGTCGGACTGGCTCTACCGCGCGGTGCTGTCCCATTCGGTGCTCACGCTCAGCCGCGATTATTTCCGCCTGCGCAAACCCCTGGAGCGGCGGATCTATGAGCTGGCGCGCAAGCATTGCGGGCGCCAGCCGGAATGGCGGGTGGGCATGGGGACGCTGGCCAAGAAATCCGGCTCGGCCTCGCCCTTGCGCGTCTTCCGCCGCATGATCCGCGACATGGTGGCCGAGGACCACCTGCCCGAGTACCGCCTGGCCGAGGAGCCTGGCGACATCCTGCGCGTCACCCGCCGCGACCTGGTGATCCTGCCGGGCGAGGGGCCGCTCCTGAAATCCGCCACGCTCGAGACAGCGCGCGAGATGATGCCCGGCTGGGACGTCCATGCGCTGGAGGCGGAATGGAAGGGCGTCTGGGCCGCCACCGGCCGCCCGAAGCTGCGCAGCGCCGATGCGGCCTTCCTGGGCTGGCTGCGCAAGCGCGGCGCGGCCCTGCGATAGGGCTATCGGTCCTCCGCGCTCACCTTCACGATAAGAGGGACTTATCGTTTCTGATGGCGCCGCGCCACAGATGAACCGGTGCTGCGCGATATATATTAGTAATGCGCATATAGAGTGCAAAGGCGTCACAAAGAAAGGGAGTCGCAATCGCGCCGCCCCGGCGCTGCGCGCCGGATACCAGCTAAAGCAGAAGCATGTCGGCCGTGATTGCGGCCGGGGAAAGATCGCAGAAGGTCACGCTCACCCCCTGGTCCGAGAACAGGGCACCCGCGGCGGTTGCCGTGACATGGGCCAGCGCCGCTGCGGCATCGGCATAGCCGAAGGCCGTAAGGTCGATCCGGTCCCAAGGCTCCAGATCGGCGATGCGGTGGCCCGAGCCGAGGCCGGGTGCAAGGACGAAGCTGTCCGCGCCGATCCCGCCCATCAGAAGATCGGCCCCCGGCGACACGGAAAGCTGGTCGTCGGGCAGGAAGGTGCGCATCCAGTCGGTCAGCGCCGCGGCGGTGGTCTTGCGGAACTCCTGGCTTTCGGAAAATCCCAGCACCACGCGCTCGCGGCTCATGCCCTTTGCCAGCGCCGTGGTCCAGGTGGCCAGACCCGCCGGTTCGGGGTTGCGGTCCAGCACGTTGTTGTAAAGCAGCGTGACGAACTGGGCATCCGTGGTCGCGCCATAGCGCTGCTGGAACTCGCGCGAGGCGACAAAGCCCGCAGCGGCCGCCAGCGGGGTCATGCCGGCGGCCATCTGCCCGCTCCAGTGCAGAAGTCCCGCCGCCTCGGGAGGGCGGTCCAGCGTCGCGCGGTACAGCCGGTAGACATCATCCGCCCAGTCGGCCTGCAGGCCGGCCCGGCTGGCGCCCAGGGTCTCGGGCGCGGTGGTCTTGCGGAACTCCTGGCTTTCGGAAAATCCCAGCACCACGCGCTCGCGGCTCATGCCGTTCGCCAGCGCCGTGGTCCAGGTGGCCAGGCCCGCCGGTTCGGGGTTGCGGTCCAGCACGTTGTTGTAAAGCAGCGTGACGAACTGGGCATCCGTGGTCGCGCCATAGCGCTGCTGGAACTCGCGCGAGGCGACAAAGCCCGCGGCAGCCTCCTGCAGTGTCATGCCTGCCGCAAGCCGCCCGCTCCACCCCAGAAGCCCCGTCGCTTCGGGAGGGCGGTCCAGCGTCGCGCGGTACAGCCGATAGGCCTGGGCGGCGAAGGGATCGAAGCCCGCATCCTGCCCCTGGCCCAGCACCGTATCCTCGCCTGCCCCGCCGGACAGGCTGTCGCGTCCCGCGCCGCCCGTCATCGTGTCGTTGCCCGAGGTGCCGAACAGCAGATCCGCACCCGCGCCGCCCTCGATCCGCACCCCGGAGGTGCTGACCGGAACCACCGGGATATGCCAGAGATCCAGAAGATCGCGATCCCCCAGGCTGGCCGGGTCGATCCCCCGGCCGTCGGCCGAAAAGATCTGCAGCCGCTCGTCGCCGAAGCGCAGCTCCACCCCGCCGGTGATGCTGTGGAACGAGAAGGCATCACGGCTGTAGACCCGGCCATAGGCGGACAGGTCCAGCCGGTCCTCGCCCGGAGTAAAGCCCGCGATGCGGTCCAGCGCGCCGTCGGCGGTCATCACGAAGATATCGGCGCCGCTGCCCCCGGTCAGCGTATCGCGGCCGGCACCATCAAGAAGGATGTCGTTGCCCGCACCGCCGTCCAGCTTGTCCTCGCCCGCGCCCCCGACCAGAAGATCGTTGCGCGCATCGCCCGCAAGCCCGCCGCCCGTGGCCGCGGCCCGCAGCACCGGCGCAAGGCTGCCGGTATCGACTTGCAGCCGCGTCACCCCGGCTTCGCTGCCGCTGGCGACGAAGAGATCCAGTCCCCCGCCTGCCGCCGCGCGGACGGTCAGGGCCGAGGGATTGTCCAGCGCCATCGCCGTGCTGTCGGCGATCACCCCCAGTTGCAGAAGTCGCCCGCCGGGCAAAAGCGTCATCAGCGAAAGCCCGTCATCGACCCCGCCGGCGATAATGAACGATCGGTCACCAATGGTTGCGGCCTTCAGCACGGTCATTCCCTGAAAGCGGCTGAAGAGGTCGTCGCCCACCTGGTCGGTCACCACCAGCCGGCCGGCGGCGGTCAGTTCCGCCACGGTGATCGAGCTTGTCCCTGTCGCGCCGATCAGCAGGTAGTCGCGCCCGCCAGACTGCACCGTGACCAGCCGCGAGGGTTGGTCCACCGCCAGGTTCTCGGCCGGGCTCAGGCGGGTGGCCGCAAGCATCGCGCCGCTGGTGCGGTCAAGCTGCAGCAGGGTCACGCTGTCGGCCCCGCGCGAGGCGACACAGAGAAAGACCGACGCGCCGCGGGTGAAGGTGGCGATGTCCGAGATGTCGCTGCCGTCGCCGCCACCGTCCACGGCCAGCCGCGACAGCGGGCTCACCACCCCTGCGGCCGAACGCAGCGCCAGCGACACGCCCGCCACGCCCGGCGCGGTCCAGTACAAGAGATCCGCCCCGCCGGTCATGGCAGCGCTGCCGATCTGGTTGACCGCGCCCACCCCGTGCAACAGCACATCGGGCGCCGAGATCCCGCCCTGCCCGTCCAGCCAGCGCAGCACGGTGTTGCCCGCGCTGTCGCGCATGGCAAGCGCCCGGCCCCCGCCAAGCGTCAGTTGTGCCAGAAGCGGTGATCCCGTCCAGGCCTGGCCGGTGGTGACCACGGCCTGCCCGGCCGTGTAGAGGCCCGCCTGCGGGTCGCTCCACAAAAGCAGGTCGCCCCCCGGCGACAGCGCGAAAAGGCGGCCGCCAAAGGCGGTATCCGCCAGAACCATTGTTCCGGTGCCGGCAAACCATGCCGCACCGGCGTCGGACAGCGTGCCGACGAGCCGGAAAGGATCCGTTCCCACCCGATATCTCCCACCCCTGAAAGACCGGGGCAGGATCGCGGGCGCAGCCTTAACGGCGGCGCAAGGAATCGTGGCACGACTGCGGCGCTTGCTTCGAATGCAGGTGCGAAATGGCGCGCGGGCTCAGCCGCGCATGTTGCGTTCGTGGTGGGCGATCGCCTCTTCCACCTGATCGTAATAGGTCAGCCGCCCGTTCTCCAGCACAGCGGCGGCATCGCAGGTCTGACGCACCTGGTTCATGGAATGGCTGACCATCACCGCCCCCGACTCGCGCATCCGCTCGCGGAAGATCTGGTCGCTGCGAGCCCGGAAGTTGGCATCCCCAACGGCCGTGACCTCGTCGACCAGGTAGGTGTCAAAGCGGATGCCCATCGACACGCCGAAGGCCAGCCGCGACCGCATTCCCGAGGAATAGGTGCGCACCGGCAGGTGGAAATGCGGCCCCAGCTCGGCGAAGGCCTCGACGAAGTCGGCCAGCTCGTCGCTGTCCGCGCCATAGATCCGGGCCACGAAGCGGGTGTTCTGCAGGCCCGACATGTCGGGGTGGAACGACCCGGCAAAGCCCACCGGCCAGGAGATCGTGCCGGTCGAGACCACGCGGCCCCGGGTGGGCTCGATGGTGCCGGCGATCATCTGCAGCAGCGTGGACTTGCCCGCGCCGTTGCGGCCCAGAAGCGCCACGGCCTTCCCCGCGGGGAAGGTTGCGCAGATGTTGTCGGCCACCGTCTTCCTGCGCCCTTCCAGGGAGAAGATCTTGGTGAGGTTCTCGAACCGTATCATGGCATTCCGCGCGGTCCGGAGGCCCTAGCGGCGGTCCTTGATCGACCAGGCGACCAGGATGGCGATCGACCAGGCCAGGAACAGGAAGACGCCGATCACCGCAAGGATCGTCCCGCGTTCCGGATAGCGCGAGCTTTCGGCCTGGGTGGGCAGGATATGGGCGGCCAGGTAGCGGCTCTTGCGCCGCGCCTCGGCCTTTGCGGCATCATAGGCGGCCAGGGCCGAAACATAGGATTTCTCGGCGAACTCCCGGTCCACCGACAGGCGTTCATATTCGGCCACGATGTCGGCATAGACCCTGTCGCCCGCCTCTGTCACGCCGATGCCAAGCTTGTCGCGTTCCGCAGCGATCCGGTTCTTGATGACCTCGACCCGGCGTTCCAGCTGGGTCTGGCGCGGGTCCGAGGGCGAGGCCGTCTCGCGCAGGAGATCAAGCTCGATCAGGGTCTCGGCCAGCTGGCCCTGCAGAGTGCCCATGAGCCCGGCCTGCGATTGCAGATCCAGCGCCGGGTCGATGATCTGGTTCTTGTTGCGGAACACCGTCACCGCCTCGCGCGCGGCCTTCAGCCGGTCTTCGGCGGATTCGAGATCGTCGCGGGCATAGCTGATCGCATCCTCGCGCGCGACGGCGCTGAGGTCGTTCACCATGCTCGCGCTCTGGTCAAACAGGCCCTGGGCGATGCGGGTCGCATCCTCGGGCGTGAAGGCCAGCACCCGCACCTCGATCAGGCCCGAGGCGCTGTCGTAGTTCACCTGGACCATGCGGTTCCAGTATTTCACCAGATCCTCGACCGTCCCCGAGGGATCAAAGGCGAAGATCGGGTCCTCTTGTCGCGGACCGGACCAGAGCGCGCGCAGGTCCAACGCGCTGTTCAGATCCTCGACCAGCTTCTGGCTTTGCAGGAATTCGTAAAGGACGTCGGTGTCGGAGGAGGAGGAGCTGCCGGACAGAGCCGAGAGCCCCCCGAAGATTTCCAGGGCCGAACTCTGCTCTTCGCGCCGCACCGAGAAGGCGACGGTCGAGGCATATTCGTCGGCGGCGCGGGCATAGAGATACCAGGCCGCCACCACCAGGGGCAGCAGGACCATGACAAGGAAGCTGCCGGCCAGAATCCAGTGCCGGGTATGAAGCCTGGCCGGCTGCGCCGCGGGCGGGAAGGACGGGACCGTGGCGGCGGGAGCCGGCACGGGCTGCGCCGGCGGCTCGGCCTTCGCGGGTCCGACGGGAACCGGCCGCGCCGCGCCGGGGGCAGAGACCGAGGGGGCTGGCCGGGGTGCCGCCGCTGCGGCCGTGGCGGTCGCCGGGGCGTGCAGGGCGGGCGCCGGTTTCGGCGGGGCGGCTGCCGCGGCCGGCTGTGCCGGGGGCGTACCGGCCACCACGAGCGAAGGCTGCGAGGCGGCCGCGGCCGGAGCGGCTTGGCCCGCGCCCTGCGACGCGGGCACGACCTGGACCGGGGGCGCCGTAACGGCGCCAGATGAGGGGGGGCCAGATGAGAGAGGGTCAGGCCTGACGGGGGCCGCCGCACCGGCCGCGGCGGGCTTTACCGGCACGATGCCGGCGGCCACGGGCCTTTGCCGGGCAGCAGCGGGGGACGGTTTGGCAGGGGAATCGGGTACGGCGGCGAGGGCTGCGCGCCCGCCGGGGCGCGCCTGGCCGGCTGCGGCGGGACCGGACCCGGCCTCGCCTGCGGCCGGTCGCGGCCGCGGGCCGCGCTGACCCGGCCCGGGAAGGACCGACCCGCCGACCCGCGGCCCGGTGGGCGCGGTACGGGGCTTGGCCTCTGCGGGGTCTGCATCTTGCGAAGGCGGGGCCGGGCGACCGGCCGGATCCTGCGGGGAGGAAGGCAATCGCGCCTCACTTGATGGTTCCGTTCCTGTAAGGACATTGCTACAGAGTCCGCGTGGGAAAGTATATCCCGCCCCACCCCGCAGCCCGCCCCTCACGGGGATTTTGGCCCATTTCGCGCTGTTTTGCCCACAGAATGATGGTTTCCGCCGACAGCCCGTCTTCCGCCGCCCTGCCGCCGCCCGTCGAGCCGCGCTTGCGCCGGGTCGGCCGCCGCCGCCCCTTTGCCAGCTTCCGCGCCATCGGTGCCCTGATCCTGCGCGAAATGAGCTCGTCCTATGGGCGCACCCCCGGCGGCTATGCCTGGGCGATCCTGGAACCGGTCGGTGGCATCGCCATCCTGTCCTTCATCTTCTCGGTGATGTTCCGCAACCCGCAGCTCGGCATCAGCTTTCCGCTGTTCTACGCCACGGGCATGCTGCCCTTCATGATGTTCAGCACCGTCAATTCCAAGGTGGCGCAGGCGCTGAACTATTCCCGGCCGCTGCTTGCCTATCCGAGCGTGACCTACCTGGATGCGATCCTTGCGCGGTTCATCCTGAACTTCCTGACCGAGCTGATGGTCGCCTACATCGTCTTCACCGGCATCATCCTGATGTTCGATACCCGCGTGATCCTGGACTTCCCCTCGCTCGGGCTGGCTTTCGCCCTGACCGCGGCGCTGGCGCTTGGCATCGGCGTGCTGAACTGCTTCCTGATGACCGCTTTCCCGCTTTGGCAGCAGGCCTGGTCCATCCTGATGCGACCGATGTTCATCCTGTCCGGGGTCATGTTCATCTACGATGCCATCCCCGAGCCGGTGCGCGACTGGTTCTGGTACAATCCGCTGATCCACGTCATCGGCCTGACCCGGCGCGGCATCTATGCCAGCTACGACGCGCCCTATGCCTCGCCGCTTTATGTGATGAGCATCGCGGGCATCTGCGGGCTGGTCGGGCTTTTCCTGCTCTGGCGCTATCACCGGCTGCTGCTTCAGCGCTGAACCGGCCGCGTCCGGCGGCGGTGCAGCACATGGTCCAGGATCGCGGTCACCGCCGCGCCGCGTTCGGCCGGCAGGGGAATGGCGGCCCCGGGGGCACCTGCCGCCACCGCGCGGCGCACCGCCTCGCCCTGCGCGCCCAGGTCGAAGCAATAGACCGGCAGGCCGGTCGCCAGCACCTCGTGCGTGGCGAAGGAAAAGGTCTCGGGCCAGACCGAGGGCATGAGCCAGCAGGTGATGCCATAGCGGGCGGCCAGCGCCGGGATCTCGGCGAGGCGGTAGCTGCCGTGGATCCGTGCGGGCCGCGCCAGCCGGTAGGCCGGATCGAGGTTGCCGATCAGCACCAGATCGGCCTCGCCGTCGCGCGCCAGCCGGCGCGACAAGTCGGCCAGCACGGCCGCGCCCTTGTGCGGCCCGATGTTGCCCAGGACGCCGATCACCGGCCGCGCCCCCGCTGGCGGGGGGGCCAGGCGCGGCACATCGGCCAGCATCCGGTGCGGGCGCAGCACCAGCCGGTCGCGCGCCTCGGGCCAGATGCCGGCGATGATCTCGCCCGAGGCCTCGCTGAAGATCTCGATGCGGGCCGCCGCCGCGATCAGCGCCCCCCACTCCGCCTGCCATTCGGCCAGGTCCACCAGCCGGCCGTCCGGACGGCGCTGCATGTGGGCGCGGTCCGTCGTGCCCGGCCGCGGCAGGCCGCGCCAGAGACCGCCCTCGCCCACCAGCGCATAGGAGGGGCTGACCGGCAGGTAGTCATGCACCTGCACCACGATCTGCTGCCCCGCGCCCAGGGCCAGAAGCAGGCCGGGGATCTCGACCGGATCGGGATCGCCCACGCCGCAGCCATAGATGATCCGCCGCCGCGGCAGGAGCGACAGGAGCCGCAGCACCAGATCGGCATCGTTGGTGCCCGCCCGGGTGACACCGGCGGCGCTGTGCAGTTCGACCTGCCAGCGGAAGGTGCCGCCCACGCGCAGCACAACGGCGGCGCCCCGGGCCGCGACCTCGGCCTTCAGCCGGCGCACCAGGTCCATCTCGGCGCCACCCTTCATGGAATGGGCCAGATGCACCGGCACACGCGCCCGCCCGGCGCGCGCCGCCGCCCAGGCCAGGCCAAGCGCCAGCCGCCCCGTGACCAGCGGATCGGTGCCGAGGAAGCCCTGCACCTCGGTGTCGAACTGCGGATAGCGGCGCGAGATCTCGGCGCCGTTGCGCCGCAGGAGCTCGGCCTTGGCGGCCGAACCGAAGGAGGCGCCGCCGCGATGTTCGACGAAGAGGCCGGGCAGGTAGAGATGCCGCCCGCCAAGCGCCACCGCCTTCTGGCACCAGTCCACCTCTTCGCCATAGCCGCGGCCGAAGGCGGTGTCGAAGCCTGGCAGCCGCGCCAGGAAGCGCGGAGACAGCGCCATGCAGAAGCCCACCCCGGTCGGCGCCTCGGCGAGGCCCGCGCCCTGACCTCCCCCGGGGGCCAGACTGCGCGCCACGGCATCAATGGCATCGGCCTCGCCGGGCTCCAGCACGGTGCGGGTACAGATCGCCGGGACCGAGGCCAGTTCGGCATCGTTCGACATCGGCGTGACGCTGGCCGCCAGCGGATCGGCCAGGATCGGCGCCACCAGCCGCGACAGCCAGCCCTCGGGCACGAAGGCATCGCTGTTCAGCAGCACCACGGGGCAATCCGGGGCCTGCTGCCGCGCCCGGGCCAGGCCAAGGTTCACCGCGCCGATGAAGCCCAGGTTGACCGGGTTCGCGATCAGGCTTGCCTGTCCATCGCCCGCCGCTTCGACCCGGGCCACCCAATCGGCCAGCCAGGGCCGGATGCGCGGATCGGGCGAGGCGTCCTCGACCAGGATCAGGTGCCAGGGCAGGTCGGAATGCCGCCGCAGCCGGTCCAGCGCCTCGGTCAGGTCGTCGAAGGCCTGGTAGACCGGCATCACGATCTGGACCCGGCCGCGCAGCGCGGGTGGTGGTTCTGCCTGCGGTGCGGCCAGCAGCGCCGGATCCAGTTCCAGATCGTCGGCCAGCGCGTTCAGGCCCATCTTGCGCTTGATCTGTTCGCGCGCGGCCATGTCGTGGTGGCGCAGCCAGCGCAGCGCTGCCGGCAGGGCCTGCGCGCCCCGGGTGGCAAAGCCGGGCCAGAGCGCCAGGGCGGCGGCCTGGCGGCGCAGGGCGCCGAAGCCCGGCAGCGCGGCCCGGCCCGTCCAGTCGCCGGCGCGCAGCTCCAGTTCGGGCTGGCCGGGGGCGAAGGGCAGCACGAGACGGAAGGCAGGCGTCCCACCCGCGCGGGCCTTGGGCACGGCACGGCGCTCGCGCCCGCCCAGATGCAGGATCACCAGATCGGCCGACGCATGGCCCTCGATGCGCAGGTGGTCGCCGGTCAGCACGATGCGCTCGACCCGCCCGATCGCCCGCCCCGCGCCATCGCGCAGCACGGGCCCCGGCGCGGTGAGTTCCAGATACCGCAGGGCATAGCGCTGGAAGAGCCGTCTTACCCTGCCCGCCACCTGTGCGCCCCATGCCTGCCGTTGCCGCCGAAGGCGATCTAGCCCGCCCCGCCCTGCCCTGTCCATGCGGGGCCGGCATCGCCGCGGTTCAAACCGGCGTCGATCCGGTCTAGAGGCTGAGGGATGCCCGTCCTGTCGCCAGAACCCGCCCGCCCCGCATCCCCGCCGCCCGCGCCGGGGCATGTGTCGATCCTGCTGGCCACCTTCAACGGGGCGCGCTGGCTACCGGCGCAGTTGGACAGCCTTGCCCGACAAAGCCATGGCGACTGGTCGCTCTGGGTTGGCGATGACGGATCGAGCGATGACACCCGGCAGATCCTGGCCGATTTCGCCGCAGGGGCCGGCGCGGGGCATGAGATGCGGCTGGTCGAGGGGCCGCGGCAGGGCGCGGCGCAGAACTTCCTCGCGCTTCTGACCCATCCCGACCTGCCCACGGGGCCGGGCCATTTCGCGGCGCTTTGCGATCAGGACGATGTCTGGCTGCCCGGCAAGCTGGCCCGCGCGCTGAACAGGCTGGGGCAGAAGGACGCCGCCCGCCCGGTGATCTATGGCGGGCAGTCGCTGCACATCGACGAAGAGGGCCGCCCGGTCGGCCGGTCCCGCCGACCGCGCGGGCCGGTGAGCCTGGGCAATGCCGTGGTGCAGAACATGGTCAGCGGTCATTCCACCGTGCTGAACCCCGCGGCCCTGGCCCTGGCGAGACAGGCCGGCCGGCATCCTGGCATCGCCTTCCAGGACTGGTGGCTGTCGCTTCTGGTGCTGGCCGCCGGAGGCGAGGCGCTGATCGACGAGGAGACGGTGCTTCTGTACCGCCAGCACGGGCAGAATGTCCTGGGCGCCCCCGTGGGCCTGGGCGCGCAGCTGCACCGCATCGGGCTGCTGTTCGGCCATGACTATGCGCGCTGGATCGCCGGCAACCTTGCGGCGCTGCGCGCGAGCCCCGTGGATCTGACGCCCGAGGCGCGGGCGGTGCTTGACGGCCTGTCCGGCCCGGCGCGGCCTGGCCTGGCCCGCCTGACGGCGCTGCGCCGGCTCGGACTCCACCGCCAGAGCGGACTAGGCACCGCGCTCTTGTGGCTGGGGGCAGTGCTGGGGCGGGTCTGACCCCCGGAACGCGAAGCGCCCGGGAAGACCCGGGCGCCTGCAGCATCTGGAAGGATCTGGCGGCGATCAGAAGAGGAAGTCGCCCACCGTCAGGCTGGCGGCAGTGACGCCGATCAGCGTGATCGAGTTCGCACCGACGGTGATCACGGCATTGCCGGCCACCTCGGAGAGGTGGTTGAGCGAGAGATCCGTGAAGTCGGTGATCTGGGCCACGCCCGCGAGGTCGATGAACTCGGTCGCCGAGGCGGTGTTGAACCCGGTGATCGTGTCCACGCCAAAGCCGCCGACGAAGACGAAGGTGTCGTTGCCGGCCCCGCCGTCCAGCGAGTCGTTGCCGGCCCCACCGTTCAGCGTGTCGTTGCCGATCACGCCAAGCAGCGTGTCGTTGCCGGTGCCACCATCCAGCGAGTCGTTGTCGGCATTGCCGTTCAGGCTGTCATCGCCGCCACCGCCCAGGAGGGTATCATTGCCGTTGGCCCCGCTCAGCGTGTCGTTGCCGTTCAGGCCCGACAGCAGGTTGGCGCCGCCGTTGCCGGTCAGCGTGTTGTCCAGCCCGTTGCCGGTCCCGTCGATCGCGGTGGCGAGCAGGAGCTGAAGGTTCTCGACATCGGCCGTGAGCGTGTAGGTGATCGAGGACTGCACCGTGTCGGTGCCGCCGCCGGGCGCTTCCACGACCGTGTCCAGCGTATTGTCGACGTTGTAGAGATCGTCGCCGGTACCGCCGACCATGCTGTCGCGTCCGAGCCCGCCGTTCAGCGTGTCATTGCCGCTGCCGCCGTAGATCGTATCCCAGCCGGCCATGCCAAGAAGGTTGTCATTGCCGATGCCGCCATAGATCTGGTTGGCGATGCCGTTGCCGGTCAGGCGGTTGTCCAGCCCGTTGCCGGTTGCGACAACGGCCACGTTGCTCAAGAGCGTGACATTCTCGACATTGGCGCTGACGAGATTCAGGTCGACGTCGACGAAGCTGCGGATCAGGTCATCGCCCTCACCCACGTTCTCGACCACGACATCGGTGGCCTCGAACATAACGTAAACGTCGTTGCCGATGCCGCCAACCATCGTGTCGGCCCCGATCACCCCGTTCAGGTTGTCGTCGCCGTCGCCGCCGACCAGCGAGTCGTTGCCCCCCTTGCCGACCAGGGTGTCGTTGCCGAACCCGCCGGTGAAGGTGTTGGCGCCGGTCGTCCCCAGCACGCGGTCGTTGCCCGAGCCCGAGTTGAAGTTCTCGATGCCCGTCACGGTCCGGCCGGTGCCGTCGAAGGTGAAGACTCCGGTGTCCAGGTTGAACACGATGGAGCCGCTCGTGCCGGAGTAGTCCAGCGTGTCGTTCCCGGTCCCGCCATCGACATTGTCGAGACCATCGCCAAGGGCAACGGTGATGTAGTCGTTGCCGTCGCCACCGGAAACCGAGTCCGTTCCCAGGCCGCCCTGGATGGTGTCGTCGCCAGAACCGCCCTGGATGGTGTCGTTGCCGCCGCCGCCCTGGATCGAGTCGTTGTCGCCCTGGCCATCCAGCTTGTTCGCGCCACCGTTGCCGATGATCGTCTCGCGGCCCTGGCTGCCGGTGATGTGCTCGATGCTGACCAGCGACTCGGTGAAGCCGTTGTACGAGGCCAGGCCGGTGGCGAGGTTCATCTCGACCGGCGAGATCGGCGCTCCCCAGCCAAGACCGGCATAGGACAGCGTGTCTTCACCGGTCCCGCCGTTGAAGGTGTCGCCCGAGAACGAGGAGTCGCCGGCCTCGATCAGGTCGTCGCCGTCGCCGGCCACGACCGAGTCGCTGCCCGAACCGTCGTTGATCGTATCGTTGCCGGCACCGCCATAGATGGTGTCGTCGCCACCGCCGGCAGCGACAGAGTCGTTGCCCCCGGCCGCCGTGATGATGTTGGCGCCGGTGGTCCCCGTAACCGTATCGTTGGCGCTGCCCATCGTGACGTTCTCGAAGCCCAGGAACAGCTCGCCCGAGTACTGGGTGGCGAGGCCCGTGGTCATGTCGAAGGTGTAGATGAAATTGCCGATGCTCAGGTCGAGATCGTCGGTGCCATTGCCGCCGTACATCGTCTCGGCGCCAGAAGTGGCACGCATCGTGTCGTTGCCGTCGCCGCCGTAATAGGTGTGGGAGTCGCCGTCCGAGACGATGATGTTGCCGCCGGCGCCGTCATAGTAGATCTCGATGCCGGACAAGGTGATGGTGCCGTTGCTCGAGAACGTGACGGTGCCGACACCGGTGTCGAAGTTGAAGGTCGCGCCGCTCACGTTCGCCGCAGAAACCGCGCTGTGGTCCAGCGTGTCGATTCCGGCGCCGCCGATGACGCTGTCAAGGAACTCGCCCGCGCCGGCATAAAGCGTGTCGTTGCCGTCGCCGCCTTCCAGCAGCTGCGAGAAGAAGCCGCCGGTGATGGAGTCGTTGCCGGCACCGCCCTGGATCGTGGCGGCGAAGGTGCTGCCGCCATAGAGCGTATCGCCAAGGCCCGAGCCGACCAGCACTTCGAAGCCCGCCAGCGTATCCCCGGCAGCGGAGCCGCCGGAGTTGGACGATCCGTTCAGCGTGACGTTCACGCCTGCGGCCGAGTTCGCATAGCTGACGGTGTCGGTGCCGGCGCCGCCATCCAGGCTGTCGTTGTCGGCGAAGATGGAGCCGCGATCGCCGGTGATGAAGTCGTTGCCGTTGCCGCCCAGGATGGTGTCGGCGCCGCCCGCGCCCTCGATGTGGTCATTGTCGTCACCGCCATCGATGTAGTCGCCGACGCCCGATCCCTGGGGCGTGAACCCGTCGCCATAGATCGAGTCATTGCCCGCGCCGCCGTAAAGCGTCTGGCTGTTCAACCCGCCGGCGATGCTGTCGTTGCCGCCGTTGCCCCAGACCGTCTCGCCGCCGTTGTTGGTGGTCGAGATCGTGTCGTTGCCGCTGCCGGCGTTCACGGCCTCGATCGAGATCAGGGTTGTCGAGGTCGCCCCGATGCTGAAGGTGCCCGCGATCAGGCTGACCGCGTAGTCCAGCCCGAAGTTCGAGAAGTCCAGCGTGTCGTTGCCGGCCCCGCCATCGTAGATTTCGCCGGCCTCGAGCGAGGAATTCGGCGTGAGCACGTCGTCGCCGTCTTCGCCGCGCAGGGTGTCGACGCCGGCATCGCCGTAGATCGTGTCGCCACCGCCGCCGCCGCGCAGCGAGTCATTGCCCGACCCGCCATAGATCGTGTCGCCAGCGTTGGCGCCAAGCACAAAGTCGTCGCCGCCTTCGCCGCTGATGTAGTCGGCAACGGTCGAGGTCGGAACGACATCATCGCCATAGATGGAGTCGTTGCCGTTACCGCCATAGAGCGTCTGGTTGTTCAGGCCGCCATAGATGCGGTCGGCGTCCTCGCCGCCATAGACGGTGTCGCCAGAGGTACCGCCGGCATAGAGCCAGTCAGCTCCGGCTTCGCCATAGATCGCGTCGGCCCCGCCGTAACCGTAGATCGTATCGTTACCGCCGCCGCCGCGCATGTCGTTGGCCGCGCTGTTGCCGTGGATCGTCTCGGCCCCGGCACCCCCGACCACGTTCTCGATGACCGTGCCCACGGACGTGGACAGGTTTCCGTTCAGGCCCGCGACGTTCGAGAAGTACACCGTCGTCGAGCTGGCCGAGTTCTCGCGCAGGTCGATGAGCGTGTTGTTGGCAAAGCCGGACAGGTCCAGCGTGTCGATGCCGCCGCCGTCCACGATGCAGATCGTGTTGGTGTCGAGCAGGGTGGAGATCAGGCTGAAGGCGTCGTTCAGGGTGTTCTCGGTGGGCGGCGCAACCGAATCCGTCCAGGTGCTGTTGAAGCCCCAGGTGGTGTTGCCGGTGGTGGCGCCGTCGTCGATGCCGAAGCCCTGCGGATTGTAGATGCGGTCCAGGGCCAGCCAGTCCACGATCTGCGGGCCGATCACGTTCACATCGCCCAGGAAGGCCCCGCTCGACGCGGCATAGCCGGCCTGGGTGTAGTTGCCCTGCGCCCAGTAGGACATCATCGTGAACTGGATGGTGTCGTTCTGCCACTGCGCCTGGCTGCCATAGGTCAGAGAGCCCTGACCGGCGTTGTAGTTGCCCTGGTGGCCAAGGCCGAGCGTGTGGCCGATCTCGTGCAGGGCCGTGTGGAAATAGTAGTCGCCGATCGTGCCGTTGCCCGACCAGCCGGAGCCGATGTTGATCCAGGCGCGCGAGATCGAGCCATCGGCGGCACGGTCGAAGTTGGCATAGGCAAAGCCGGTGTCCCAGTCGCCAAAGGCGAGGTCGGCATTGACGTCCGTCGTCTCGACGAAATTGATCCCGAGCACGTCCTCATAGACGTCCAGCGCATTGCGGATCGCCTCCTGCAGCGCGGCGCCGGCCAGGCCATTGCCGTCGAAGAAGTTGGCCGAGGTCAGGTTGAAGGTGATGACGCCGTTCTGGGCATTGGTGCCCGTGTTGGTCAGGTTCCAGAAGGGCGTGGAGACATCGCTGCCGCCGCCCCAGAAATCGTCCCAGAAATCCGCGCCGCCGCTGCCGGTGTTGCGCTCGTTCAGATAGGTGGCCAGCGTGTTCAGCGTGGTGGCCGCAGCGGGCGCGCCGACCCCACCGGAGACGCCACCGCCGCCGAAGGAATCGCCGCCGCAGAGCGGGCAGGAGCAGCCGGAACTGCCCTGCGATTCCCAGCCGCTGGTCGTGTATTCGGCCTGGATCGTGCCAGTCATCGAGCCCGTCGCCGCCGCGGAGATGGCGGCGGTCCGCAGGAAGCCAAGGTCGGGACCTTCCACCGAAATCGTGGTCTGGTCTTCCGGGCTGTCCGCGCCAAGTGCGGCCATAAGATCCGGATCGAGGTCGCCCGAAAGTCCGTCGTCCGAAGAGTCGAGATCGGAAGCCGAGGCGGTGTCTTCCGGGACGGTCGTACTGTCGATCGAGTTAATCTGGTACAGCAGGTCATCACCCAAGGCGTCGGACAGCAGAACAGTATCCTCGGGATTCAGGGCGGAGTCGTGTGCCATATCATTGTTCCTAATCAAAAATTCTTCATCCCTGCAAAAAACGCAGGCGTCTCACTACCTCACCGTAGCTCAGGGTGTTGAAGCGGGCAATAACCTTGCGATCCAGGGGCGCCGCCCTGGATCGCCTCGCGGTGACCGGACGGTCATCACTTGCGTGCGTAGATGTCCTCGTAGCGGATGATGTCGTCCTCGCCGAGATAGCTGCCGGTCTGGACCTCGATCAGCACCATCGGCACCTTTCCGGGGTTCTCCATCCGGTGCACGGCGCCAAGCGGGATGTAGACTGACTGGTTCTCGGTCAGGAGCTTCACCTCGTCGTTCACCGTGACGCGCGCGGTGCCCTTCACCACGATCCAGTGTTCGGACCGGTGGACATGGCTTTGCAGCGACAGGGCCGCGCCGGGATGGACATGGATGCGCTTGACCTGGAAGCGGTCGGCCAGGATCAGCGTCTCGAACCAGCCCCAGGGCCGGTGGTCGACCGGGAACTGCACCGCCTGCTTGGCGCCGCGGTCCTTGAGGATCTTCACCACCTGCTTGACGTTCTGCGCCTTCGAGATGTCGGCCACCATCACCGCATCGCGCATGGCCACCGCGACCACGTTGTTCAGCCCGATGCCCACCAGCTCGATTCCCGGATCTTCCGACCGCAAGAGCGTGTGGACGCAGTCGATCGCCGTGGCATTGGCCGACAGCGCATTGCCCGAGGCATCCTGCGCGCTTTCCTGCCAGACGGATTCCCAGCCCCCCAGGTCGCTCCAGTGGCCGGCGAAGCGGACCACCGCGACGTTCTTCGCCTTTTCCATCACCGCATAGTCGATGGAATCCTCGGGCACCTTCGCCCAGATCGCAGCATCGATGCGGGTGAAGTCCAGGTCGGTCTCGGCAGCGCCAAGCGCATCCGAGACGCGGGCCAGGATGTCGGGCGCATGGTCGCGGAAGGCCTCCACCAGAACCGAGGCCCGGGCCAGGAAAACACCGGCGTTCCACAGGTTGCGCGGATCGGCCAGAAGCTCGGCGGCACGGGCAGCATTGGGCTTTTCCACGAAGCGGGTCAGCACATGCACGCCGGGATGGATCGGCTCGCCGGCCTCCAGCCAGCCATAGCCGGTCTCGGCCCGGGTGGGGGCGATGCCGAAGGTGACGATGCGGCCGGCCTCGGCGGCGGGCAGGCCGGTTTCCACCGCGGCGCGGAAGGCGGCCGGATCGGCCACGGCATGGTCGGAGGGTACCAGGAGCATGATCCCCTCGGGATCGCGCCGCATCACCTCCAGCGCGGCGGCCACCGCGGCAGGGGCAGTGTTGCGGCCCTCGGGCTCGATCAGGATGCCGGCCGGGCGAATGCCACAGGCTTCGAGCTGCTCGGTGACGACGAAGCGGAACTCGTTGCCGGTGACCACCAGCGGATCGGCGAAGCCCGGCCCGACGAAGCGCCGCGCCGAGGCCTGGAACAGGCTCTCGTCGCCCAGGATATGCGCGAACTGCTTGGGATAGCTCTTGCGCGACAGCGGCCAGAGCCGCGTACCGGAACCGCCGCAAAGAAGGATGGGGGTGATCATGGGGTCAGTCTTCCGATGTTGACGGTCCAAAGAGAAATGTCTTGCACATTGAGTAGAGTTCCTCGTCCCAGGAACAGAAATCGTCATGCACGGCCCGCTCTTCGGGCGTCAAGCCAGCAACCGCGCTGACATAGTCCGGGCCCGGCGGCGCAACGTTCTGTTCCATCTCAAGGGGCAGATGAAGAAGGTTCTGCTCGGCAAGCTTCGCAAGGAACAGGCTGAAATGCTCGGTCAGCCCGAAGATCATGTTCGGCGCAAAGAGGTGCTGCACGGCAGTCTGGAAGGTCTCGATCCGGGGAATCGCACCGGCGGTCAGATGCCCCGCAATGCGGCGCATCTGACCGTTGTCGATTTCGTTGCGCAGGTCTGGCCTCTGTTCGGCCGCCAAGCTGAGGAAGCCGCCGAAGCCCAGGTTCTGCTGAACAACGACGCCATGAAGCGGATGTGTCGGCATCCGCTGTACGTAGCGATAGAAGCTGAATATTCTCGGGCCGGGGCGCCTCAGGACACAGAGATAGACCACGTCCTGGGGCAGCATCGTGTGAATGCCATGCTGCAGGTGGCCGCGGATGACCCGGAGCTTGCGCCGCTCTTCCTGCGACAGGCTTTCCAGGGGCCCCAGATCTCCGGCGTGGGCATCCAGGATGCTGTTCGCGGGCCAGTTGCTGGATAGGATCGTATTCAGGCTGGTTCCGGCCGTCTTCGGCACGTGCAGGTGAATGATGGCCCGCTCGCCGGAAGAAGCGGCCCACCGCTGCTTTCTGCGCGCGAACTCCGGCGTCCTGGCCAGTGCCTCGCCCAGACGGGTAACGCTCGCAAGGGCCTGGAAGTGCAGGATGCCGTGCTCATCCAGATCCCGGCCCATGAATTTCCGGAAGACGTCCTGAACCACGTCCCGCCGCAAAGACATCCTCTCGAGCCTGGCAAAGAGATCCGCTTCGTAATGACGGAAAGTCGTCAGGTCAGAGGGCGGTTCCGCCTTCACGGCCTGGTCGGCCACTTTGGCAAGAGCCCGGATTTCCTCCTCCGCGGGGACCCCGGACGGATCGAGGAATGCCAGGACGCGCCGCATCCAGCCCTCGGGATCTGCCCGCAGGTCTCCGAGAGCGATCAGGAGGTGCGTTTCGTCACTTCCGGCCGGAGCCCAGGCCTGCCGGAAATCGTCCAGCCGCGAAAAGAACATGCTGGCGAAGCGGCAGAACCCTGCCGTACTGTCCTCAGCCTTGCCCGCGGCAACGGCGGCCTCGAAGCGGCTGACCGCGGCCTCCGGAAAGGACTCGGTTTCGACGATCAGCCGCCCCGCCCCCTCGGCCGAGG
>Ga0209368_1000481_pt1 | contig 33197 bp, 32 predicted proteins | sample EBPBio242008_DNA_FD_185862 | JGI IMG/M metagenome (GOLD analysis project Ga0209368, IMG submission 185862) | Wastewater treatment Type I Accumulibacter community from EBPR Bioreactor in Madison, WI, USA - Reactor 1_4/24/2008_ DNA (SPAdes)... | ecosystem: Engineered > Bioreactor > EBPR >...
TCCAGCGCGGCAAGGCGCTTCTGAAAACCGGCGGACTTGAAGTGGCTGGCGACCCACCGCGTGACGCGCAACTCTCTCGCCGAGTTGCCAGTGCTGGCGAGCTTGTCCATCAGCAGACGGGCATAGACGCCCGAATTGCGCCGGAGCCGCCAGAAGCGGGAAAAACTGGCGCGCGTCAGATCGCCTGCCATTGCCGCCTCGATCAGCCGGGGCGTCAGGCCCATGCTGTCGAACATGCGTTCCGGCGCCGGGCCAAGCGCGGGCGTGCGCAGAAGCGTGGCGTAGGGCGCACGGAACAGGGCGGCATGCATCGCGTCCATCGGTTCGGAGGGGTCGTAGATCACGAAGACTTCGGCCGCGCCCTCGGCCATGGCGGGGGCATAGCCGTAGCGCGAGGTGAAATCGAGCCGCCGCGCCGCGGGGTCGCGCCTGTCCCAGCCGGCGAAGGCCGGGTCCTGGGTGGCGCGGGGCGCCATCAGCAGAAGGCTCGCACCGGGGGCGGCAACGGAATAGGCCGCTGCGGCATAGCCTGCCGCGCCCGCGCCATAGAACAGGACCTTGTCGAAATCCTCGAAGAAGGCATCGTCCACCAGCCGGTCGAAGTAGCCCCAGACACCGGGGTCGCGGTACCAGGTCTGACCCTCGGCGATCAGGCACAGATGCGACCAGCCGCGGGCGCTGGCGATGGCATGGCCATGCGGCAGCCCGTCCTTGCCCGCCCGGATGGCGGCGGCGGATTCAAACGTGACCAGCAACGTGGTGCCTTCATCCGCGAAGAAGGCCCAGTGGCGCGGCCCGAGCGTCTGGAAATAGCCCGCCTCCTCGCCCACGCGGTCCAGTTTCGCGAGCCAGTCCTCTGCCGGGCCAGTGGCGGTGATGTCGTCGCTGTCGGCGGAAGTGGTCATGCTGGGCGGTTCCGTTGGGATGGCTTGCGCGAGTGTCGCAGCGCGTCAGCCATCCGGCAAGGCGCTTCGGTCAGGGGCTATGATGCCGTTGGCGAAACGGTGGCGCGCGACTGTTTCCGGTTTGGCCCCCTGTCCATTGGTCGCATGTGTCCCTGGGGATGCTTGACCCCCGGCCCGCCCCCGGGCGACCATGTGACTGCCCGCGATGCCCCAGGGGCAGGGAGACTACTGAATGACCGACCTTCCCGGCTCGATCGACGCCACGGCAGAGATGCTGGCGGGCCAAGGCTATGTCGCGGCCCGCGCACTGTCGACCGTGGTGTTCCTGGCCCTGAAGCTCGGGCGTCCGCTGTTTCTGGAAGGTGAGGCCGGCGTCGGCAAGACCGAGATTGCGAAGGCCATCGCCGCCGGTCTGGGTCGCCGACTTATCCGGCTGCAATGCTACGAGGGGCTCGACGCCGCCTCGGCGGTCTGCGACTGGAACTTCGCCGCGCAGATGATCGCGATCCGCACCGCTGAAGCGGCGGGGGGTGCCGACCGCGACGTGCTGAAGGCCGAGCTTTTCACCGAGGACTACCTGATCGAGCGCCCGCTTCTGGCCGCCATGCGCCCCCAGGCGGGCGGCGCGCCGGTCTTGCTGGTCGACGAGCTGGACCGCACCGACGAGCCCTTCGAAGCCTTCCTGCTGGAGGCGCTGTCCGACTTTCAGGTCACCATCCCCGAACTCGGCACCATTCGCGCGCCCGAACCACCCATCGTCATCCTGACCTCGAACCGCACGCGCGAGGTGCATGACGCGCTGAAGCGGCGCTGCCTCTATCATTGGGTCGACTTCCCCGATGCCGCGCGCGAGATGCAGATCCTCGCCACCCGCGCGCCCGAGGCTTCCGCCCGGTTGACGGTCGAGGTCGTGGCCTTCGTGCAGAAACTCCGGTCCGAGGACCTGTTCAAGAAGCCGGGGGTGGCCGAAACCATCGACTGGGCGAAGTGCCTGGTGGCGCTGGACACGATCCAGCTTTCGCCCGAGGTGATTGCCGACACGCTTGGCGCGATCCTGAAGTACCAGGATGACATCCAGAAGATCGCGGGGTCGGAAGCCGCGCGCCTGCTGTCAGAAGTGAAACGCGAGGCCGCCTTCACATGACCGCGCATTCTCTTTCCTCAAGTATCCGACAGGGGGTGCGGGGGGTGTGAAACCCCCGCTTCCGCCGCCGATGCCGGGCGCAGCCTCTCCCTCTCCGCAAGACCCCGGGACCCTTCCCCGGAACATCGCCCATTTCGCCCGCGCTCTTCGCCGGGCCGGCCTGCCCATCGGGCCGGGTCGGGTGGTGGATGCGGTCCGCGCGGTCGAGGCGGCGGGCTTCACCTCGCGCGGGGATTTCTACCACACGCTGATGGCCTGCTTCGTCAGCCGCCCCGAACACCGCGCGGTCTTTGCCCAGGTGTTCCGTCTGTTCTGGCGCGATCCGCAGTTCCTGGAACACATGATGTCGATGCTCCTGCCAGCCGTGCGCGGCGTGCAGGACGAAAAGGCCGCGCAAGCCGCCGAGCGCCGCGCCGCCGAGGCGCTTCTGGGTGAGAACCTTTCGCTGCTGCCCGAGGCCGAGGAGCCGCCGCCCGAGATCGAGATTGACGCCCGCGCCACCGCTTCGGGCGAAGAGCGGCTTCGGACGCTGGACTTCGAGCTGATGTCGAACGACGAAATCGCCGAGGCGAAGCGGATGCTGGCGCGGCTGGACCTTCCGGTGAAGCCAATGACCACCCGCCGCGGGACGCCGGATGCGCGCGGGCGGCTGATCGACGCGCGGGCCTCCTTGCGCGCCGCGCTGCGCCGGGGGGGCGAGATGCAGCGCCTGTCCTACCGGGCCCCCCGGCCACGCTGGCCGAACCTTGTCGTGCTCTGCGACATCTCGGGCTCGATGTCGTCCTATTCGCGGCTGGTGCTGCATTTCGTCCATGCCGTCGCCAACCGGAAGGGCCAGGGCTGGGCGCGCGTCCATGCTTTCACCTTCGGCACAAGGCTCACCAACATCACCCGCCATCTGGCCACCCGCGACGTCGATGCGGCGCTTAAGGCGGCGGGGGCCGAGGCGCAGGACTGGTCGGGCGGTACCCGCATCGGCTCGTCGCTTCGCGCCTTCAACCGCGACTGGTCGCGAAGGGTGTTGGGGCAGGGGGCCGTGGTGCTGCTGATCTCTGACGGGCTGGACCGGGACGATCCCGTGCAGCTCTCGCGCGAGATGCAGCGGCTGCACTTGTCGGCGCGGCGGCTGATCTGGCTGAACCCGCTTCTGCGGTGGGATGGTTTCGCGCCCAAGGCCACAGGCATCCGCGCCATGTTGCCCCATGTGGATTGCTTCCGCGCCGCCCATTCCATCGCCTCGCTGGAGGATCTGGGTGCGGCGATCACCGCGGCAGGCGATGCGGGAGAGCGCGATCGCCTGCTGGCCGCGATGGCCGCTGCGCGCTAGCCTGACGAAGACATACATCCGATAACATTGCCGATGTTATCGCATAGCGATGCAGTACCGTGCCAGACCGGGTCTGTGCCCGCAGGTCGGGCGGAATCGGCCCGCTTGCGGCCGGAACACGAGGACGTGTCATGAAACGCTTGCTTACCACCACAACCGCCTTGGCGCTGGCCATCTCGCCGGTGGCCCCGTTGCCGGTTTCGGCGCAGAGCCTGACTGCGGACGGAGCGGTGATCGGCGATGACGGCACGGTCCTTTGCACACCGACAGCCGAGGCGCCCTGCGACCTTGAGGCGATCACGAAGGAGGTCCAGCAGGCCGCCGAGAAGGCCGCGGCCGAGGCCGCCGCGCAGGCAGAGGCGGAAGCCCGGGCCGCTGAGGAGGCCGCTGCGGCGGCGGCTGCAGCCGAGGCAGAGCAGCAGGCTCAGGCAGCCGCTCAGGCGGAAGCCGAACGTCAGGCGGCCGAGGCCGCCGCGCAGGCAGAGGCGGAAGCCCGGGCCGCGGAGGAGGCCGCTGCGGCGGCCGCCGCGGCCGAGGCCGAGCAGCAGGCTCAGGCGGCCGCTCAGGCGGAAGCCGAACGTCAGGCGGCCGAGGCCGCCGCGCAGGCAGAGGCGGAAGCCCGGGCCGCGGAAGAGGCCGCTGCGGCGGCCGCCGCGGCCGAGGCCGAGCAACAGGCCCAGGCGGCCGCTCAGGCAGAAGCAGAACGTCAGGCGGCCGAAGCCGCCGCAGCGCAAGCCGCGGCCGAACAGAAGGCCGCCGAGGAAGCGGCGGCCCAGGCGGCAGCGGAGCAAGCGGCTCAGGACGCGGCCACGGCCGATCCGAATGCGACCGATCCGAACACGACCCAGACCACCGGGGCGGACGGCAATCCGCAGCCGGCGCCCGTCATGATTCCCGACCAGACGCCCGGCCAGGATCAGGCCGCAACGCCGACCGGTCCGTCCGACTCGATCAACGATCAGCCCAATGTGGAAGCCGCTGGAAGTGACCCGAACGCGGCGACGCAGACGAATGACAACGCGGACCAGACCGCGAACGATCAACAGCCCGTGCCCGAAGATCCGCCGGTTCCTGTCGCTGAACAGACGATCAATCCCGAGGCCGTGACGACCCCGCCAAGCGAGGAGGAAGTGAAGGCCCTGACCGATCTTCTGGCCCAGCCCGAAGCCGTCGCCGCAGATGCCGTGGTGCCGGCGATGGCGGCCGCCGCCGTGGCCGCGACGGACACCACCGCTGCGCCCGCGGCGCCGACCGTATCGGAAACCGTGCTGACCTCGGCCGACACGCGCGCGTCCAGCGAGGATTTCGCCACAACAGCCTCGGGCAAGAAGAAGAACAAGGACAAGGGTCTGTCCGATTTCGAGAAGGCGGGTCTCGTCGCTCTCGGGGCGCTGGCAGTCGGCGTGCTTTTGTCGAACCGCGACCAGGTGGTTTCGAACACCGGCGACCGCGTGGTGGTGCAGCGGTCCGATGGCAACTATGCCGTCTACAAGGACGACGACGCGCTTCTGCGTCAGCCGGGTTCGACCGTAAAGACCGAGACTTACCGGGACGGCTCGACCCGCACCACGGTGACGCGTGACGATGGCACTTCAGTGGTGACGATCCGCGATGCCACCGGTCGCGTGCTGAAACGTTCGGCCTACGACACCAGGGGCCGTGAGATCGTGCTGATCGACGACCTTGCGCCGGAGAGCCCGGTGGTGGTTTCGACCTTGCCCAAGCCCACGGCGCCGGTGATCTCCACTCAGGGCACCGATGTGGAACTTGCGGCGGCGCTGGCCGCGATCCAGGCGCGCGACATCGGGCGGACCTTCAGCCTGCGGCAGGTGCGCGACATCAAGGAGGTCCGTGCACTGGCCGCCACGGTGGATGTGGACAACATCACCTTCGACACCGGCTCTGCGGCGATCACTGCGGCGCAGGCTGAAAATCTGGCCGCCTTGGGGTCCTTCCTGAAGAAGATGCTGGCCAAGAACCCCGGCGAGATCTTCCTGATCGAAGGCCATACCGATGCCGTGGGCTCCGCCGCCTCGAACCTGGCGCTGTCGGACCGCCGGGCGGAATCCGTGGCGCTGGCGCTGACCGAGTACTTCGGTGTGCCGCCCGAGAATCTGGTGGTGCAGGGCTATGGCGAGGCCGACCTGCGCATCCCGACCGACCGGGACGAAAGGTTGAACCGCCGGGTGGCCGTGCGGGTGATCACGCCGCTTCTGACCGTCGCCTCGAACTGACGCGACTGACGCGACCAAAGACCAGTGGCAGGGCGGCATCCGCCCTGCCATGATGCCATCCGGGAGGACCGGATGATGACTGCCACACATGACGCGATCCCGGAATGCGCGCTGGACTGGCACCGCAGGGGGCTACGGGCCGCGCTGGCCACGGTCGTGGAAACCTGGGGCTCGGCCCCGCGGCAGGCCGGCAGCCAGCTGGCAATCTCCGGCGCGGGCGAGATCATGGGGTCGGTCTCGGGCGGCTGCGTCGAGGGCGCGGTGGTGACCGAGGCGCTGGAGGCACTGGAGGACGGACAACCCCGGCTGCTGACCTTCGGGGTGTCGGACGAAACCGCCTTCGCCGTCGGTCTGGCCTGTGGCGGCACGATCCGTGTGCTGGTCGAGCCGGTGGGCGAGGGGCCTGCGGCACTGTCTCCCGTCCTGCTGTCCGATCTGGTCGCGGCCCGGTCGGCGCGGCGCGCGGTGGCGCTGGAGGTTCGGCCCGAAGGCTGGTCGCGCCGCCTTCTCTCGCCGGGGGAGGACGCGGCGGCCGATGCGCGGTTCCGGTCGGACCGCTCGGGCATGGAGGAGGATGGCCGCTTCCTTGCCATCCACAACCCGCCCCTGCGGCTGATCGTGGTGGGAGCGGTCCATATCGCGCAGCCCTTGCTGACCATGGCGCGGCTTTGCGGCTATGACCCGACACTGATCGACCCGCGTGAGGCGTTCGGCTCATCGGCGCGGTTTCCGGGCGAGACGATCCTGCCCGACTGGCCCGACGAGGCGCTCGCGGCGCTGGCGCCCGATGCCCGCACGGCGGTAGTCACTCTGACCCATGACCCCAAGCTGGACGACCCGGCGATCCGCGCTGCGCTGGCTTCGCCCTGCTTCTACCTGGGTTGCCTGGGGTCGAAGAAGACCCATTCCAGGCGGATGGAGCGGCTGGAGGCCGCGGGGTTCACGGCGGACCAGATCGCCCGCATCCATGCGCCGGTCGGGCTGGATATTGGGGCGAAGTCGCCGGCCGAGATCGCTGTGTCGATCCTGGCGCAGGTTACCCAGGTTCTGAGGCAGGGCGGATGATCTTCGGCGAGGTGCCGCTGGAGCGGGCGCTTGGCGCGATCCTGGCCCATTCGCTGCCGGGGGCGGAGGGCCGGTTGCGCAAGGGGCGGGTGCTGGATGCGGCCGACCTCGCGGCCCTGGCCGCGGCGGGCGAGACCCGGGTGACGGTGGCGCGGCTGGAGCCGGGCGATCTGGGCGAGGACGCGGCCGCGGCGCGGCTGGCGGCGGCGCTGGTTCCCGATCCGGCGGCGGCGGGGCTGGCGGTCTCGGCTGCCTTCACGGGCCGGGTGAACCTGAACGCCACGGGGCCGGGGATCGTGGAGGTGGACGCGGGCCGGGTCCATGCATTGAACCGGGTGGATCCGGCGATCACGCTGGCGACGCTGGCGCCCTTTGCCCGGGTGACGGCGGGGGCGCTGGTGGGGACCGTCAAGATCATCGCCTATGCGGTGGACGGGGTGGCGGTGGAGCGGGCCTGTCTGGGGCTGGCAGGGGCGCTGCGGGTCCGGCCGGTGGTGATGGGCTCGGCCGGGCTGGTGCTGACCGAGGTGCCGGGGCAGGACCCGAAGCTCGCCGCCAAGGGACGGCGGGCGGTGGAGGGGCGGCTCAAGGCCCTGGGCATGCGTCTGGCGGGGGTGGAGACGGTGGCCCATGCCGAGGGGGCCATCGCGGCGGCTTTGGGGCGGCTGCCGGGGGAGATGGTGCTGATCCTGACCGGATCGGCCACCTCGGACCTGCATGACACCGCGCCAGAGGGGGTGCGGCGGGCGGGGGGGAGGGTGGAGCGGTTCGGGATGCCGGTCGATCCGGGGAACCTTCTGTTCCTGGGGCACCTGGGGGCAAGGCCCGTGGTGGGCCTGCCCGGCTGTGCCCGCAGCCCGGCCCTGAACGGGGCCGACTGGGTGCTGGAGCGGCTGGCCTGCGGGCTGGAGGTCACGGGGGAGGACATCGCGGCCATGGGGGTGGGCGGGCTTCTGAAGGAGATCAGGGTTCGCCCGCAGCCTCGGGAGCCGGGGTGATGCCGGGGGGGCGTCCGAGCTCGGACGCTTTGTCAGGTCTTTATATTTCAATGGGTTGCGGGCGCGCATTAACTTGGCGGTAAGAATTGCCTGACCGCAAGGGGTTGCTGCCGCGGGCTGCGGGGCGGGGTTTCGCCAAGCCGCAAGCCAAGCAAACGGCTTCGCGAGGCAAACTTTCCGCCAGCGCCGCCATCTGAGTGTAGCCTGGCCGGACCAGGTGCAAGCCGCTTCGGGGCGACCCGGTCCGGAAGAATGGCGCGCCTTACTTGGGCGCGACCATCATCACCATCTGCTTGCCTTCGAGCTTGGGCATCTGTTCGATCTTGCCCTTGTCGCCCACATCGGCCGCGACGCGGTTCAGGAGTTCAAGGCCAAGGTCCTGGTGGGCCATTTCGCGGCCGCGGAAGCGCAGGGTGACCTTCACCTTGTCGCCTTCGTCCAGGAACTTCAGCACCGAGCGCATCTTCACGTCATAGTCATGCGTGTCGGTGCCGGGGCGGAACTTGATTTCCTTGATCTCGATGATGTGCTGCTTCTTGCGCGCCTCGGCCTCGCGCTTCTGCGTCTCGTACTTGAACTTGCCGAAGTCCATGATCTTGCAGACCGGCGGCTCCGCGTTCGGGCTGATCTCAACCAGATCGAGCCCGGCCTCTTCGGCGAGCATCATGGCCCGTCCGGGAGTCACGACACCGATGTTTTCGCCGTCGGCCCCGATGAGCCGGATTTCCTGCGCGCGGATGCGGTCATTCACACGGGGTCCCGTTTCGCGCTGCGGCGGGGCGTTGTGGGGTCTGCGGGCTATGGCGTCGGTCCTTCTGCCGTTACAATGAGCGCGCGCAAGATAGCCACGGCTGCAGCAATCTTCAACCCGCAACCCGCCGGCAAGGCGGCGCAATAGGTCCGATTTCTGTGGGGCGCCGGGCAAGGCTCTTCCAAAATGCGGCAATGCGCGCCATATCAGCGGAGGTCCGGGCACCCTGTCCGGTATGAGGAGTTGACCATGAACAAGACAGTCATCATCGGCGCGATCGTGATCGTGCTGGCGGGCCTCGGCTACTATCAGTTCTCCTATGTGCCGGCGCAGCAAGCCGCCGCGCAGAAGGCCGAAGAGGAAGCCGCCGCCAAGAAGGCCGAGGAAGAGGCTGCAGCGGCCGCAAAGAAGGCCGAAGAGGAAGCTGCCGCCGCCGCAAAGGCCGCCGAGGATGCGGCTGCGCAGGCCGCGCAGGATGCCGCCGCCGCCGCGACCACGGCGACCGAGCAGGTGCAGGACGCGGCCACCGCCACGGGTGAGGCCGCTGCCGATGCCGCCGCTGCCGCCACCGCCGCGGCGACCGATGCCACCGCCGCCGTTTCGGATGCCGCCGCCCAGGCGATGGCGCTGCTGGACCCGGCGAATTTCGATGCCGACAAGATCACCGCGCTGATCGACAGCTCGCAGCTGGATGACGGCACCAAGGGCACGTTGAAGTCTGCCGTTGCCGCTGCAAAGGGCAACCCGTCGCTGGTGGATGCGACCATCGCGCAGATCAAGACGGCGCTCGGCCTCTGATCCCTGCGAAAGAACGGGGCCGCGCTTCCCTTCGGAAGCGCGGCCTTTTCATGTGCGTTGACGGTTGCGGTCAGTCGGTGACGATCAGGCGGTTGTTGCGGCAAAGGTCGGTGGTGGCCGCGACCTCTTCGCCGTCGGCGAAGCGGGCCCAGACACGGATCGGGCCGCAGCGGGTGAGCCTTGTGTCCAGCGCCACGGTGGAGTTGCCGGCGATGGGCTCGTGGCGCGCCATCAGCACATCGTCAATGACTTCGCCAGTGTCGGCGACCGGGAAGATCACCACCTCGACCAGCATCCGCGAGGCCTGGTTTTCCAGATAGATCACCAGGGGCATATCCTTGGCGCTGGCCGGCAGGGCGGCCAGTCCCAGAAGGAAGGCCAGCCGCCGCATCAGATGCCGTCGCCGACGAAGGCCTTTTCCACCACGAATTGCTGCGGGTCGGAATTGGCGCCTTCGGTCAGGCCGAAGCCTTCGAGGATTGCCTTCACGTCCACGTTGAAGGCGAGGCTGCCGCAGACCATCGCGCGGTCGTGTTCGGCATCCATCGGGGGCAAGTCGAGGTCGGCGAAGACCTTGCCCGAGGACAGGTTGTCGGTGACGCGGCCCATGTGATGGAAGTCTTCGCGCGTCGTGGTGGGGTAGTAGACGAGCTTGTCGCCCACGACCTCGCCGATCAGCGGGTCATCCTTGAGGCTTTCCACCAGCTGGCGACCGTATTCCAGTTCGGCCACCTCGCGGCAGGTGTGCATCATGATGACCTGTTCGTATTTCTCATAGGTCTCGGGGTCGCGCATCAGGCTGGCGAAGGGGGCGATGCCGGTGCCCGTGGCCAGGAACCACAGCCGCTTGCCGGGCAGGAGCGCATCCAGCACCAGGGTGCCCACGGGTTTGGGGCGCAGGATGATCTCGTCACCCGGCTGGATGTGCTGAAGCCGCGAGGTGAGCGGGCCGTCGGGCACCTTGATCGAGTAGAATTCCAGCTCCTCGTCCCAGGAGGGGGAGGCGATGGAATAGGCGCGCAGAAGCGGTTTGCCGTTGTCGCCCAAGAGGCCGATCATTACGAATTCGCCCGAGCGGAAGCGCAGCGAGCGCGGCCGCGTGACGCGGAAGGAAAACAGCCGGTCGGTCCAGTGCGTGACCTTCGTCACCGTCTGGGCGTCGGGCAGGTGGGGTTTCGCGGGTGCGGCGGCGGCAGGGGCGGCGTCGTTCATCACGGTCGCTTCGGTCATGGATCGGGCTTTCGGAATACGTCTTTTCGGGGCGCGAGGGAACCCGGCGTTCAGGCCTTGAGCCGCGACTGATAGTCGTGGGCCTGCCAGTCGGCGCGGAACTGCCACTGGTCCCAGGGCTGGCGCAGGGCGAGGTCATCGGGGATCTCGACCTCGTCGAAGCCCACGCGGCGGGCCATGGCATACTGGTCGGCGATCATCGGGCCATGGGCGCGCAGCCGGCCCTTGTAACCCATCATCCGCAGGCGGCGCGCGATGGTGAAGGCGCGGCCGTCGCTGAAAGCCGGGGTGGTGACGCGGATGATCGCGAGATTCGCCAGCTCGGCGCCGAGGCCGGACGGGTCGTCGGTATGGGCAAGCTCCACCGCACCCCGATGCTGGGCCAAATCGGCGAGGGCCACGAAAGTTTCGGGGGCGGGCGTCTGGAAGCCCTGGTCGGTGACAAGAACGCTCATGCGGCGGTCTCCTTCGGGATGCGGACGGCTTTTCCATCGATGAAATGGATGCCGCATTCGGTTTTTTCGCTGCCGCGCCAACGGCCTGCGCGGGGATCTTCGCCTTCCTTCACCGGGCTGGTGCAGGGCGCGCAGCCGATGGAGGGATAGCCCTTGGCCACCAGCGGATGCCGGGGCAGGCGGTTTTCGACCATGTATTCGGCAATGTCCTCGCGGCCCCAATGGGCCAGCGGGTTGACCTTGATTCGGAAGTCACCCTCGTTCTCGAAGAAGTCCACCGTCTCGCGGCCATTGCCCTGGAACCGCTTGCGGCCGGTGATCCAGCCGTCGAAGGTGGACAGCGCGCGTTCCAGCGGCTCGACCTTGCGGACGGCGCAGCAGGCATCGGTGCTGAACTGGTGCAGCGTACCGTCGGGGTCTTCGAAGCTGACGCGCGAGGGGTTGGCGCGGATCGTGCGCACGTCGCAGAGGTTCAGCTTTTCAGCGACCTCGCGCTGGTAGTCGAGCGTTTCCTGGAACAGCATCCGCGTGTCGATGAACAGCACCGGCGTCTCGGGCGCGATGACCGAGACGAGGTGCAGAAGCACGACGGATTCGGCGCCGAAGGAGGAGACGAGGGCCACGCGGCCCAAGTCATCGTCCTTCAACGCATGTTCCAGGACCGCGGTGGCCGAATGGTGCTTGTAGCGCGCGTTCAGCGCGGCCACACGCTCGGCCACGGGGCCGGAGTGCAGGTCACGCGGCATTGCGGGAGCCTTCCGCGCCATAGAGCGCGGTCTTGAACGGCTCCATCCCGACGCGGCGGTAGGCCATGAGGAAGGTTTCCTCCGGGCCGGCGCGAAGGTCCAGATAGGCGCGCAGGATGCGGTCGATCGCCGGCACGATCTCGTCATAGGCGAAGCCGGGGCCGGTCTTTTCGCCGATCACCGCATCCTCGCTGCCGTCGCCGCCAAGCGTGATCTGGTAGTTCTCCACCCCCGCGCGGTCGAGCCCGAGGATGCCGATGTGGCCGACGTGGTGGTGGCCGCAGGCGTTGATGCAGCCCGAGATCTTGATCTTCAGCGGCCCGATCTCGTGTTCCAGCTTCACCGCGTCGAAATGGGTGGCGATTTCCTGGGCGATGGGGATCGAGCGGGCGGTGGCCAGCGCGCAGTAATCCATGCCGGGGCAGGCGATGATGTCGGACACGAGGCCCACGTTGGCGGTGGCGAGGCCGGCTTTCAGCAGCTGCGCGTGGATCGCCGGCAGGTCCGACTTGTGGACATGCGGCAGGATGACGTTCTGTTCGTGGCTGATGCGGATGTCGCCGTGGCCATGGGCTTCGGCCAGATCGGCGATCAGGCGCATCTGGTCCGAGGTCGCATCGCCGGGCGTCTGCCCATGCGCCTTGGTCGAGATGGTGACGATGGCGTACTGGTCGTTGCGGTGGGCGGCCAGGTTGGTGTCGGCCCAGGCGCGGAACACCGGGTCGGCCTTGTAGAAGGCGTCGAAGGCCTCGGTGGGCGCGTTGCGGAAGGCGGGCGGCGCGAAGGCTTCGCGGATGTCGGCCAGAAGCTTCTGGTCGTTGCCGCCGAAGAGCGGGCGCAGTTCGGCGAAGCGTTCCTCGACCAGGCGGGTGATTTCTTCCTTGCCGGTCTCGTGCAGGGTGATCTTGATGCGCGCCTTGTACTTGTTGTCGCGCCGGCCGAGCGTGTTGTAGACGCTCAGCACCGCCTCGACGTAAGGCAGCAGGTCCTCGACGGGCAGGAAGTCGCGCACCGTCATGCCGATCATCGGGGTGCGGCCCAGGCCGCCGCCCACGATGACTTCGAAGCCGGTCTCGCCAGCCGCGTTCTTCACCATGCGCAGGCCGATGTCATGCGCCTTGGTCACGGCGCGGTCATGCGGCGCGCCGGTGATGGCGATCTTGAACTTGCGCGGCAGGAACTGGAATTCCGGGTGGTCGGTGGACCACTGGCGCAGAAGCTCGGCGTAGGGGCGCGGGTCTTCGATTTCATCGGCGGCGGCGCCGGCAAAATGGTCGGCGGTGACGTTGCGCACCGTGTTGCCCGAGGTCTGGATGGCGTGCATTTCCACATCGGCCAGCGCCGACAGGATGGCCGGCACGTCCGGCAGCTTCGGCCAGTTGAACTGGATGTTCTGCCGCGTGGTGAAGTGGCCGTATCCCTTGTCCCAGGTGTCGGCAATAAAGGCCAACTGGCGCATCTGCCGGGGCGAGAGCGTGCCATAGGGGATCGCCACGCGCAGCATGTAGGCGTGAAGCTGCAGGTAGAGCCCGTTCATCAGCCGGAGCGGGCGAAACTCGTCCTCGGTCAGCGAGCCGTCCAGCCGGCGTTCGACCTGATGGGTGAACTGCGCCACCCGGGCGCGGACGAAGGCTTCATCGAAGTCGGAGTAGGAGTACATGGCGCGCGGTCTCGGGCTGGCGATGGCGGGGCGACAGAAGGCGAGGCCCCGGATCATGTCCGGGGCGGGTGATCTGGGTCAGGCGCGGGGCGAGGTGAGATCGGCCTGCTTGCCGTGGAAATAGTTCGACGGGCCGCGCGTGCGGAAGGCTTCGCGGAAGTGGGTGGGTTCGGGGCCGTTTGCTCCGGCCTTTGCATCGGCGAGATAGGCGCCCACGACTTCCAGCCGCTGCGACGAGGCGTGCAGCAGGCGCATCTGGGCGTGGGCCTCGTCCTCGATCAGCTCGGCCTCGTGGTGGTGCGGCGTCCAGCGATCATCGGCGGCCAGATACACGACATCGCCTTCGCGAAGCCGGTTGGCGGTGACAACCTTGGGGGTGAAGCGGCGGGACATGGGCGCAATCCATCTGTGGGATGCCCTGAATATAGGACATTTTCCCGGTTTCCGGCCAGTGGCCCTTGCAGATAAGGAAGATTGTTCCGATACTGTGCCTGTTTTCGGCGGATTTCCCGCGAAACGGCAGGAGGCGCGAATGGCGGTCCGTCTGGACGAGATCGACCGGAAAATCCTTGTCGAACTGCAAGCCGATGCCGGCCAGTCGCTGGACGAGATTGCCCGGAAAGTGGGGTCGTCCAAGACCCCGGTGTGGAACCGCATTCGCCGGATGCGCGAGGCCGGCGTGATCACGAGGACCACCGCGATCCTGGATGCCGAGGCGCTTGGGCTGGAGGCCTGCTTCTTCGTGCTGATCCGCACCAGCGAGCATGAGGCGGAATGGCAGAAGAAGTTCCTCCGCACGCTGAAGGAGCGCCCCGAAGTGCTGGAGGCGCACCGGCTGGCGGGCGACATCGACTATATCCTGAAGGTGCGGGTAAAGAACGCACGGGCCTATGACATCTTCTACCAGGCGCTGATTTCCGAAGTGCGCATCTACAATGTCACCGCCCTTCTGAGCATGGAAGAGATCAAGGCGACGACGGTCCTGCCGGTGTGAGGCGAGGGGGGCCTTCTGCCCCCGCCCGAGGCGGGCCTCGGACTCCCCCCGAGAGTATTTCCGCAAGGAAAAGCCCGTTTCTTCCTTGTCCGAATACTCAAACCTGTTTCGGGCCGGGATCAGGCTTCGGGCAGGGGCGCCACGATGCGGCCGCCGGCGGCCCGGGCGTCTTCGGGATCATGCGTGACCAGCACCACGGGCAGGCCGCGGGCGCGGGCGGTGGCGAAGGTCAGATCGCGGATCTGCTGGCGCAGGTCGAGGTCGAGCCGCGAGAAGGGCTCGTCCAGAAGCAGCGCGCGCGGTTCGGCCAGAAGCGTGCGCAACAGGGCGACCCGGCTGCGCTGGCCGCCCGAGAGCGTGGCGGGATCCCGGCTCTGGAAACCGTCAAGGCCTGCTTCGGCCAGGGCGGCGGCAACGCGGGCGGCGCGGTCGCGCCGGCCCGGCGGCAGGGCGAAGGCGAGGTTGGCGCCGACCGACAGGTGCGGGAACAGCACGTCATCCTGGAAGAGGATGCCGATATGCCGGTCCTGTACCGGCAGGGTGGTGACATCCCGGCCGTTCAGCAGGATGCGGCCTGAGAGGGTGAAGCCGCGGGGCAGGGTGCCGAGGATGGCGGCCAACAGCGTGGATTTGCCAGAGCCCGACGGGCCCATGACGGTGAGCACCTCGCCCGGCGCGATGGTGGTGTCGAGCGCGACCAGCGGGCGGCCGTGATGGGCGATGGCGAGGCGGTCGAGCTGCAGGGTCATGGCGCCTCTCCCATGCCGCGGCGATGGCGGAAGGCCAGGGCGGGCAGGGCGAGGGCCAGCCAGAACCCCGCCATGGGCAGGATCGTCTGCGCGATGGCTGCGGCGCCGGCGACGCGGCGGTTGCCACCGGAGGCGAGCGCCACGGCCTCTGTCGTCAGCGTCTCGACCCGGCCGCCGCCGATGAGGAGCGTGGGCAGATACTGGCCGATGGACACGGCGAGGCCCACGGCGAAGGCGGTGAGCATGGGGCGCAGCAGCATGGGCAGGCGCAGGCGCCAGAGGATGCGGGAAGGTGGTGCGCCAAGGGCCGCTGCGGCCAGCGCGATGCGCGGGTTCCAGGCGGCCCAGGCGGGCGCGAGGGAGAGCCAGACATAGGGCAGCACGAAGACCAGATGGGCGGCGGCGACGGCAAGCAGGGTGCCTTCGGTGCCGGCGGCGAGGGTGAAGACCTGGAGGCCGGGCAGGAAGGCCACCTGCGGCACGACCAGGGGTAGCCAGATCAGCGCAATAAGGCGTGGCCCGGGAAGGGTGCCGCGGCGGGAAAGGGCCTCCAGCGCGGCCACGACCAATGCGAGCGCGGCGGCGGCGGAGACGAGCGCGAGCGCAAGGGTGGTGCCGGTGCGGGCGGCGAGGCTGGCGCCGTTCTGCGCCCAGGTGGCGAGGGTCAGGCTGGCGGGCAGGGCGGCCGGAAAGCTCCAGGGCCCGGCAAAGGACCAAAGCGCCAGGCCCCCCAGGCCGGCGGTGAGGCTGAGGGCGGCGGCGGCGCCAAGCGTGGCGGCCAGGGGGCGCAGCACGCGGTCGGCGGTGCGGCCGCGCCAGCCGGAAGTGGCGAGGGTGCGGGTCAGGGCGCGCGCCGCGCTGCCGGCGAGGTGCCAGAGTGCCAAGGCGGCCAGCACCAGCGCCAGTTGCAGCAGCGCCGCGGCGGCGGCCAGGCCGCGGTCGGCGAGGTCGGGGGCGGTGATCCACTGGGTGATGCGGACGGCGAGTGTCGGCGGCAGGGTGGGGCCGAGGATCAGCGCCATGTCCACCACCGTCATGCCATAGGCAAGGACGGCGGCCACGGGCAGGCGCAGCTGGCGGGCCAGCGCGGGCCAGACCGCCAGCAGGAACCCCGTGCTGCGCGAATGGCCGAGGCTCGCCGCGACCGCCATCTGCCGGGCGGCATCGGTCTGGGGCAGGGCGGCGAGGGTCATCAAAAGGAGGAAGGGCAGTTCCTTGGCGACAAGGCCAAGGGTCAGCGCCCACCCGCCGGGGTCGTTGAGGATCAGGAGGTCCGGCGGCTCGGTCCAGCCGGTGGCCCAGGGCGAGAGCGCGCGCGCGATCCAGCCCGAGGGGGCGATGAGGAAGGCCAGCCCAAGCGCCGCGGCGGCATGGGGGACGGACAGGAGCGGTGCGAGGCCGCGGCGCAGGAGCGCGAAGGCGGCGGTGCCGTGCAGGGCGGCGACGATCAGGGTGGAGAGGGTGAGCGCGGCGAGGGTGGAGACAAGGCCGGTGACCAGCGACAGCCGGATCGAGGTGGCAAGGCCGGGCTGGTCAAGGAGCCGGCGCCATTCCTGAAGGCCGGGGGCATCGGGCAAGCCGAAGGCAGGGGCCAGTGCGCCGGAAAGGCCCGCAGCCACGGGGGCGGTCAGGATCAGGGCGAGAAGGGCAGGCGGCGCCAGCGGCAGGAGCCGGGCGGCTGCCCTCACTGAGCCACCCCGTAGCGGGCGATCCAGTCCTGAGAGAGCCGGGTCATCCAGCTTGCATCGGGCTCCAGGAGCGCCGGGCCAAGCCGGTCTGCCGGCAGCGTAGCCGGGCCAAGTACAAGGGCATCGAAACGGGCGCGCTCGGGCTCGGGCAGGGTGGAAAGGTCCAGCACGGTCTGGAAGCCCAGAATCGCAGGGTCGGCAGCGCGTGCCTGCACCTCGGGGTCGAGGAGCAGGTTGGCGATGACCATCGCCCCCTCGCGGTGGGCCGCGTTGAACGGGATGGTCACGAAGCTGGCGTTGCCGACGGTGCCGCCATCCAGCGTGAAGGTGCGGATCGAGTCGGGCAGCGTGCCGGCCGCGATCTCGGCCGAGGCGCGGCCGGGGTTGAAGGCCAGCGACACCGTGATCTCGCCATCGGCCAGCAGCTGTCCAAGCGCGGGTTCGTTGGCCGGATAGGCCTTGCCCTGCCGCCAGAGCGCCGGAGTGATACGGTCGAGAAAGGCCCAGAGGGGGGCCACCTGCGCCTGGTAGGTTGCCTCGTCCACCGGCATCTGCATGGCGCCGGGATCGGCCATCGTGCCGTAAAGCACCTGCTTGAGGAAGGTGGTGCCCAGGTAATCGGGTGGTTGTGGATAGGTGAAGCGGCCCGGATTGGCGATGATCCAGTCGGCCAGCGCATCAAGCGAACGCGGCGGTTCGGCCAGTTTCGCGCTGTCGTATTCGAAGACCAGCTGCGCCATCGCCCAGGGGCTTTCCAGCCCTTCGGTCGGTTCGGTGAAGTCCGTCACGGTGGCTGGCTTGCCCTTGGTGTCGACGTATTTCCAGTTCGGCAACTGCGTCGCGAAGGGCGCGCCCAGAAGGCCCTGCGCCTTCATCGCCGCGAAGTTCTCGCCGTTGATCCAGATGAGATCGACCGCGCCGCCCTCGGCGGTGCCGGCCTGCTGTTCGGCCAGCACGCGCGCCACGGCATCCGCGGTGGAAGCGAGCTTCACCTGAACGAGATCCACCCCGTACCGGTCCGAGGCGAGGCTCCCTACCCAGTCGATGAAGGCGTTGATCTTCGGGTCACCGCCCCAGGCATGCCAATAGACCGTCTGACCGCGCGCGGCCTTGGCCACCGCGTCCCAATCGACCGTCTGCGCCCGCGCGCGGCCCTTCGGCACGGCGGAACCGAGCGTCGCCCAGGCGATCATGGTGGCGAATTGTCTGCGGTCCATCCAAGGCTCCAGTTCAGCGGCGGCAGAGTAAGCCGCGGACGGGCAAGCGCAAGGGCTCAAAGCGTGCAGCCGGGCACAGGGGCGTGATCGGGCGGGTGCCCTTGCAGCCCCCGGACCGCACTACTAAGACTCTCGCAAGACTTGATGCGAACAGTGACAGAACCGAGGCAGGGCAAGATGCGCGATCCGATCGATACCTACATGAACACGCTGGTTCCCATGGTCGTCGAGCAGACGAGCCGGGGCGAACGCGCCTATGACATTTATTCGCGCCTGTTGAAGGAGCGGATCATCTTCCTGGCGGGCCCCGTGCATGACGGCATGTCCAGCCTGATCTGCGCGCAGCTTCTGTTCCTCGAGGCCGAGAATCCCTCGAAGGAAATCGCGATGTACATCAACTCGCCCGGTGGTGTCGTCACCTCGGGCCTGTCGATCTATGACACGATGCAGTACATCCGACCGAAGGTTTCCACCCTCGTGATCGGTCAGGCGGCCTCGATGGGCTCGCTGTTGCTGACCGCGGGCGAAAAGGGGATGCGCTTCAGCCTGCCCAACAGCCGCATCATGGTGCATCAGCCCTCGGGCGGCTATCAGGGCCAGGCCACCGACATCATGATCCACGCCCAGGAGACGCTGAAACTGAAGCGCCGCCTGAACGAGATTTACGTCAAGCACACCGGCAATTCCTATGAAACGGTCGAGGCCGCGCTGGAGCGCGACAACTTCATGTCGGCCGAGGATGCGAAGGCCTGGGGACTGATCGACGAGATCCTCGACAGCCGCGGCAAGTCCGAGGACGAGACGAAGTAGTCGGCGCGGAAATCGGCACGCCCCCGTTGACGCGGGGGCGGCCGGGCGATTTGGCGTTGTGGAGGCGGGGGCTTTGTCCTACGATTCCATGACAGGGGCGCAGGATGAGGCCCGGGAGATCCCGGGCACAGGGAAGGGCGATGGCGAACAATACCGGCAGCGACAGCAAGAACACGCTCTACTGTTCGTTCTGCGGCAAGAGCCAGCACGAAGTGCGCAAGCTGATTGCTGGACCGACCGTGTTCATCTGCGACGAATGCGTCGAGTTGTGCATGGACATCATCCGCGAGGAGACGAAGACCACGGGTCTGAAATCCTCGGACGGGGTGCCCACGCCGCGTGACATCTGCAAGGTGCTGGACGACTATGTGATCGGCCAGATCCATGCAAAGCGCGTGCTTTCGGTGGCCGTGCACAACCACTACAAGCGGCTGAACCATTCGGGCAAGGCCGGGGATGTGGAACTGTCGAAGTCCAACATCCTGCTGATCGGCCCCACCGGCTGCGGCAAGACGCTGCTGGCGCAGACGCTGGCGCGCATCCTGGATGTGCCCTTCACGATGGCAGATGCCACCACGCTGACCGAAGCCGGCTATGTCGGCGAGGACGTGGAAAACATCATCCTCAAGCTTCTGCAGGCGTCGGAATACAACGTCGAGCGGGCGCAGCGCGGCATCGTCTATATCGACGAGGTCGACAAGATCACCCGCAAGTCCGACAACCCGTCCATCACCCGCGACGTCTCGGGTGAGGGTGTGCAGCAGGCCCTGCTGAAGATCATGGAAGGCACGGTCGCTTCCGTCCCGCCGCAGGGCGGCCGCAAGCATCCCCAGCAGGAATTCCTGCAGGTGGACACCACGAATATCCTGTTCATCTGCGGCGGCGCCTTCGCGGGTCTGGAAAAGATCATCGCGCAGCGCAACAAGGGTTCGGCCATCGGCTTTGGCGCCGAGGTGAAGGACCCCGATGCGCGCGGCGCGGGCGAGTTGTTCCGCGAACTGGAACCCGAGGATCTGCTGAAATTCGGCCTGATCCCCGAATTCGTCGGCCGTCTGCCGGTAATCGCCACGCTGGAAGACCTGGACGAAGCGGCGCTGGTCAAGATCCTGAGCGAGCCGAAGAACGCGCTGGTCAAGCAGTACCAGAAGCTCTTCGACATCGAGGGCGTGAAGCTGTCCTTCACCGCCGACGCCTTGTCCGCCATTGCCAAGCGCGCGATCAAGCGCAAGACCGGCGCGCGCGGGCTTCGGTCGATCATGGAAGACATCCTTCTGGACACCATGTTCGAACTGCCCGGCATGGATGACGTGGAAGAGGTCGCCGTGAACGAAGAAGCGGTGAACTCGGGTGCGAAGCCCTTGATCGTGCATACCGAAACACGCGAGAAGAAGCCCGCAACGGCGGGTTGATGATTGCCAAGCCAGGGAAAAGGCGGGCCAATGGGCTCGCCTTTTTCTTTCCGCGCCGCATTGGGAAAGAAGACTGCGGTTGTCGCAACGTAAAGGCCGAACACCTCTTTACAGTGCGTTTGGCGCGCGTATCACATAGGTTGTGACGAGTAAGGAGCAACGGCCGTGTCGACTGTACTGTACACCTATGGTGACTTTGTCGTTCTGACCCCAGGAGAGTTCCTGGCCTATACGCAGATCCAGTACGCGCCTGGTGACACGACGAGCACTGTGGAACTGGGTCTGTCGATCGCGGGCACCATCGACTTCTCGTCACGTCTGGGCATGGTGCCGGTCGAGTTCGTCGGGTCCACCGGGTCTGACAACGTCACGCTTGGCGGCGGCGATGACAGTGTCTGGGCGGATGCTGGCGACGACACGGTCTATGGCGGTGACGGCAACGACTTTTTCATGGGCGACTGGTTCCAGGATCCGGTCGTCGGCAACGACGTCCTGTATGGCGGGGCCGGCGATGACGAGTTTGCTGGCGGGTTTGGCAACGACTGGCTGTTCGGCGGCGACGGCAATGACATATTCAACGTTGTCGAGGTATTTGGTGGAAACGACACCATGTTGGGCGGCGAAGGGTCGGACACCGTCTGGCTGTGGGATGGTTTCGATAACGGAATCAGCCGATTCGAGTTCAACTACCTCATGCTGGATGCAACCAGCTCGGTCGAATACTTCTATGTCGATTCCTACACATACGATGTCGGAGGAACCGACCGCGCGGATACGATCATCCTCAGCAACGCATTGGCCTACACCTGGGACGGTTACAATTTCTCCGTGGGCCTTAAGTTCGATCTGAGGCTGGGGGCCGACACCTATGTCGGCGGTGCAGGAAAGGAAACGGTGATCGGCCGCGATGGCGGCGACTTGATCGCCCTGGGTGCCGGCGACGATCGGCTGGAAATCTTCGACGGCAATCTGGTTGGCGACACTCTCATCGGTGGCTATGGCAACGACACGCTTGTGATCGGCCAGTACTCGAATGCCTTCAGCGACTACTTCGGTGGCATCAGCAGACTGGATCTCTCCGACAGCGGTTCCTTCGAGACAGTGATCATTTATGCGAGGGGACTGGTCGGAACGGATGCGTCTAACGTCTTCGACCTTAGCGGCGTGTATTCGTTGAACGCGGTCGGTCCGTTCCAATTCGATCTTGCCGGGTCCAACGACATCTTCCGCGGCAGCGCGGCCGGGGACTCGGTCTTTGGTGGTTCGGACAATGATTGGCTGGAAGGGCGCAGCGGTAGAGACACCCTGATGGGTGCCGAGGGCAATGACGTCCTGTACGGCGGCGGCGAGGATGACAGTCTCTATGGTGGGACGGGCAGGGACACGCTTTATGGAGAAGCCGGAAACGACCTGCTGGTGATTTCCGGACGCCCCATGGACGCGGACGTGCTCTATGGCGGTGTCGGCGTGGACACACTTCAATTCGAGGATGGTGTCAGTCTGGAGAACATTGCCTTCGGTGCGGCGGTCGGCATCGAATTCGTCCGGGGCAGCGCGGGCATTACGTCGGTGAACGGCACCGAACTTGCCAATGTTTTCGACTTCAGGGGCGTTTCAAGCCAACCCGCGACTCCCCTGCTTCGGTTCAACATGGGCGGGGGCAATGACATCGTCAACGCGGGTGCGCTCAGCCGACTGGACGTGAACGGAGGCGACGGCAACGACACGCTGACCGGAACCCTGGGCAACGACAGTTTCGTTGGCGGTGCCGGCAACGACGTCATGACCGGGGGCGCGGGCAATGACACCTACCGGGTGGATTCAACCGGGGATGTGCTGATCGAGGCCCCCATCGGCAGCAGCATCGACACGGTCGAGACGTTCATGTCGGAGTGGACGCTGGCCAATTACTTCGAGAACCTGACCCATTTCGGGTCCCTCACGTTCCTTGGTACCGGCAACAGTCTCGGCAACCGGCTTGTCGGGGCCCTGGCGTCCGATACCCTCTTTGGCCTTGGCGGAGCGGACACCCTCTACGGGGGGGCGGGCAACGATCTGCTCGAAGGCGGTGACGGCAATGACGTGCTTCAAGGCGATTCCGCGGCCGACACGCTGATCGGTGGCCTGGGCAACGACACATATGTCGTACACGACGGCCTGGACGTGATCATCGAAAGCGCCAACGGTGGCGTTGACACGACCTGGGTCCACGTCAGCGTCTACACTTTGACGGACAATATCGAGAACGGCACCATCGCCCTGTTGACCGGCGGCAACCTTACAGGAAATGCAGGCGCGAACGTACTTCTGGGCGCCGCCGGCCGCGACACACTGATCGGCGGGCTAGGCAACGATACCCTCAATGGTCTCGACGGCCTGAATTCCCTGATGGGGGGAAGCGGGAATGACACCTACATCTTCTCGGCCGGTACCAAGATCGTGGAAGCGGCAGGCGAGGGGATCGACACCGTGTTGGTCACCAATGCCTCCTTCTCGCTAGTCGCCAACGTCGAGAACCTTGAAGCCCGCGTTACCACAGGCATTGCGAACTTGTCCGGGAATGAACTGGACAACGCGATCACACTCACCTACTCGGCCCTGAACCGCACGGTCGGCAGCGCCATCTATGGCATGGACGGAAACGATACCCTGTCGATCATCAGCGAGGCGCCAGGCGGCTTCTACTATTCGGTGGATGACTCGCTCTATGGCGGATCCGGCGATGATACCTACATTCTGACCGCACCCACCTCGCCCGGTCTCTTTGTTGAGATGGCGAACCAGGGCCGCGATACGGTCCTGTCCGCGTTTGACGCTGTGCTGGATGCCAACATCGAGGTGCTGCGCCTGACCGGCACCGACGATGTCAACGGATTCGGAAACGCCCTGTCCAACCTTCTTGTGGGCAATTCCGGCGCGAACAGCCTTTACGCGAGCAACGGCAAGGGCACCAACAGCGGTAGGGACACCCTGACGGGCGGCGAAGGTGCAGACAACTTCGTGTTCGGCGACCTGCAAAGCCAGGACCGCGTGACGGACATGCAGGCCGGTGTGGACCGCATCAGTCTCAGTTACTTGACCTTCCAGGGCCTTTCGCTCGGCGAGCTGTCGGCGGATGCCTTCAAGGTGCTGGGGACCGAGCCGCTGGATGCCTCCGACCGCATTCTCTACCGCGCCGGCACGGGGCAGTTGCTGTGGGATCCGGATGGATCGGGCGCGGCAGCGGCCACGGTGTTCCTGGTCCTGGAGAACCGGGCGGCAGTCACGGCGGCCGACTTCTTCATCGTCTGAGCGGACGGGCTTCGGGCAAGCGGTTCAGAACACGCCGCTGCCTTGAATCCCGCCATGACGCCGGCGAAGCGATGCCGCACGGCCGCGTCGGCACTGGACCCCGGTTGCGGTTTCGGCCATACCGGGGGCGAACGACCTGGAGGCCCCGATGGAATTCCTCAAGCGCCTTGTGACCTGGTGGAACGGCCAGACCCTCACGACGCAAATCTACACCGCCCGGCACGGGCAGAAGGTGGGCGAGGACGAGCAGGGCAACGTCTATTACCAGACCCGCGACGGCAAGCGCCGCTGGGTCATCTACAACGGCGAGGCCGAGGCCAGCCGCGTGGGTGCGGAATGGCATGGCTGGCTGCATCACACCTGGGACAAGCCGCCGACCGAAGTGCCGCTTCAGCACAAGCCCTGGGAAAAGCCGCATCTGGAAAACATGACCGGCACCGAGGCGGCCTATGTGCCGCCAGGCTCGATCCGCCGCGCCGATCCCGTGGTGCGCCGCGACTACGACGCCTGGGTTCCGGAGTGAGCCGCCTCTGATGTCCGAAAGCCGTGCAGAGGTTTTGGCCGGGGCCGTGGTGCTTGCGGCCGCGGTCGGGTTCCTGCTTTACGCAGGGCAGCAGACAGCCATGGGGCCGCAGGGCGGCACCTACGAACTGAAGGCCAGCTTCCGCTCGGTCGAGGGAATCACCGTGGGCGGCGACGTGCGCATGGCAGGGGTCAAGGTGGGCACCGTCACGTCGCTGAAGCTGAACCCCGAGACCTATTTCGCCGATGCGACCGTGGCCATCCAGAACGCCATCCAGCTGCCGGTCGATTCCACGATCCTGATCTCCTCCGAAGGGCTTCTGGGCGGCAACTTCGTCGAACTTCAGCCCGGCGGGATGCCTGACATCCTCGCACCCGGCGACGAGATCGAGGATACCCAGGGCTCGATCAGCCTGATCGCGCTCTTGATGAAGTTCGTGGGCGCCATGGCGGGCGACGATTCATCCTCGGACAGCAACGGATGAACCGCGTGGCGCGCAGCCTCTGGCTTGCCGCGCTGCTGGCGGCCACCCAGGCCCATGCCGACGAGATGGTCTCGGCAGAGGCGGGCGTGCTGCGCTGGCTGGACAAGCTGACGGGCCAGACCGAGGACGTGGAGCTTGGCCGGGGCGAGTCGGCCACCTGGGGGCGCCTCAGCATCCAGATGGACGACTGCCGTTACCCCAGGGGCAACCCGGCCTCGGATGCCATCGCCCACCTGACCATCCGCGATACAGAGGTCGAGGCGCCGGTGTTCTCGGGCTGGATGGTGGCCTCGTCGCCCGCTCTCTCGGCGCTGGATCATCCGCGCTATGACGTCTGGGTACTGTCCTGCATCTACCCGGAATCCGAGGCGCCGCCCGAGGCTCCGCCAGAGGACCCTGAAGGCGCGGAAGAGCCGGCGCAGACCAACGAAGGGTAGGGCGCATAGCCCGGCGGGTCAAAGCGCGCCGGCAGCGCCAGCGCGGCTTCCAGGGCCTGCCGATACCTGCTGCGCGGAATTTCCACCGCCCCCAGGCTCGCCAGATGCGGCGTCAGGAACTGCACGTCGAACAGCGCGTACCCACCCGCGCGCAGCCGGTGCACCAGCCAGGCCAGCGCCAGCTTCGATGCATCGGTGCGGCGCGAAAACATGCTTTCGCCAAAGAAGGCCCCGCCCAGGCTGACCCCATAGACCCCACCGATCAGCGCGCCGCCTTCGCGCACTTCCAGCGAATGGGCGAAGCCCAGGCGGTGCAGGTCCAGATACAGGGCGCGGATGCGGTCGTTGATCCAGGTTTCGGGCCGGTCCGCACAGCCATCCAGCACGCCCGCGAAGTCGCGGTCCACCGTCACCTCCCACCCGCAGGTCAGGATGCGCCGCCTGAGCGAGCGCGATATGTGGAACCCCTCCAGCGGAAAGATGCCGCGCCGGCGTGGGTCCACCCAGTGGATCTCTGGATCGTCGCGGCCCTCCGCCATGGGAAAGATTCCCAGGGCATAGGCGCGCAGAAGGATGTCCGGCGTGATCTCTGTCATTCTTGTGTCTTGCCGGCTGCAAACCCGGCCTCCGCCGGTCTGCCAGTGGTAGCCGCCCTTGCCCCTCTCCCGCAACCTGTTGAACACAGGCGTCGTGCGACAAACCGGTGCTGTGCATGTCGGGCCACCCCGCAGGTCGAGGGAACGGAAAGGCTGGATGGACGTGCAGGATCTTGCAGGGCGGAAGCGGGCGGTTGACTGGCCCAAGGCCGCGGCCGAGGTCCTGGCCCTTGCAGAACGCCTGGCCCTGGTGAAGGCGGCCGACGATGCGGTCGCCAACGAGGCTCGGCGGTCCTGACGCCTTCGGCGTGACGGCCTGCCACCGATCGGGACGCCCAGGCGACTGCGCCATCTGATGGCGGCCGGCGAGCTGGACGAAACCTCGGCGGCCCTGCCACGCACAGCGGGGCATCTCGGCGGTCTATCTGACCGACCGGCGCCTGGCGGCCTTCATGGCGGGGATCGAGTCCCTTGGCGCCGACTGGGCAGCGACAAATGCGGCGCTGAAAGACATCATCGAGCGCCTGGGCACGAAGCGTCTGTTGACCATGGGGGGCTCGGGCGGTGGTCCGGGCGCCGTTTCGCATGGCCTGGCGCTTGGTGCCGAGGCGATCCTCGGATTGTCCGGCATCTATTCCGGTGATGCGCGAGTGCGCGCACGGATGAACGACACGCGGGCAAGGCTCGTGGCCCACAAGGCGCAGCGATCCGCAGGCTCGGCGGCGTGCCATATGCCGTGGCATGTCGAGCAAACCCGGCACCGCCCGCGGCTCCACCTCTGCATTGGCGAGGATTTCCCGGTGGATCGTGGCAATGCGAAGCAGCTGGCGCCGTTCGAGTGCGTCACGCTCTTCCCGCTTCAGGCGCCTTGCGGTCACTTGTCGGCCTGGCGGCTTCTGTACGAACGGCGCCTGGACAAGGCCATCGACCTCGCCCTCGGCGCCTGAGCGAGGGCGGCGCCGCCAAGGCGCCCCCAAGGCTCAGCCGAACTGGCGCGCCAGCCACTTCTCCAGCCAGTGGATGTTGTAGTCGCCCGACAGGATGTCAGGTTCGTTCAGCAGCGCGTCGAACAGCGGCACCGTTGTGTCCACCCCGTCCACGATCAACTCGCCAAGTGCGCGCTTCAGCCGGGCCAGCGCCTCGGGCCGATCGCGGCCATGCACGATGAGCTTGCCGATCAGGCTGTCGTAATAGGGCGGGATCGAATAGCCGCCATACAGCGCCGAATCCATCCGCACGCCAAGGCCCCCGGGGGCATGGAACACCCGCACCTTGCCGGGGCAGGGCGAGAAGGACGGCAGCTTTTCGGCGTTGATGCGCACTTCGATGGCGTGGCCGTTGATCTCCAGCTCATCCTGGGTGAAGGACAGATCCATCCCCGAGGCCACGCGGATCTGCTCGCGCACCAGGTCCACGCCGAAGATGTATTCGGTCACCGGGTGTTCCACCTGCAACCGGGTGTTCATCTCGATGAAGTAGAACTTCCCATCCTCGTACAGGAACTCGATGGTGCCCGCGCCGATATAGTTGATCTTGGCAACGGCATCGGCGCAGACCTTGCCGATCTCGGACCGCATCTTGGGCGTGATCGCCGGGCCGGGGGCTTCCTCGAACACCTTCTGGTGGCGGCGCTGCAGCGAACAGTCGCGCTCGCCCAGATGCACGGCCTTGCCCTTGCCGTCGCCGAACACCTGAATCTCGATGTGCCGCGGCTTCTGCAGGTATTTCTCGATATAGACTTCGTCGTTGCCGAAGGCGGCCTTGGCCTCGCTGCGCGCGGTGCGGAAGGCGATCTCCAGCTCAGCCGCGTCCTTCGCCACCTTCATGCCGCGCCCGCCGCCTCCGGCGGTGGCCTTGATGATGACCGGATAGCCGATTTCGGCCGCCACGACCTGCGCCGTCTCATGGTCCGGCACGCCGCCGTCCGACCCCGGCACCACCGGGATGCCAAGCGCCTTGGCGGTTTCCTTGGCGGTGATCTTGTCGCCCATGATGCGGATATGCTCCGCGTTCGGGCCGATGAAGGTTATGCCGTGATCTTCCAGCGCCTGCGCAAAGCTCGCATTCTCGCTCAGGAAACCATAGCCGGGGTGAACGGCCTGCGCGCCGGTGATCTCGCAGGCCGAGATGATGGCGGCCTTGTTCAGATAGCTCTGCGACGAAGGCGCCGGGCCGATGCAGACACTTTCATCGGCCATGCGCACATGCATCGCATCGGCATCGGCGGTGGAATGGACGGCGACGGATTTGATCCCCATCTCGCGGCAGGCGCGGATCACGCGCAGCGCGATCTCGCCGCGGTTGGCGATCAGGACCTTGTCGAAGATGGGCGTGCTCGGCTTGGGCGTGCTCATGGGGCGCGCCCTCACTCGATGATCATCAGGGGGGCGCCATATTCCACGGGCGTGCCATCCTCCACCAGGATGCGGCGCACCGTGCCCGCGCGCGGCGCGGGGATGTGGTTCATCGTCTTCATCGCCTCGATGATCAGCACGGTCTGGCCCTCGGCCACCGTGGCGCCCACCGTCACGAAGGGCGTCGCCCCCGGCTCGGCCGCCAGATAGCAGGTGCCAACCATGGGCGAGGTCACGGCGCCGGGATGCTGCGCGGGATCTTCCGGCGCGGCAGCGGCAGGGGCCGAAGCGGCCGACGCCGGCGCTGCGGCAACCGCCGGGGCAGGGGCCGCAGCATGGACGACCGGGGCGGCAACCGTGACCACCGTGGATTGCTTCACCACTTTCACGTCCAGCGAGTCGTTCTCGCCGTACTCGCGTTTCACCGACAACTCGGTCAGCTCGTTCCGGTTCAAAAGCTCGGCCAGCGCCGAGATGAAGGCGACATCCGCGTCGGTGGAATGCTTGCTCATGGACATCCTCTGCTGGCCTGCCTGGTTGGCCTTATCCTGCGGCGCATCAGGGCGCCTTGACCGCGAACCTATAGGCCAAGGCGCGTCCGGTGGGAAGCGGGGAGTCGCCTTGCGCCGCCGACCGGCGCGTTGTCACGAAACGGACCTGGCCGGCACATCGCGCAGGCGCTGAAGCGTCGCCGAGGTCTTTGCCGAAACCTTGGGCTGCAGCCGGTCGATCACGGCCGAGATCTGCTCGGGCGACAGCTCCCTCATCTGCTCAAGAAGAGGTGCCTTCGGGGCCGAGAAGGGCGGAAGTCCATGACGCTCCAGATAGGGCAAGTCGAGCTGGAAGCGCCGGTTCATCTTTCTCTGGATGCCTTCAGGGAAGACGGAATGCGTCCGGGGCAGGCCGTTGCCCACACCACCGGATTCGCAGGCTTCGACGATCTCCTTGTTCGCCGTCCAGTCGGCGCCCCGGCGGTTCAACATGCGCAGCAAGAGGACGACGTCGGGGTCTGGCGTGCCATTCGAAACAAACTCTTGGTCTATGCCGATATCGGCGCCGATGATCCTCAGAAATCCCCCCATCGCACTCCGGCCGTCTGCGAACAGGTCTTTCATCCAATACAATTTCAGGTTGGACGGCCTGACCGTGTCGACAAGACTTTCGATCAGCGCCTCGTAGCCGCCGTCAAGGTATCGGCTCACCGCGTGGAACGTTGCGGCGGGCGCAACGGAACGGGGCTTGAACTTGACGACCTGGGCATACAGCGCATGCAGCATCGGCTCGGGGTGCCTCAGGCCGATCACCAGGTCGGTCCTGTGCCCGCGCAGTCGGGGCATCATGTCTTCCAGCCCGTTGAACTTGTGTTCAAAGAACAGGATCTCGGCAGAAATGATCAGCGTATGTGCGGGACCGGCAAAGAATCCGTCCAGGATATGGTCCCATTCCTCGCGCAGCGCAGGCAAGATCGCATGCCGCTCAAAGCTCGGTGGGTGTTTCTTGCGATGCGACCAGAACAGCGACCCGTGCGCCGAATCCGCAAACTCGAACGCGTCGCCCTGTTCGGCGTCAGAGTAGGCAGGATTCCTGAGCCCCGGCTCGCGCAGCGTTTCGACGACGGGAAACAGGATACCCTGTGCCAGAAGATCGTCGCGCCGGCGGATGCAGCCGTACTGGATCGAGGTCGTGGCCGTCTTCGGGGATCCGGCATGAATCACGATCCGCTTGGTCATGGGAGGGCACTCCAGAAATCCGGCGCGAACCTAGTGCGGCCTCCGGATGCGGTCAACGATTGCCGGGATCGGCGACCGAGCATAATTTACCACTTGATAAAATTTTTGCCTGTGTCAGCCTGCTTTCAACAACAAGGACCAAGGGAGGTCTGACCCATGACGAACAGCCCGCTGACGCCGGGGATCGTGCCCGCGCGTCTGCCAGCCGAAACCCTGGCCGGGAACTTCAGCGACCACGAGCCGCCCTTCGATGCCCATGAGGCGCGGGTGGCGGCGGACCGCTGCTATTTCTGTTTCGATGCGCCGTGCATGACGGCGTGCCCAACAACCATCGACATCCCGCTCTTCATCCGCCAGATCGCCACCGGCACGCCCGAGGCGGCAGCGAAGACGATCCTTTCGCAGAACATTCTTGGCGGCATGTGCGCCCGCGTCTGCCCGACCGAGACGCTGTGCGAAGAGGCCTGCGTGCGCGAGGCGGCCGAGGGCAAGCCGGTCGAGATCGGGCGCCTGCAACGCTATGCCACCGACACGCTGATGGCTCAGGGCGTGCATCCCTTCACCCGTGCCGCGCCGACCGGCAAGTCGGTCGCCGTGGTGGGCGCGGGGCCTGCGGGCCTCGCCTGCGCGCACCGCCTGGCGATGCACGGCCATGATGTCGTGGTCTATGACGCCCGGCCCAAGGCGGGCGGGCTGAACGAATACGGCATCGCCGCCTACAAGGCCGCGGGCAGCTTTGCCCAGGACGAGGTGGCCTGGCTTCTGAAGATCGGCGGCATCCGCGTCGAGCCCGGCCGCGCGCTTGGCCGCGACATCACGCTCGACGGGCTGAAAGCTGCACATGACGCCGTTTTCCTGGGCCTTGGCCTTGCCGGCGTCAATGCGCTGCGCGCCGAGGGCGAGGACCGCGCCGGCGTGCAGGACGCGGTGGAATTCATCGCGGGCCTGCGCCAATCCGACAAGTCGCAGGTCGCCATCGGACGCGACGTGGTGGTGGTCGGCGGCGGCATGACCGCCGTGGACGCCGCGGTGCAGTCGAAACTCCTCGGCGCCGAGAACGTCACCATCGTCTACCGCCGCGGGCAGGAGAAGATGTCGGCCTCCGGCTACGAACAGGAACACGCCGCCACCGCCGGGGTGAAGATCGTCACCGGGGCCGCGCCCGTTGCCGTCCATGGCAACGGTGCGGTCGCCGAGGTCGAGTTCGGCTACGTCATCGACTCCCCTGATGGCCTGCGCCCCACGGGCGAAACCTTCCGGCTGAAGGCCGACCAGGTGTTCCGCGCCATCGGCCAGCGCCTGCAGGGCGTGCCCGAGGGCATCGCGCTGGATGGCGGCAAGATCGCCGTCACCGGGCCGGGCCGCACCTCGGTTTCCGGCGTCTGGGCCGGAGGCGACTGTGCCGCGGGCGGCGACGACCTGACCGTCACCGCAGTCAAGGAAGGCCGCGACGCCGCCGAAGACATCCACCGGGCGCTGACGGCGGCGTGAATGGCCCACACCGCCCGGCCTTTACCTTCCCGCTCCGCAACCCCAGATGGGGCCAAGGCGGCAGGAGAACACAGTGGACGGCATCGCAGATTGGGTCATCGGCTTCCTTCAGGAGTACGGGTCCTTCGCTCCCCTGATCATGCTGATCTTCGCGGCGGCCGAGACCACGGCCTTCCTGTCGATCCTCATCCCCTCCACCGCGGTCCTCGCCGCCGTGGGGGCGCTGACGGCGACCGGCGCCATCCCCTTCTGGCCGCTCTGGATCGGCGCCTCGGCCGGGGCGCTGATCGGCTCGACCTTCTCGTGGTGGCTGGGGCACCGTTACGGCGGCCATGTGCTGGGGCTTTACCCCCTGCGCGATCACCCCGAGTTGGTGGAACGCACGCGCGACAGCTTCGCGAAATACGGCCCCGCCACGGTCTTCATCGGCCATTTTGTCGGCCCCCTGCGCCCCGTGGTCTTCCTCTTCGCGGGGATGAGCGGCATGCGCTTCGCCCGCTTCCAGCTCTACAACGTCGCCGGCGCCCTCACCTGGGCCTGGGCGATCCCGAAACTCGGCCAGGTCGGGGGCGATCTCCTCGGCTGGCTCTGGCAGTTCCTGCCCTTCTGACCCTTCCGCCCGCCCGGTCCAGAACCGGCGCCAGCCCTTTCGGAGGATGACATGGCGAACCTTTCCTCGAACTTCATCGGCATCAAGTCGCCCAACCCGTTCTGGCTCGCCTCGGCGCCGCCCACGGACAAGAAGTACAACGTCGAACGCGCCTTCGAGGCCGGCTGGGGCGGCGTGGTCTGGAAGACCCTCGGTGCCGAAGGCCCGCCCATCGTCAATGTCTCGGGCCCGCGCTACGGCGCGATCTGGGGCGCCGACCGCCGCCTTCTGGGCCTGAACAACATCGAACTCATCACCGACCGCCCGCTCGAGGTGAACCTGCAGGAGATCAAGGAGGTCAAGCGCAAGTGGCGCGACCGCGCCCTTGTCATCAGCTTGATGGTCCCCTGCGACGAGGAAAGCTGGAAAGACATTCTCAAGCGCATCGAGGATACCGAGGCCGACGGCGTGGAACTCAACTTCGGCTGCCCGCATGGCATGGCCGAACGCGGCATGGGCTCGGCCGTGGGCCAGGTGCCCGAATACATCGAGATGGTCACCCGCTGGGTCAAGCAGTACAGCCGGATGCCCTGCATCGTGAAGCTGACCCCCAACGTCACCTCGATCCTGCCGCCCGCCATGGCGGCGCACCGGGGCGGGGCGGATGCGGTCAGCCTCATCAACACGGTGAAATCCATCACCAACGTCGATCTCGACCATTTCTCGCCCTTCCCGATGATCGACGGACGCGGCTCGCACGGCGGCTATTGCGGCCCGGCGGTGAAGCCCATCGCGCTGAACATGGTGGCCGAAATCGCCCGCCATCCCGAAACCCACGGCATGCCCATCAGCGGCATCGGCGGCGTCACCACCTGGCGCGACGCGGCCGAATTCATGGCACTTGGCGCGGGCAACGTGCAGGTCTGCACCGCCGCCATGACCTATGGCTTCAAGATCGTTCAGGAAATGATCTCGGGCCTGTCGCAATACCTCGACGAAAAGCAGATGTCGCTGAACGACCTCATCGGCCGCGCCGTGCCGAACTTCGTCGAATGGCAGCACCTGAACCTGAACTACGTCACCAAGGCGCAGATCGACCAGGACGCCTGCATCAAGTGCGGCCGCTGCTATGCGGCTTGCGAGGATACCAGCCACCAGGCCATCGCCATGGGACCGGGCCGCACCTTCACCGTGAAGGACGAGGAATGCGTGGCCTGCAATCTCTGCGTCAACGTCTGCCCGGTGGACAACTGCATCACCATGGTGGAACTGCCCAAGGGCCAGGTTGACCCGCGCACCGGCCGCAAGGTCGGCGATTACGCCGACTGGACGACCCACCCCAACAACCCGATGGCGGCGCAGGCGGCGGAATAACGCCGCACCAACCCCGGCACAGGGCGTCATGCCGCTGCATGACGCCCTTTGTCATTTGAGATCGACAGGCCGCCGCGACAGTCTGCCCCTGGCAAATCCTTGCGATTCCAGTGAATTGTGACAGAGGGTCAGATGGCAAGAACACTCG
>Ga0209368_1000491_pt1 | contig 32170 bp, 13 predicted proteins | sample EBPBio242008_DNA_FD_185862 | JGI IMG/M metagenome (GOLD analysis project Ga0209368, IMG submission 185862) | Wastewater treatment Type I Accumulibacter community from EBPR Bioreactor in Madison, WI, USA - Reactor 1_4/24/2008_ DNA (SPAdes)... | ecosystem: Engineered > Bioreactor > EBPR >...
GTCAGGCGGTATCGAACTCGCAGAACCCGACGGAGGAAGGCGCAGTGGATCAGAAGAAGTCAGCGAAGATGATCATTGGCAAGCTGAGTCAGGGACTGTAATTCCGAGGAGCGTCAAGGCCTTCTGCCGCGATGAGCGGCCCGCAGAAGGCCCCGACTGGCGGCGCACCACCTGCACCGTGCTCCCGCAAGGCTTCGAGCACTGGGGAAGGACATTGCCCGCACCTCCCGAGCGAGCCCGCGCGCTGCCCTATTCGCTGCTGGCAACGCCTAATTCTTGGGCATCGGAGAGTTTCCCTTGGAGGATGCCGGTCGCAGGCGGCTTTCCACCGTTTGTCCACCGCTTACCCACAGGGTTGCCAGCAGGTTCTGGGGACAGGCAGAAACTCTTTCGTGATTGAACTGCACTGGTGGGCTTGAAAGAGCGACCACGCCTGAGGCGTTTTACAGACTGGTGCGGCAACACTCAGCAGCACTGGGTTTCGCGATCAGGGCGCACGCGTTGCGGGCGACCGCCGCGACCAACGCGCTTGATCACCAGGCCGACATCGCTAAGGTGCAGGAGTGGCTCGGTCATGCCAATATCGCCACCACGCGCATTTATGACCACCGCAAGAGCAAGCTGGACGACAGCCCGACCTTCAAGGTCGCCTATTGACGTGCTGGTCGAGAAAAGTCGAATCAACACTCAGCAGAACTAATGAGCGGACAGACTCTTGGTTTTCGGTTTGAGTAGAAGGCACAAATTAGCTTCATCAAGTAACCGCACCGCAACCACCGTCGCCGCCAAGTCGAAGCGAAGACAAGCCGCGAACTTCAATTCACTGCGCTCCGCAAGTCTCACGCCAAACGCGGCTATGGCGGAATGATCGGCTGGCTGCTGAATCAGTTCAGGCACCGGGACTCCCGCGTCTGTTTCCACCCACAAATCGTCTACCCGCGTGCTTCCACTGTCACCTAGCCTTAGCACCAATGCACTATTGACCGCACCGCCGGCAAATGTCCACCAACGATGCCGGCCAGACGGCAGGTGCTCGAGCAGGAGTGATCCCTGGCGTTCGGGCGCGGTGATCAGATCGCGGACTTCATCGAGTTGCTGAATGCCCCGCTTCGACAGGCCCAACTCCGCATCGCCTTCCTTCAACAACACCCGGCGCATGGCCTGACAGACCTCGAAACCCAACCAGCGAGACGTTCCGAGCCAGCGCGACTTGCCCTTCTCGTCCGTCGGCTCCACCCACACGGTACGCTTGGACCACTCAACTAAAATCACTTTCCAGCTTCGGCCGCCAAGCAGGAGGACAGTCGGGCCATCCTTTTGCTGCTGAACCGCCATCGGATCAACATTACCCAGTTCGGTGGAGCCGTGCCGCGCCGCCAGTGCCATCGGGCTCGCAAACGCCGACAGCAGGTCAAGGAAATGAGCACGCCCGAACAGCTTCTCGCCTTCAGGTCCCATTGACGCAAGGCCGCTACTGACGAACAGGATGCCCTTGGCCTCCATGAAATCGAACACCGTCGCCACCGTCTCCGGATCGAGATCGGGGAACTGTGTTCGAGCCACACCCACGACCTCGTGCCTCGGTAGACCAGGGTGCTCCAGTACGAGCGCCATCATCTGCTGCGCCACTATGTGCCACGGCAGCGGAGGTGGCGTGATGTGCTCGACAAACTTCTCGCGCCACAGCGTGGTGATCGCACAAGCCAGCAGGAAAGCCTCGTCGGTCGTCGTCAGGAACAGGTAGTTGCGGCGGCTGCCGGTGCGCCGGCCGGCGCGCCCCATGCGCTGCAGGAATGAAGACACCGTACTCGGCGAGTCGATCTGGATCACGTAATCCAGGTCTCCGACATCGATCCCCAACTCAAGCGTGCTGGTGGCAACGATCACGCAGTCCTGCTCTTCGGCGAACGCGGTCTCGGCAAGTCTTCGCTCGGACGCACTCAAAGACGAATGCGACACGAAGGTACGGGTGTTCAAGCTGCGCAGCGCGACCCCCAGCTCTTCCACCTTGGAGCGGCTGTCGCAGAAAACCAAACGTTTCGAGCCACGGTGCAGCCGTGAGATTACCGTCGCGGCATTGGTCATCGAGCCCACATGATCGATGGTGACATCGGCGTCCGTGCTGACCGACGACGAGCCGACGATTTGTCGCTCACCCGACCCGGCAAACCAATCCAGCAGTTCATCCGGATTGCCCACCGTCGCCGACAAGCCAAGCCTCTGAATCGGCTGCCTGGCGTAAGCCTCAATGCGTTTGATCACTGCGCGCAGGTGCCACCCACGGTCGTCACCGGCAAATGCATGTAGCTCATCAGCGATGACAACGCGGACGCTGCCGAACCACGACGCTCGATCGACCTTTGTCGAAATGAGCATCCCTTCGAGAGATTCAGGCGTCGTCAGAAGGATGTCCGGTGCCGAGCGCCTGGCCCGCGCCTTGGCACCTTGCCCGACATCACCGTGCCACACCTGCACGGTCCTGCCGACGAAGCCAGCATAGCGCGACAACCTCGACTCAAGGTTGTTGAGCAGCGCCTTGATCGGGCACACGTAGAGAACGCTCGGCCCCGGCCACTCCTCGGTCGCCATGCGCGACAACACCGGGATGAATGCCGCTTCTGTCTTGCCACCGGCCGTCGGCGCCAGGATCAGGCAATGTTTGCCGTCAAGGATCGGGACTACCGCATCCGCCTGCGTCGAGCGCAGACCAGTCCAGCCCATCGAATTGACGATGTGATACTGCAACGCCCCGTGCAGGCGCTCGAAGGCCTCCGCGCTCACGAACAGCCGCTAAGAGGACCTGACCGCTTACAGCTCGATGTCATCGACCGAGCTCACGCCCACGGACGCACGTTCCTGCGCGGTCATCTCGCTCTCCGAAATCGTCAGCGCATAGTGCTTGCGAGGGTCGAAGTCCGCGAACTGATCGACGCGATCCATCACATCGGAGACCAGCTTCTTCAAGAACAAGCGGGGTGACACGCCTACCTTGCCGCCCAGGTTGCCAGTGACCGCCCTGGCCAGGGATTCGACGTAGGAGTCGTCAACCAAAGCGCGAACACGATCGCCGGCAACAGCGCCATCGGCATAGATGTCCCGCACCTTGCGCCCTACTTCGAGCAGCGAATCGTGTCCGAAGGCAGGCAGACGTACCTGCACCGCCCGCGGATTGTCGAATCGGGAGTCGGTGGCGAAATCAACATGCAATCGTTGCGCCAGTGGAGCAAGACGTTGAACGCCCTGTGCACCTTCGTAAAAAGCCTGCGTGCCGGTGATCAAGAGATAAAGCCCCGGAAAGTGGCCGGCGTCGATTTCGTCGATCCACTGGCGCAGCGCGTTCAGGCCCCGCTCGCGGGTATCGGCGCGCATGCGTTGCAGGGTCTCGACTTCATCCAGGACCAGTAGCAGACCGCCATAGCCCGAGTCGCGCAGCATGGTCAGCAGCCCGGACAGAAAGTTGGTCGCGCCGAAGTGGTCGATGTTGCCCTTCACGCCAGCCGAACGCCGAATCGATGCCGCAACATTGGGCTGGCCGCTGAGCCAGGCCATCAGCCCATCGGCCGTGGCGTTATCGCCGGCCTGCAGTGCGCGGCGGTAGGCCCGAAGCGTGGCTGAAAAAGCCGGCGCTACCTTGGTCACGCCGGCCAACCTCGCCTCCATCAGTGCTTCGGTCTTGGCGAGCAAAGTCACTTCATCCGTCGGGTCCAGGCTGGTGTCTTCCAGCACGTCGCGCTCCAGCGCGTAGAACCAGCCATCAACGATGCCACGGAACGCGCCCTCGCCGCTATCCGCTGTGGCGATGCGCTCGACCAATCGGCGATACACTGTTTCCAGGCGATGCAGCGGCGTTTCGGTTTCGGAGATCTGAACCTCGCTGGTCGCGAGACCACGCGACCGAGCACGTTCTTGCAGCCAACGACCGAAGAAGGTCTTGCCTGAGCCGTATTCACCACGAATAGCCTTGAAAGCGCCGCGCCCGGTCACCACCGCTTCCAGTTCTTCATCGAGTGTTCCCTGAAGCCGACCATAGCCCACGGCTAGCGCATCCAGGCCAGCTTTCGGCACTGTTCCTCGCCTCAAAGCCTCGATGATCTCGGCTCGGCGCTGCGGACTAATCACTTGTGAACCCTCATTGCGTATTTCTCTCCGCACGAGCGATGTCAAACGACAGAAACTCGCCGTCGGGAAGCTTGCGGCTGACGACAATCGGTAGCATTGGATTCGCTTAGGAGGGCCAAAAGACGGCCAATCCCTTGGCCTGCGGACTACCAAACGGCAGCTTCATATCTGCCAGCTGTACCTGTACATGTTCGCTTGCCGCTTCAACCCAGCCGGTGATCCGCGGCGCCGGAGAACCAAATGCAACGGGGTCCGAACGGAGCGAACAGGCACCTAGCAGTTGCATCACCTCCCAGTCTCTTCGCAACTCAAAGGTATCGCCAACGGCCACGACGGCGGCAACAACGCGGCTGCCTGGCACGCTCGTGTCGGTGACGCGGCTTGAGATTTCCACCACAAGAAGCGGCGACTCGAGCCCGTCAAGCACGCAAAGTGAGCCCAGCATTCGCTCGGACTGATGGAGTGCCTTTTCCATAAGAGGATGCCCGACGCCCATCAGCTCGCCTTCGTTTGGACTGGCCTTGCGATCAAACACAACGTTCTCGTACGATTTCTTGATCGCGTGCGTGGTCAGCCAGTCCTCAGGCGTCTTGAACGAGAGGGCCAAGCCGTCGGCCTTGGGCCTCCGCCGATTGAACACAAGGCAGTTCTCGAAGAACGGGAGCAGATCGGGGAGATCCAACGGTGGGACGTCCTTCAGGTCAGACAGGTCGAAGCTCTGAGCATGTCCGACCAAGTCCTGAACGGCTTTTATTGCGGACTCACCGCCAAGCGTGCCGCTGTTGAGGTCAAGCCATTCCCCCAATCGCTCCCGCGCGACACCAACAGCGCCGCTGAATAGGCCATCAAACAGCTTCACTGCGCTCATTCCGAGGACCAACTGCATCAGGTCCTCCGGTTCGTCCATGGCCGAGCCGATAGCCCGCATGATGCTGTTCAACTTGCTCTCGAGTTTTTCCCAGATCATCGATTCGACCGTATCGGGATTCCGAAGCGATACGACGCGAACTGGCTTGGTTTGACCGTATCGATTCAATCGGCCCACACGTTGATGCAGGCGCATCGGATTCCAAGGCAGATCGACATGGATCAGCGCGCTGCAGCGCTCCTGAAGGTCAATCCCCTCCCCGCCCGCCTCTGTCGACACCAGGAACCTCAGGCGCCCTGCGTTGAATGCGTCGCAGGTGTCTTCTCGCCTAGCCGACAGTGCAATCACGCTACCATCGGGGTGGCGAACATCTTCCAGCCTGTTGTCACCATTCATGAAGCCAACGGACTCTCTCCCGAATCGCTCCATCAGTGCCGCTACAACGAGAGCTTGCGTTCGCTTGTACTCAGTGAAGAGCAAGACTGGTTGATCGGTGAACCGCTTGCTGATGACGTCCATAACCCTTGCAACTCTGGTCTCTCTGACTACCGCGCGGCCAGCGGCCAACAGATCGTCAAGGTGACGCCCTTCGTCTTCCATGAGTTGAATGCGATTGCGCTTGTCATTACGGAGCCACTCCTCGAAGACGCGCCCAGCGTCGTCTGAAGACAAATCGTCAGCTTGATTCTCCAGTTCGGCCCTAGTCTTTGCGGCTAGAGAGACCAGCCGGCCGCGTCGAGTCTCCAAAGCCGACATGACTGCGGCAACAGAGCTCGACGCGAGTTTCTGCAGCGCAATCAACACCAGCATCACCTGCCCGCCTTCCACTTTGCCAAGGCTTGATGCATACGCCTTCCCGGCCATGATGAAGCTGGACATCAGTTCGTAAAACGACTCCTCCTCCCACGAATAAGTGAAGGTTTCCGGGAACTGTTCAATCGGCACGAAGAGGCGATTACCCTTCATATCCGTTGCCTTTTGCTTCGCATTCCGGATAAGGAACCTTGGCAAGGCTCCCAACATAGCGCCTTCGTTTCTCTTCGGTCCAAATACCTGGGGATCCAGCAAGCTCATGAGTGACCAGAAACCATAAGCCTTTCCACGGTGAGGCGTTCCGCTAAACAGCAGACATGACGGCGTCTTGCCAGCTGCTTGCAGCTTCTCGACGAGTTCAAACCCGTGGGTCTTTGTTGCGCCCTCCTCAGCGTTCAGGTGATGCGCCTCATCAACGATGAGCATGTCCCACTGAGGAGCTTCCAACAGACGATCATGCCTTCCCTTGTGGTCCGCTCTGAGTGTGGGCAGCGACGCAATGACGATCTGATGGATGCCCCAAAAGTCAGACTTGTGGGTATCCAGGTCGGGGTGATACACGGCAGCCCGGATGTCGAACATCTTCTTGAGACGCTGTTGCCATTGCTCAACCAGCTTTGCAGGGGCAAGTATCAAGAGTCGTTGCACGGTGCGGTTTGCCAAGAGTGGCCACAAGATCAAACCCGCTTCGATCGTTTTCCCCATGCCGACATCGTCCGCAATCAGCAGCCGGATTGGCCAGGTCTTAAGGGCGCGGTGGCAAACCCAAAGTTGATGAGGCAGCAGCGAAATCCTCGACCTGGTGAACACACCCCAGGAATCGTTTACCGATCGGATCGCAGCGGCCTGAACTCGCAAGGCAACCTCTAGTGAGGGCGCTGTCTCCTGGGTTCGGATGGCATCGTCGAGCGAGGTAATGACCAGCAGTTCCGACGCCAGGACTTGCTCGATGCCAGGGGTGAATCTGACGACGGCGGTATCTCTGTCCGTCAGCATCACCTGGCCAATACCATGGCGTTGATGCCTGACGTTGGCACCCGGGTGGAGAGGCCGCTGCGTTTCGCTCATGCTCTTTCGCCCTCACCCACAGTTTGTTGTTCATTCACAGCGGTCCTCCCCCGTTAAGCGCAAGCACTCGGTCACGCAATTCAGCGTCCGACGCAACAAGCTGAAGAGGTATGTCGTACGCACCGTCGAAATGCGCTTCCTCTTCTCCCAGCTCGTCGACCAGGGCCTGATAGATCTCCTGGCTAGTAGTCGGGCGCTCGTATCCCATGCCCTCCATCATGGCGCAGAGGCTCTCAGTCGGCATATACGCCAGTGCCCGAGCGACAGGCCCGCCAAGCAGACCAGCGCGTAGCAACTCCCTGATGATCAGATGCTGACCCAACCGAAGCATGCCACGCATCGTCGGCGCGTCAATTCCCGAGCCGCTCAATGAGGCGTCTGCGCTAGGGGCCAGCAGGCTCCGGGTCTGGCCTGGCTCTCGAAGATCGACCGTTGAAAAGATGTGGACATAGACATCCAGCCACCGAGCAACTCGATAGAGGCGTGGGAAAAGGTCCATCCACTGCTCGAACAACGGTGAATCGTCCTGGATCTCGCCGTACTCTCGCAGAATGCCCATCCAGCCCTCTGCATTGAGTTCCGGCGAACCTTCACAGATCGTTGCCCACCACCCCCGCGAGTTCAAAAACTCCAGAAATCCCTTGTTCTGCGCATCGGTGACGCGACCAATCCGGCGCATCAGACCAAGGCTGAATACCGTCATCCATGCCTGTCGGTTGTACGGAGTGGAACTCAGTGCGTCCCGATGGGCATGTGCCGGCCACAGCTGTATGTCATAGGCCAGCAATCTCGCATGCTGTTCGTGCTTCCACCACGCGAGGATGGCATGCAGGTCAGGAAACATCTCGTAGTCGTCGACAATTTCTTCGTCGCTGATGGTCACGAGGCCAAGCCGGGTCAGCAAGATAGTGCGACCTGATTCGTCGAGCTCCTTGATGGCTTCCGAATCGGGTGTCAGCGCAAACAACCAACCAGCCTCATGTCGACGCAACAGCAAATATTCGATGGTCTGAACGTACAAATTCGGAAGGATCCACCGCACCGCGGCCTGCTGCGCCTCAACACCTCGGGCAGCCATGATCCAGCCTGCGACAGTGGACGGATCAAAGGACGCATTTGGCAGGTACTGCAGTACCGTATCCCACGCTGCCGGCGCAACCCAATATTCATCATCGAGTTTGGCATTAGGTGGTGCAAACAAGGCAAGAAGGTCTACTCCAGAATGCCCCTCACGCAGAAGGAGTCGGCTCATTTGCCACGTGCCGCCTTTAGCGCGTAGCTTAACCTTCTCGAACTCGGTGCGCCAACCATGATCTTCCATCGGGCCTGATGGCCACTGGTCGATCACCGCCGCGATGTGCTTGATGTAATCAGGAAAGATGCACGCCTCGGGGAGCGGTAAGAACAGCGCCGCTCGATCAAGCGGCCGCAGTGTTGGCGGCTCACCCAGACCCGCGCACTTCAGCCATGCCGTGACCTCGGAACTGCACCACGTGGACTTTGGATGCGTCTGAGCGAAGATGGGCCACTCTGCGACCACAGGCAGGACATCCCTCATCCGGTCGAGATCGACCGACAGCCGAAGCTCCGGAACCCTTGCGAAAGCGGCATCTGGACCAGGGAGCCCATTGGGCACATCGCCGGTAGCCTCCAGAACCGCGCTGAACAAGGCAAGCGAAAACTCGTGCAGTAGGCGAGCATCCTCCGAAGGATCGTCAGGTAGATCCGAGAGGTTCACCGACTGCCAAAAGCTGGCCCAAAAACTGGCAGCACTCTGCGACCCTGTGCAACCCAGATCGGCTCCACACACGGACCAATCACTGCGGCTCTCTTTGAGCAACGCGACAACCCCGATGCTAATTACCTGCGCGAGCCTTTTGGCCTGCTCAGCGTTTCGCCTCGCGGCGCGCCCGGAGGCCAGATTGGCGCGGCCAGTGTCGATCTGGAAAGGGGCGTTCAGGACAAGTCCATGAGCGGCGGTGCCGCCGGTTGGCGCTGTAACCCAAATGGCGGGTATCGGGTGGCGCTCGGAGCGTTCGAAGGGAGCTACGCCGTCGTTACCGAGACGCAAGACCGCGGAACCAAGCGACGACTCGAAGACCAAGATTCGGGAGGTGACAAATCCGCTCCGAACAGGAAGCCGACACCTGCCGACTGAGACAGTGCACTCGCCCGCAACGATCACCTTTGGTAACCAATGATGAACCTCGTCATCGACGGTTACCTTACGAATCTGGCGAGCAAACACTGGCAGCAAGCCAGCGAGTGAGGAGAATCGCTCCCCGAGTTCACTGCGGTTTGAACTGTCAGGCAAAGCAAGTTCTACGAGCGTCGTACGCAGCGCCTTTCCCGTCCCCAGGTGCCTTGCTTGTGATTCCCGGGTCGGGCCGCCCGGCACCCATCGTTCCGGCAGGCAGCCTCCCACCACCCTGAACGAAAGATCGCCGCTCCAAACACGTGGAGAGTCCGTCGCAAGCAGCACACTCTTGAAGCCGAGCCCGAACTTGCCCGTCACTTCTTCAGCATCGCTCTTGGCCGTAGCTCCTAGCATCAACATCCGCTCCAGGTCGCTCCCGAACTCTGACCGGACGTTGACACCGCGCCCGGTGAAGTTCACCGGGCGCCCCCAGTGCAGAAAGCGAGCCACGCCGTCGGCCTGTTCAACGACAAAGCGGCCTATCGCACTTGGATCGAACGGGGCGCGTCCGTCAGCCACCTGAAGCTGCTGGAATTCAGTGACGGCATCGTCCGCGTTCTGGAACAGCTCGAAGGGGATGCTTGAAATTTCATACTGGTTGTCCGAAATGCGCTCGCGGATCCCATCCAGAATCACCTTCTGTACGTCACCGTCGCTGGCGACCACCTCACCCAGCCCTTGGACCGCCAACCGGTAGACATCTTCGGCTTTGCTGCCCCTTCGCCCATGTTCCTGAGCGCTCGCGCGATCGCGACGCGCCTTGTCAACCCGCCCAAGGGCTGCCTCGATAGTGGGATGCCTGCGTACCCTGGGAAGCTGCTGCAGCGAGTTTTGTAGACTCTCCAAAATGAGTTGGCGTGCAACCGACAGCGTGATCTGGTCAGCTTCCGCGAATGATGCCCAAAGCGCGTCAAGATTCGCATGCGGTTGATTAAACACGCGCACGAGCAGATGCTCGGCCGTCTGCTGGAGTAGCCGCTTGACGTCCTCGACGCCTCGCGTCGCTAGGTCTTCCAGTGGCCGAAAGGTAATCACGACCCCGTAGCTGATCTGCCAGGAGAGGTCACCGACCAGCAATGTGTCCGCCTGGTCGTCGGGCAGCAAGGTCAGTTCAAGCCGATTCCCGACTAGCGACTTGACCGCAACCTTGTTTCCGTCAGCAATTTTGACTACCGGTTTCACTACATTCAGCGCTTGTATCGCTGTCATGTCACCCATCGTCCGCCGACGCCGTTCAGGCCCTTCTTCCCAACCTGGGTCGACCCAGCCAAGAAAGTTCAAATAGTCCTCAAAGGCCAAGGGCTGCAGCCAGGTTTCCGCCATGGGACGGGCGGCTGGCCCCATCAAACCGAGTAATGCCCCTACCGCGCCTGGCGCGCTCGTCGCTGTGAGTGGCTCGAACAGTTTCGTCAATGCCTGCCCCAGCGCATCGGCGTCGTACACCGGCGTGCCAGCTGCAGAACCGCGTGTATCCGTCGGAGGCGTGCCGATGTTTCGAGTGATGACTCCGCTCAGGATGCCCGTCTGGCGGTCATCCAAGAGCCTCGATTCCGAGACCCCGAAAACATCCGCGGCCAAGGTGTCTGCGCGTGCCCACTGGCCGTTCATGGCGAGTAGATGTAGGGCCGGCAGCGATGCCTGCAACATCTCGATCGAGGTGCAACAGTTTCTCCACTCTGCCAAGTATCTCAAGAAGAGGTCGACAGCAACTTTCTCTGTGCCGAGAGCCCTGATCTCATTCAGCACAGCCTCGGCTTGAAGTTGCGGCAACTGCGACGCGATGCCCTTGACCAGATCCGCAATCACAGCGTTTCGGTCCAAGCACAGCAAAGCGCGCTCGATGATCGCCCACGCAGGCAGAGATTCCAGCCGCGTTAATGACGAAATGTGGTTCACGAGAGCTTCTGGAGTCGTCAATGCGCAGGCACCGACCGACAGGTCGACGGCGCTCATCATCTGGGCCAGCACCGGCAACGCCGATTCGTCTTCGGGAAACAGCTTCAGCAGTCGGGTATAGCCTACGCCGGCGCGAACCGCGTCAGCGAGCGAATCCTCGCCAGCGTAGGCAAAGTCGCACTTCTCCGAAAGCGCGGCGATGTCGGCCTCCAAGCCGGCAACGCGAATCACGCTGTCGGGCGCAATGAAGCCGCCTGCCCGCAACGGAACCCATCGTTTGGAGCGCAGCAAGGGGAGTAACTCACTTGAGTGCCAAGACAGGTCGGGCAACTGATTGAGAATGTAGGGCCAGTGTTCTTCGGGTCTTGGCTCGGCCAGCACCAAATTGACAGCGGCCACTGCAGACCACGCAGTGATCCAACGAGACTGGTTCGAATGGTGTTCGGCGCCATCGGACGGGACGATGAACCTCAACTGGTGGGATACGCCTGCTGGTAGTTTCGGGTAAGCACCCAAATAGCACCTATCATCGATACCGCCAAAGGCACCTTCCGTGTCCAAATGCAAGGGCAACCGATGCCACGCTGCCTGGTCCTTCACTCGCCCGAGGATTAGATCCCGTTCAGCCGTGGAAAATTCTCGCGCTTCCACCCGCGTGAAATCCGTCGCGTGCCGCAGTTGACTTGTGACAGTACTTTCCTCGACCTGTCGGAGACCCAAAGTTTCCCACAGCGCACCCGGGATCTGGTCACCGAGGTCGCTGGGCAACACGTTCCAAGTGTCGGCATCAACCATGCGCCAAAGCTTGACCCATGGCGTCGTACCACCGCCAGGCTCCAGCCAAAGAGGATCGCTAGTGGATAGGAAGTGACTTGGCGAAGCATGCAGAAGGTACCGCATGGCCCTCGCGGCCTCGGCGACGGTCAGGTCGGCGGTCGCCGCCAACCTGACCAAGGCGCGTCTCGCATCCAGCGCCCCGAGCGCGGGCGGCGCGTTCGCAGCGCCGATCGCCACCAGCATGGACGTGATATCCGAGCTGGCGGGCACCAGCTGCTTCGAGGATTCCACGTCGGCTTGTACAAACGCCACGACAGCACGATCGACAATCAAAGGCGCCGACTTCGGCAATGCCGCCGCGAGCGCTGGGAGGTGCCCGAATCGGTTTACGGCATCGGAGACCTTGAAAAGCATGCGTCGCTGGTGCACCCCAAGCAGATATTCTAGCGAGACGCCGGTGACAGAACGATCCCTGACGTTAGTCGCGCGTAGAACCCGCAGCCCACGACGGCTGAGCATGAACGGCACTTGCTTGCTGTCATCCCCCAGTGCCTCGATAAGCTGTTCCGCCGCCTTCAAGACGGGCTCCACTGTGCCGTGCTCCGCCGTTGCACCGCGCTCCAGGCGCTCAATTTCACGGTGAAGGGTGGTCAGCCATACTGCAACATCGCTCTCTCGCGGAGCAGTCGCAGGCTTGCCTGGAGGCGCACCCAGATCACCCGGGAGCAGCAAAGCATGGGTGTCAGCCGCCACCAGCGTGCGGTAGAGCTGCTCTGGGATGGCACCCTTCGCTGCCACTCCTTGAGGGCCGATTGACAGCCGTCGATCCGGGGCGAGGAACGACACCAGCTTCTGAAAAAGCGCGCGGTTAGCGCGAACAGCCGGCAACTCGATCTGGAGCATCACCCCCCTGAGCAACGCCACCAGTGCGTCCTGGACCCGGCTCGTGCCGACATAGCGCGTCTGCTCCATCTCCAGGAACTCGGTGAGGTACCCGAGCAAGATCTCGCTCGCCAAGGTCTTCGCGCCAACGCCTTGCAGCGCGGTAAGCAGCGCCGCTTCGTCCCAAATCGATGGCGCAGGTGCGAGAGAAGGCGCATCGTTGTCGATGAAGACCACACCACTAAGCTTTGCAAGCCCGGGCAGCGCTTGCCACGGCCGAGAGTGGTCTCGCATGGATGGACTTGGAAGAGGCAACATCCTGGCACCGTCAAGCCGAACCAAGGTCCAAGCTGGGCCATCCGTACTCAAGCGTCGAACCCATGCAGCCTGCCTGCAAATGTGTGCCCTAAACACATTGAAAAAGCCCGTCGCGGCGGATTCACCATCAGGGGCACACTTTGCGATGGCGCCGGTGAGCGCGGTCAGTTCCTCGTCGCGCAACCCATTCGCGCGTGCGTAGGCGTCCAGTGCGGGCAAGAACTCCGGAAGCACCACCTCCTGCGCCAGGGACTGGTTCCAGTGCTGCAACACCAGCTGCTGCGAGGCATGGCGTGGCAGATTTTCACGGGGCACATGCAATTGTTCGTAGTCCGCAATGCCGCGCCGACCGGCGTCAACAAAGAACTGCCCATGTAGTACGACGCGGTGCTCCCGGGACGTATTCGGCATCTGCGCGACATAGTTCAGACGCAGCTCCTCGGTCGGCAAGAAAACAGCCCACTGCAGCACGAGGCGTCCGACGCGCTTGTCTGCATGTGCAAACATCACAGCACCTTCCGGGCGCGCCTTGTCCGGAACGCTGCCCCACTTTCCCGAATCCAGGATCGCTATGGACTTGGGCCAGCTGTCATTGCTACGAAGCGACTCGAATGGCTCCGACGAGGTGGCGACGCGTTGCGACACCAAGAACCGCAAATGCTCCGGCCTTGGGCGTTGATCAGCTGCGGTCCCGGCGCATTGCAGACGATCGTTCTCGTGGTCCAAGCGGCGCGTGCCGTCGTCGCTGAGGTGCAGCTGGACCCTGAATGCGCGCCCACCCGCCGCGCCTGCAAAGCGAGCGGTATGAAGGTGCCGAAGCAGCGGCAGCAGCAGTCCCAAACGCTGGTCAACGTCCGCGACCGACAGGAAGTCCAGATCCTCAGCGTCGCGATCACCGGGGAATCGGTCGATAATGCCTGGCAGCTTCTTGCCATCCAGCTCGGCAAGATGGTCATGCTGCCTAAGCGGCACCCAAAGCATGAACCACGTGTTGCCGTTGCGAGCTTCGTCTTGATCGCGGGCCACGGCCAAGAGGCTCGTTCGATCAGCTTCGCTGATCTGCTCCCAGCGCTGGTGGGTTTCAGAGGTGTTGTCGTCACCGAACCACGGGCTCAGGATCTCGCAGTGCTCGTCCCGCCCGTCGAAAGCAACGTAGAAGAAGCTCTCGCACAAGTGGAACACGCTCTTCATGCCGAGGCCGAACTTGCCGATCGCGCCGTCATCGGCAGCCTTGCCGTTCAGCCCGAACGACTTGATCGCCTGCTTATCCTTTGGCTGGAAACGTCCGTCATTTAGTACCCAAAGCGCCGGGCCTTGGAGCAACGGATGGTCAGCACCCGCGGTAAAACCAGCGTGATGTCCGAAGACGAGGCTTCCCGCCCCCGCATCGTCCGCGTTCTGGACCAGTTCCTTCAGGATCGGAAAGCCACTCTTGTACCGATCCCGAAGGTTGTCGGCGATCAGGTTGACGTAGTTGGTTGTGTACTTCGCCATCTCGTCATTCGGCGAAGGATTGAGCAGCCTTTAGGCTGAAATTCAACATCGTGATTCCTGGAACAATCACGACTCCGAAGGAGACCGTCGTCGCAAACGCCGGATCAAGGTTCTGTGTGTCTGGCTGAATGTCCATTTGTGTTCTCTAGCGCGATTTTTTAGGTTGCGGCTTTCGCCACTCTTGTGGCGTCGGGCACCCGAAACTGCCTCCCCAATAATTCCCGGTTCAGCTCCACCGTACCCGCCGTCTCGTCGAGCACCAGTACCGCGGCTTGATCAACGTTGAGCACGCGCTTGGCGGCATTGACAAAGCCGCTGATGCGCATCGCGGGCATGCCGAGGCGCTGCGCGAGCGCTGCTTTGGAAAGCTTCCCCCCGCGAGCCGCCAATGCCTCGAGCAGTGAGCGCACGTCGGTATCGGCCGGTGCCACCCGCGCTGCCAGCGCCTTCTGCGCCCTGTAGGCGGGCGACGCCTGAAGTGCATCGATCCAGTGCACTTCAGGATCGACTGCCGCAACAGGTAGCGCCCCACCGAACAGATCGATCTGCGGTGTGGGTGCAGCCGGCGGTTTCGCTTTCGGCGGCTTCTTGGGGAGCGCTGGCGTTTCAGCACCTCCTGCCGGCAATGGCACCTCCAGCGGCGCCCACCAATCTGGCTGTGATGCCGCCGCCACCTGCCAGCCCTTCAGTACCATGTTGCGCGGCGTGAATACGCTCAGCGGCACGACGACCTCCTGCGCGGAGACGCCGCCGTGGTAGCCGTTCTTCTTGGCCCCGTGGCGCACGCCTTCCGACCAGGTGCACACCACCGCGTTACCGGACGCCGTTTTCACGCGACCTCCCTCAAAGAGCAGTTCGCTTGCATCCGGCGTACCCGACGGCAGTCGCCAGCGATCGCCCTCGCCCTGGCCTCGCTGCACGGTGCCGTCGTCGATCACATGCCCGTGGTCGGCGGTAACGATCACCACGCGTCGCGCTCTTCTCGCCTCGCTGAGCAAGGGCCCGAGTAGCCGCAGATCGTCGATCGTCCAGCGCACCTGGATCTGGTTCGATCCGCTGAGATGGTCGTCGACCGCGTTGTAGACCACGGCCACCACCTGCTGCTGGGTCGAGGCGATGGCATCGCGAACCGTTGACGACAGGCCTTCTGCGTCAGCGAGATCACCCTTGTGAAATACCAGCGGTGCAGTCCCGGCGCGCGACGTGCCGACGAGTGCCGGATGGGCTGAGAACGCTGTCTTCTCCTGCGGCGCTGCGCCGGCCACCAGGCGGCCTGACAACAGGCTGGTACGGCTCACTTCGGTGATCGTCGGCAGCGCCGCGATCCCGACCGCAAGCATTGGCGTTGGCCCCGCAAGCTGCTCGTCCCAACCCAGTGCCTCCAGGTCCTGGCAAAGCTCCCGGAAGATGCTGTAACTCAGGCCGTCCGCCACCAACAGAAGCACCGGCGCTTGTTGCGCCAACGGGGCGAGCAGGCGCTCGATGATTGCCTCCACCGGCAAGCATGCGGGCTCGGCCCGAGGCTCACGATTCCAGACCTGCAATTCTTTGGCGAAGGTCTGATTGAAGGCATCGGCTTTCTTGCGCGCCGCGTTGCGCAGGGCGACAAAAGCCGAAGAAAGTCCCGGCAACTCGTCGCCACCGATCAGCTTGAAGCGTGCCCAATCAACGAAGGCGCCTTCGCGGGCATAGTACTGCGCGAGCTCATGGAACCCTGTTGCCTGACGTCCGTTTCGGGCCTTGCTCTCGGGCCGCTCGGCCATCATCCATCGGCACAGGCGAACGGCCATTTTCACCCGCAGCATGCGCGTGCTTGCCGGGTCGGGATGAGCATGCTTCGTCACAGAATCCGCCGCCCGTTCGACGGCCTGCAGCGGTGCGGTAGATGGCTCGGCAATGAAGGTCTTGAGCGCATCCGCGAGTAGCCCAAGCCTCCGCTCCAGCCCAAGTGGAAGCACATCGCTCAGATGGGCGTAGGCATCAATATGAAGTTCGCGCAGCAGCAACTCGGCGCGTTCGATCACCTCGTGGCGCAAGGCGGGCGTCAAAGCCTTCAGACACTTCGCTGCGTCAGCGGCCCAAAGGCGGCCCTCAGCGATACCGATGCGCTGGTCACCCATGAAGCGTTCAAGACGTATCGCTGCGGCGGCCAAATCGTGCACGCCTTCGCCCTGAGCCGACAGCGCCACGCCACATACCAGTCCGAGCGGGACGGCATCCTGCATGTTGCCAGCCATCACGCTGCGCATGACGAGCGTGCCCACGGCCCCGGCCGAGTCGCCCAGCCAAGCGGCGATCTGCGGTTTTGCTTGATCAGGCAACTCGTCGAAATCCCCGGCCGAGTCGTTGCCCAGCGACCAGTTCAAGAGCGTCGCCGCGTCCGGTCTCGATGCGTCCAGGCCCAGGCAACGGCTGAGGATGCAGCGCCATGCCGTGTCCATGTCCAGAAAACCGTTGGGCACGGGCGGATAGGCGCCCATGGTGGCCCGCTCAACAAGCAGTTGTGCCATCCACCGAAAGCGGCCGAGTCGCGCATCGATCTCGCGCGCCTTGAAAAGCTGCTGCACCATGCCCCAGGCGTCGGGCTGAAAGACCTGTGCACGTGCCAGCCGGGCCACCACATCGCCGCCCAAATCGCGTGCGGACAGCGGCGTCAGCAGGATGAGCCCTGGCCCGGCCTGCTCGACAGCCCCCTCTTCCAGCGCGGACAGCGCCTCTCTGGCCATCAAGGGGCTTGCGCACCAGCGCAGCCGGAACTGCCGGCCCGACAGGTTGATAGCGTCCGGCCACGCCGCCTGAGTCCTGGTCTGGATGGCGATCACCTTTGCGTCGCTCGCACGCTCCAGCACCGCGAGCGCCTGTGCCTCGATCTGCGGCAAAGACAAGGGCCCGGCGGCACCGTTCACTTGCTGCCCCCCGGTTTTTCGAGCCGCCACGAGATCGACAGCCGCAGATCCGTGTCGCTATCCAACCTGGCGTGCAGATCGTCGAGCAGCGCCAGTGCTTGCGTGCTTCCAAGGTCAGCCGCAGTGGATTCCTGAACGATCACCAGCGCGTCGTCTTTCGGCGCCGGCGTTGGTGGCGTTGGTGGCGGCGGCGCCACGGTCAGCAAGCGCACGGCCTTGATACGTTGTTCATCGAGCGCCGCCTTCAGCCCGATCGCATGCTCGTCGGCGGCCAGTGTCTCGCGCACCTTGGCGACGATCGCCTGAGCGGCGGCTTGCCGCTCGTCGGTCAGCGTCTTCATCGCCTCGAAGATATCCCACGCTCCGGTGCGGACCGCCTCATCGAGTTCGCGCGCCTTGGCCAGGGTCTGGCGCATGGCGGCCTCGGAGGTCTCGATCGGCGCGCCGGCCAGGGTCGTGACCACGGCCGCCGTTTCGGCGCTAAACAGCCCGGCAAGCAAGGCCAGCGCGGAACGTGCCGTCTGCAGGCGATGGTTGTCGCCAGCGGCCGGGAACAAGGCGGACTTCTCGTTCAGCGTCTTGACCAGGCTGCTGATCGCCTCCCGAGCCTCGCGCGCCCTGGCCTGCACTTCTTCAGCCAGCCTGGCGACGTTGCCCGCATTGCGCGAGGTTGGAATGGTCAGGCCGAACAGCGCAGCGGCACGCTTGCAGGCGGCCTCCCAATCGCCTGCTTCTGGCAAGGTCTGCTCGCGCAGTTCCAGGTCGTCCGGCATCTGGTCGATGCTCGGCATGTAGGGGACGTTGCCGCGCACGAAGCTGCGATTGGTCTGCCCGGCGAAGCTGAGAATGATCAGGTTCTGCGCTTCTGCCGGTAGCCCCATTGCCAGCGGCTGGTCCAGCCACTTGCGCAGCTTGGCGACGGTGATCGCTGCGCCCTCCTTGGCCTGCTCGCGGAGGAAGTGCGAGCGCCAATGGTCGCCGAGTACGAAATGCGTCTCGCCGGTCTTGCCCAGCTGCACCGGGTCGGCGATCGAGCGGATCAGTTGGCGCACCACACGATCCCCGACCGGGGCGCGACCGTCGGCGCTGCCGATAGCTCTCTCCAGTTCCGGCCAGACCTTTTTCAGCGCGGCAGGCTTCACTTCGGCATCGAAGACCGGGTGCGCCGGGTATTGGTGTCTGAAGAGCTGGTCGAGCAGCGCCTCGAACGCCGATTTCAGGTTCGCCCCAACCGGTGGCAGAGGCGTCAGCGTCTGGTCCAGCGAGCGGAACTGGTCTTCGGGCGCCATCGGGTTCACCACCGCGTCGCGCGAGTCGCCAGCAATACCGTAGGCCACCTCCAAGTATTGCCGAACCCGCTGCTGCAACTGGTCGCGCTGGTTGCGCAGCAGTGCCTGCGCCGGCCCGCGATCGACCAGCGCCAGATGGGCAGCCAGCTCGTTGAAGCGCTCCCCGGTGAGGATGTAGTCCAGCACCACCAGACGGCCCAGGTCATGCTGTGCCTTGGCGCTGAAGAAGGACGGCATCCACACCAGGGTCTGCGTGTCGGCGCCGCGATAATCCGCCAAACGGGCCAGGTCGTCCGCCGGGGAGAACCTCGGGTCGTCGAACGGGAAGTCGATAACCACGCTCCAGGTGCCCGGGCGCCCACGCAGCTTTTCGTCGGAAAGTTCGCGGACGTTCTCGAACAGCACCTCGACTTCGCGCTTTGTCCCGCGCCACAGCACCGTGTAGGTGGCGAAGAGGTCGTTGCTGTCGGTCACGCCGAGCTGCTCGAACAGCATTTCGCGCACGCGCCGCCGGCGGTTGCCGGGGTTGTCGCTGGAGGCCGCCGGCCCGCGCACGATGGGCTCGATGTCGACGCCGGTGACCTGGATCGAGATTAGCGAGTTGGTGTCGTCGGTGACCTTGATTTCGCCGATGTCGGCCGCCCACTCCTTGCATTTGCGCAGCACGTCCTGGGTTTCCCGGCCGGGAATCGGTGAGCGGATCGTGCCGTGGTTCAGCGCGGCCAGGCGTTGCGCCGTCAGGGCCTTCAGCGAATCGACCTCCGGCACCAGTGCGCTCAGCAATAGCGTCTTGATCAGCCGCGCATCGTTGCGCAGCGCTCTGGCCCGGGCCGGGTCAGCGTCGCCGATGCGGATGTTTTCCCAGGTCACGCCATGCTGCCGTTCCAGATGCGGCAGCAGCTTCTGCCTGTACAGCCGCTTGGCGTTGTCGAAGTGGATGCGCATCGCTTCCGAGAACGGCTCGTCGCCATCGGCGATCACGTCGAAGAGGTCGCCAACCGGGATGATCTGGCCCAGTTCGAGCTCATCACGCTTGTCCACCAGCAGTTGCAGCATCAGCTTCAAAGCCGTGCGTTCGCGCTGCAAAGCCGCCGATACGGCAATCAGGGTCTGCACCAGTGCCGGGCTGAACGGATAGACCTTGCGGAACATCTCCTTGTCCGCGGTCTCGGTCAGCAGCGTGTTCCAGACCTCGGGCCTGACCTTCTGGAATTCGTCGAAGGCGTTGCCCAGCGTTTGCCGGGCCGCTTCCGACAAGGGCCGGAGCACCCGCTTCTCGGCAATCGCCGGCAGGTTGCGATCTTCGAGCGTGATGCGATGGAAGCGCGCCTCCCAGTGGCGTAACACGTCGCTGAACTGCAATTGCAGCGAACCGGCGAGGTTCTCGCCGACCAGTTCGCGCAGATCGCGTTGCCGCGCGACGAAGCTGACCAGCGGAATCGGCCGATCGGCGTTGCCGGCTTCCACTAACTTGACGAGCTTGGTGCCCTCGCTGCTGACGAAGCTGACATCGGCTGCTCGGCTGGCCAGCCACAGGATCAGCTCGTCGAGGAACAGGATCACCGCGTCGTAGCCGAGCGCACTGGCGTGGCGGCTCATGATGCTGAGCCCGTCATCAAGTGGTACGAAGGCTTCGCCGCGGCTCTCGGCGACGTCGGCGATGGCCGTGAAGTAGCAGCTGATCAGGTCGCCGACCAGGCGCACTCGGTCATCTCCGCTCGGCGGCTCCAGCATTGCGGCTTCAAAGCTCGCAGCATCCCAGCCGCCGCTCAGCTCGCCCCAGCCGCTGTCACCGCCGTCGCCGGCTTTCGACCCTGCGTTCAGATCACGGAAGAAGGCCTCGTCGCCGAGGCGATCGCGCATGCGCATCGCGTCTTCAAAAAGGCGCTCGGACAGGTAGAAGCCCGGGATCGGCGCCTCCGGATGCCGCTTGCGCACGAACTCGGCGTAGCCGCCGAGGATTGCCGACTCCATGCTGCGCGCACCGATCATGTGATACGGGACGAGCAGGAACTTGCGGTCCTGCGTCCAGCTGTTGTGCTGGGCGACGACCTCGGCTAGCTCGGGCATCGAGCGAGCCAAGACGTTGTTGTCGAGCAGCAGGTTGAGCACGGCCATGAAGTGGCTCTTGCCGGAGCCGAAACTGCCATGCAGATACGCCGCCTTGCTGGTGCCGCCCTGGACCGACTGCTTGATGAAGTTCAGCGCATCGTTGAAGCAGGCGTTGAGCTGCGGCGTCACCACGTAGTCGCTAAGCGTCGCTTCAGCATGTGCCACGCCGTCAGCCAGCTTCAGGACGAAGTCGCCCTGGTGCACTTGCTCCGGAATCGCGATCAGTTCTCTGATCAGTGTCATTTTGATTTCCCTGTCAAACCATACTCATCTCAACGGCTTGACCCCGCCACGACGGCCGAGACCAAATGCAATGCGGTACACGTCGGGCATCTGCACGCGACCATCGGATAGGCGCTTGATCAGCCCTAAAGACTCCAAATCACTCAGCACGCCTTCAACACCCTCGTCGAGCCGTTGGGGCGGAAGTTTCACGCTAAACCCGGACTGCTTCAGTCGGTCACGCAATTGTTGCAGCGTCCTGTCGTTGTTCCAGAGCGCCTCCATATCCTTGGCCGTACAGGGGACGGTTAGCTTGCCCTTGAGCGGTTGCATCACGATCTCCACCCACGGGTAGTCTTCCCGGGTGATCTCATTGACTCTGATTTGTGACGCGGCCTGCACGCCAGACTGAATAGCCTTGTAGTCGAGAGGAAGGCTAGTGGCATCGGACGTCTTGTCTGCAGCGTGCCGAATCGCCGCGAAGAAGCTTCGCGGACTGACTTGATCGAGTCCGTCTTGAAGATGGTTGACGAGCCAGGTGTAGGGTTTGCCGCGCTTGTATCCACTGGGTCCCGACGCCATGGCCTTGCCAGCAAGTTGTATGAAGGCCTGCTCCTGTACCGCCTCGTCCGTGCGCAAAGAAAATGGCAATAACCACGCATCAACCGAACTTGTCCAGGCCAAACCTAAACTGCCTTGGCACACTTGCCGGAATTCTTGTCCGCCGTGATTTGCATTGCCTATGCATTGGAACAATAGGGCATAGAGGTCGGCGCGCCGCCATACCAAAGCCGCCTTGCGCGCAAGCAACTTCGAGGCATCCGGGAAACCGATGATTTCGCGGTCCTGAAGCATGTCAGGGCGCACGAAAACTTTGAGGCGGATTCTTTTCGTTGCGCGGACATCGAGCGCAATCTGTAGCAGTCCTTTCGCCAACGGACGAATGGTGGCCCACTCGTCCCCCAGTCGGTCCAGGGCGTCGAACAGTATGACAAGTGTCTTGCCGTCGGTTTGCAGCGCTTGGTCAGCTTTGAGCAGGAGCTCATCGAAGTCTTCTGCGTTCGACCGGACCCACTGAACTCGATCTCGCCACTTGGCTGTCGCCGGAAAGGGAGCCCCAAACCGCGCTTTGTGAGCGAGAACGGCACGCCAGATGGCCCGCGCCGAGTAGCCCGCCGCCACAAGCTCTGCCAGAACCTCCTGGCTCGGAGCGTCCGTTGACGTTGACTGCGCGCCAAACCCCTGCTCGACTTTCACCTGGTCGCCAAAACGCGTCTCTGGAAAGGCGGCGCCGATGAACTTGCGATGTGGCTCGGATGAAAGGTGCGCCCACCAGAAGCTCTTCCCGGAACCACGGATCCCCTCGACGACGCTTACGTCCGGATCCAGTGCCTTGGCATGGCTGGGAGGTACATAGGTAAAGGCGGGTTCACGATCTGGGTCAGCACCCGCGTGATCGACTTCAGGCAGTGATTCCTTCAGTGCTTGTCTTAGTCGTTCCGCCTCCTGCATTTCAACCTCCCGATACCGCAGAAATCACTTCTTGAAAAAAGGGACCAAACGCCAACTCGATATCCGTGTTGTCCGCGCCCCCATCTTCGACTCGAAGAAGCGGGTCGAACTCCTGCAACCTCGCGCTCCATCGCACACGCCATGGAAAGTGCGGTGCAGCCTGGTCATTCATGTCGAACGTAAACGCATCGGTAGGGGTTGTGTCGCCCGGCTCGATCTGATCATAGAGATGGTCAGCAAACAGGTCGTAAGACTGCTGCACGAATCGTGCGGCTCTCGCCGCCTGCTCGGTCTCCGGGAACAACGCCTGGACAATGGCAAGACGCGATCGGATGTGTCTCAAGACCTCCGGCCGTTGCTGCCAGTGGGCGAAAAGTTGTCGATAGCCTTGCCAGTTCTGCGGAGAGTTGGTGGCGAAAAGAAGTGCCACCGTGGCCAAGCCAGCGATGGACACTGCCGCCACATCATGAAGGCCCGCGCGGCTGTCAATCAGCACAAAATCCGGCTTTTCCTGGGCCTCCAGAGCCTCTACAACGCGCTGCATGCGTTGCGCGAAGCGCTCCACACCACCAGGCTTGGGAACATCGGCGTAGACACGTGCCAGTTTTGACAAATAGGCGGTCTCGCCATTACCCATTGCTGCCGCGATGCGAATGGCTCCAGTCGACTGCTCGGCGAGCGGGCTGTCGGCGACAAGGTCGGACAAAACGCCATCGGCTTGGCCGACCGCATCCTCGACAAACCAGTCCACCAGGCCGAAGGGTGCCACTCGATCTTCCGGCAGTAGCAGGCCAGACAGTCCGGGGGACTCGAGGTCGAAATCAATCAGCAAGACCCGCTTGCCGTCGCGCGCCAGGCGATACGCCAGCATGGCCAGGGCAGTCGATCGCCCAACGCCCCCTTTGAGCCCATAGAACACGATTCGGGGAGGGTGGGCTTCAGCGGACTCGCTCGCCTCCGTACGCAGCCAGTCCTGGCCGGTGACCTGCCTGTCGAGCAAGCGCACTGAAATTTCCTGGGCGAGGCCACCCTCGCCATCTGCACTGCCGACGACAAGAGTCTGATGCCAGTCAGCGTGTGAGAACAAGGCGTCGGCATCTGAGAAGTCGTCTCGAAACAGCACCTGCTTCGATGTTGCAAAGGCCCCCAACTCGGCAGTGTGAGACTCCAGCTGTAGGCGGGCGTACTCCGGGTATTCTGCACGCTCGGCATTGACGGCAAACCGGAGTCGCCCGTAGACATCTCGCACCAGACCGACGGGCCACTGCTCGGGCAGCCCGGCATCGGTCGCCGCCAGCGCCGCAATACGCAAGGCGTCATTGAATCTAACGATTTTCATCGCAGCACTCCATCTGCAGTAGCTTGATCCAGCATGGCATCGACCTCCCGGGCCGCCCGTTCCCAAGCTGGCAAGGATGCCAGGGGCAGCGCCGACTCCCGCCAGTATCGGTGGTCGACGTGCCAATCTTGCAGCGCAGCGAGACTCGGCATCTGTGCCTGGAAGCTACCCAAGAGTCGGCCATCGGGCAGTGTCGCGATGGCCGAGATCAGCGTTGCCAGTTTCGGCAGGTGCTCACGAAACCCACTCACCTTCAGGATGTTTCCGTCCTGGTCAACTGACGCGCCAGTCGCGACAAGCAAGGCCTTGAGACCGCACTCGACCGAAAATCCCAATAGCTGTCCAGCATTCGGCTCACTCTCGGCGTGCATCAGCACCGACGCGTCAGCAAGATGACGACGTGCAGCCGCTTTGTAATCCACGGGCCTTTGCGCTGCCGGTGTAGAAAAATTCATTGCTTGGCCTTTCTCTGCCCTCGTCTGGCAGCGGTAGCCGCCGGCTTCCAGGCACGCAGGTCGTCGAGCGTGAATTGCAGCGCTCGCGCCTCGTCGGTGACGAAGCTCTCGTAGTAGTCGCCCATGCGTGCGCCAAAATCGGGGTTCATATCGTTGTGCCATTGCTTGAGCCAAGGCACCAGTTCGAGCAATCCAGCGAGCAAGGGCTGGAGCCGCTGGTGGCTCCAGCCTTCGCGTTCCTTCATGTCGATGAAGTAGGTGGCCAGGGCCGTGGCTTGCTGGAGATGGTCCCAACCGGCCCAGGCGATGACCAGGCTGCCATCGGCGCCGCGTTCGCAGCCGGGGTAGCTGATCCAGCGCTCCTTCGGTACATCCAGGGCACCGCGCAGGCGCCAGAAGTCGGCCTTTAGAAAATCCTTGCTCTGGTACTTGGGTGGCACCGGAATATTACCGAGGTTCTCACCTGCATCTTCACGCCGCTGCAGGGCCCAGGTGTCTTCCCACTGGGCACATTTGCGCAAGCCGGTGTCGGCGTAGCGCAGCGTGCGCAGGAAGGGAACGGATTCCGCGACAACCAATTCAGCGACCAGTTGCACGACGTCGAAATCGGCATGGCCCGCATATAGCGCGGCTATCTGCATGAAGGAGGCATCGTGATGCACCAATTCGGCGAGTCGGCTGGTGGTGGTTATCTGCGGCGGGTGATCAGCACTGGCAGGCCAGAACGCCTTGCGTTCAAGGCTGGCCAGCAACCAATTGCGCAGGGCTGCTTGCTCCAGATCTTTAAACTTCGGAGAATTCCAGCGCCGCTTGTAGAGCGGCTGCTCAAGGAGGCGAAGCGCCGGATCGCGCTCGATCAACTCGAGGCGGCGCTTCACGACCCGTCGATAGGTTTCCGGCCAGCGCGCCGGTATCTCGGTGGTGGGCGTCGAACCGTGGCGGTCGAACCAGTTACTGGTTTCCTCGCCGGCCGCGAGTCGACGGGCCAGCGCGATCTCGAAAGCGCGTTCCCCGAGATTTACTTCCACTGGGGCGCTGTGCTCTACATCGTCGACGCTGACTCCTGCCGGAAGTAGCGCATACAGCCGGTAACAGCGCCAATCTATCTCCTCCTGTTCGGCGATCATTTGGCTGCGTACCTGTGTGGCGCGCGCGCGCGCGGCATCCAGGCTGGCACGGGTGTGCGCCGGATCTGAGGACAGCCAAGCCGCGGGATGAAGGTCGCTGAGTTGCCGTGCCAGCTTGTCCATCCGGCTGGCACTGGCCAGCGACCACTCCTTACACAAGGGAAACTCCGCCACATTGGTGGCGTTGAATGCGAAACGCTCTTCCCACATCTGGCCCTGGCCGTCCTTGGGAAAACAAACCTGCTTCAACCAGAAACACGCCAACGACGAATTCAGTAACCCGAGCAGTCCGAGGTGCTGGTTCTCGCCGCTGCCCGCGGGCAGCTTGATCACGGGCGCGGTACGGTTAAAAACCTTGCCGCCGCGGTCGAGTACGAAGTGGTTATGGGTCGCAATGTCCGCAAAGGCTATCCCGAATCGCGTGCGGTAGCGTTTAGGGAAGAACATTGAATGTTCATACCATCGCAGCCCTCGGTCCTCGATGAAATTACCAAAGTCTTTCCGCGCTTTCATCAGCCGCCGGAGTCGCCAGAAGTGCCTCGCGATCGCTGATGGGAGTATCTCTAGGACAACTGCCGTTTCTTGGTCGTAGGGGAAGATCGCCTCCACGTCCGTCGCCAAAGAGTGGTCCCTAACGTGCTCCCCATCCACCAATGGGATGGTGAATCCAATAGCGTTAATGCGGGAGGCCCAGGCGCCGGTTGTTGCGAAAACGTTGTCCTCGCCGGTATGTGTCGTCCGTCCAATAGAAGTGCTGATCTCGCCCATTCGCAAGACGCATGCATTGTTGATCTGTGCCAGCAGGTCTCGTGAGGCCCCTCCGCCGAGGGTCCAAGGATGCTTCGCAAATATCGCCCTCGGCGTGTCTCCGACGCTAACGAATTCAGACTCACTGCCTGCGCGATCAATCTGCTGAAGAATTGCGCTCCACACGCGTCCCTGAGCCGGAATACTCGGCGTGCTCGGCTCGCTCTTGATACCCATCACCGTACGAACTGGGTTTGTTTCAATTGGTGGCCGATGCCGTCCGAAAAGAATTGCAGTCGCCGTCCCATCCCGGTTGTGCCCTGGAATCCAAGCCCCTGAACTGTCAATGACATGGCTCATATCCAGCCGCGGCAGCACCTCCTCGATCAGCTTGCTACCGAACTCGCGGTTCATGAACGATTTGGTCGTGATCAGCCCAACGAAGCCAGCCGGCTGGCCGTCGCGCCCGGTTTGAGCCAGCTCGAAGAAGCGCTCGGTGAACGGCGCACCGAGCGAATACTGCCGATGGCAACTGGCGTACTGCTTCCGATAGGCAGCATTCAGCGCCGCGTCCTTGACAACGATGTAGGGTGGGTTGCCCACCACCGCGTGATACTGCCGGCCCAAAATGCGCCGCACTTCGATTAGGTCTTCGCTTGCGTAGGCGTGCTCCAACCCTGTGCCTTCGTGACTCGCCTTCACGTCGAACAGGTCTTCCGACCGCACGGCCGACTGGCCCGATAGGCCGAAACGCTGGCCATGCAGCAGGCTGTCGCCAATTACCACGTGAATCTTGAAATCCGGCGCCTCGCTCAGTCGTCGAATATCGCTAGCCAGGAGTGCAGCGACCAGCAGCCGGAAGCGCGAGATGGCCACCGCGAACGGGTTCAAGTCAACGCCAGTGACCGCGTCCAACGCCTTCTGGGCAACGTCGCGACGGTTGCGCGCAGGCTCGTTGCTCGACCACTCTTCGACTAAGCGGTTAAACCCACCCAGCAGAAAGTGCCCCGACCCGCAGGTGGGATCGATCATCCGCACTTCGCGATAGCCAAACTCCTGAATGGCAGGCGTCAGCGTCCGGTCAAGGATGAACTCCTCGACGAACTCGGGCGTCTGCAGCAGCGCGTAACGCTTACGCGTGGCCTCGCTCAGATCCTGGTACAGATCGCCGAGGAAGCGTGTGTTCCAGCTCGGATCGGTGAAGTCACGGATTAGCGCCCCGGAATCGGCGGCAACCTCCTGCCAGAACTGCATCACCGCCATCGCTGCATCGCCGCTGATGCCCAGGCGAAAAACCGGGTTGTGGGCGCCGTCGAAAAAGGTGCGCAGGCCCGGCAAGGCGGCGGCCTCCTGGAAGCACGTAATCAGGTAGTCGCGATCGTTCTGATGCGGATGTTCGCGGAAGTAAGCGTCATGCCGATCGCGCGCCAAGGCCAGCCGGCCTGACTGCGGTGTACCACTGATCCAGGGCCGGTCCACCAGCCCGTTGTCTTCGATGAAGCGAAGAAACACGCAGCTCAGCAGCCAGTGCACGCCAGCCTGAGTGACGACCTGTTCTCCCCAGGATTCGAAGGTCTCGGCCGTGCGCCCGGCATCGCGCGCCGCCTGCCACTCGGCCTGAAGCTGGGTGCGCAGTTCCGGCACCTCGCTCATCGGGCTGAGCGCGCGTTCGCGCAGATCGTCTTCCAAGCGCTTGAGCAGGCGGGTCAGATCAGCGAGCAGGACTTTGGCATCAATCATCGGTGGGCTTCAATTCGTGCGCAATTCTTGCGTTCAGGCCGCGGAGGCTGCGCGGTGCAGGTTCTTGGCCCAGGCGACGGGAACATTCGCCCACTGGGTGGAGGTAATGACGGGTACGGGGACGTCGTCGACGGTAGGCAGACCGGTAGCCGCCATCGGCAGCAGCATCCACAGGCTGGCGAGCTTGCGCGGCCGGCCGACCTCGTCACGCAGCTCGTCGATGAGCGGCATCAGGCCATAGCGGGCAATCAGGCCCGAATTGACCAGCAACACCGGAGCTGTGGCATCGAGCAGCGCCTGCTTCACCTGCGGCAGCGCCTTGTGAACCAGGCGCATCAGGCGACTCCAATCGGTGCTGGTGGGGGCTGCGCCGTCGGCTGTGAGCACAAGATTCCAGTTGACCTTCATCGCTTCGGCCTGTTGGCGCAGGGCCTTTAGCATGAGCGTGTCGAAGCTAACCCGCTGACGACCGAAACGGCGCAGCAGCTCGGCTTCGACATGGTGCGCAAGCCGCGGCTCGACGGTCAGCGCGAGAAAACCGCCAGCTTTTTGGGCATAGGCCAGGCGATCTTCCAGCTTCTGCGCTTCGATCGCCGAGGCGGATGCCTCGTTAGTGCTCGCATCCGATGCCGGCAAGCCGCGCTCCATGGCTGTGGTGGCGCGGGAGTATTGAGTGGTGGTGCCCGCCGACGGGCCGAGCGCTTGCGTCGAGGGCACGTAGCCCGGGCCAGCCGGGGTGTCGTCACTCCAGACGAGCAGCGCGCCAACGTCGGCCAGCAGCATGTCGAGGAGTGGGCGTCGCGGCAGCGGCTGTGCTTCGGGGTAGCGTCCGCCGACCCTGTCCTGCACGTCCTTCAGTTTGAGGAAACGCACTCCCATCAGCGCGCCGAGCGACTGGCGCAAGGCCAGAGAAGCGGCCATGCCCCGCGGATAGATCTCCTGGCGGCTGGACAGCGCAGCGCGCTGCGATGCGGCGGTGGCCAGGCGTAACAGGCGCTGTGCCGAAAGCGCCGGACTGACCTCCGGTGCGGGCACCGACTCCAATGTTTCGAGGGCCCGCTGCGGCGTCAGCAAGGGTTCGGCCTGCGCACAGGCGTCTGCCGACGAGCCGAGCCGGCGGGCGTATTCGGCGAGCTCTGAGGAAACGGCGATCAGCGGCCAGGGGCGGTGCTCGAATTCCTGAAAACGCAGACGCTCCAGGTGAGCTTCGGCTTCACAGCAGGCGCGAACGACGGCAGTCGCCAGGCGCAGGCGCTCGGCGTCATCCTGCGATGCGCAGCCGCGCATGGCGAGCAGCGCCAACGCCAGCTCGGGTACGGTCATTACCCCGCCCTGGGTAGAGAGGAGACTTTCGAAGTGGTTACGCAATTCGGTGAGCTGCGGCGTTTTCAGCCAGCGCTCACGAGCTTTCAGCAAGGCAGCGGAAAGGTCATTGCGGTCGATCGCAAGTGCGCTGGCGGCAATGCCCAGCGGCGTCCATAAGGTCGAGCCTTCTGCCTCTTCCAGGCCAAGGTAGATCGCCAATGCCGTTTCTTCGACACGGTCGTCGCCGGCCGGCCGGCGCGGCAGGAGCTGCGCCGCCAACTCATTGACGCTGATCGCGCCGGCTGTTGCCGAATCGTCATCGATCTCGTGCAGCGTCGGGCGGCCTTGAACGAGGTCCGGCCGGATGGCAGCCAGGGCTTTGGCCTTGAGGCGGATTTCCTTGCGGATGCGGTCGCCGACTCCGCGCAGGTAGCGGAAGCGCACGCGATCAACCGCCAACAGCTCGCGCGCGTTGTGGATGGCCATCGCTTCGAGCACGTTCTGCGCTTCGACGCTGTAGCCCAACTCGGCCATATTGGTACTGGCGGTAGCCAGGCGGGCGACGGCTTCGAATGGGTCGGTCGACTGTTGGCTCGCCGACGCACCGGCTTCGAAGATCCGGCGCCAGTCGCGCAGCATCTCTTCGGCATTGTCGAAGCGCTTGAGCGGGTTGCGGTTCAGTGCTCTGGCGAAAAAGGCGGTGAAACCGTCACGCAGCAAAGGGTCGAAGCGCTCGCTGGCGAGCGTGGCTTCGCAATCGAGCATCGACGCTTGTGTCTTGCCATCGCCCCAGCGCGGCGCTACGCCGGTGACCATTTCGTGCAGGGTGACGGCGAGCGCAAAGCGCTCGGCCTGGAGATCCCAGCGCGCCGGTTTGCGCAGCGAGAGGAAGGGGTCGAGATAGGGATGCGTGCCGGCGGAAATGTTCTCGGCCGAGGTTCTGGTAAGCGAGAAATCGAACAGCACCAGTTGTAGCTTGCCGCGGGTACCGGTCTGCGACATGCCGATGTTATCGGGCTTGATGTCGCGGTGGGCGACGCCTTGCTGATCGAGGTAATCGACCGCCTGAATCAGCTCTTCACCGAAGCGTTGCAGGAGGTCGAGCGACAGGCGGGATTCTTCGCGGATGCGGTCGGCCAGGGTCTTTTCGCCGGCCTTGCGCATGAGCAGCGCCGTCCGACCATTGACGGTGAGCGTGCGCTGCCACTCGACGATGTTCGGATGACGAAGTTTCGCAAGCGCTTCGCCCTCGGCGGTGAGACGGTCATTGAAGCTCGCGTCGAGAGCGACCTTCAGGATCATCTCTTCGCTCTTGCCATCCTCGCGGACCAGCAGTACGTCGGCCGACGAGCCTCGGCCCATCTTGCGAATTACCGTGAAGCCGCCTTCGATGCGCTCGTCGCGATTGGCCTCGGCCGGATCGACGGTAACCTCAGGCTCCGGGGTGGTCAGTTCATCGACGACCTTGTCGAGGTCTTGCAGGAACTCGTCGATGGTGCCGTAGCGGCCCATGACGTCGGGACAGGTGCTGTACTGGATGAGGTCCTGCAGCTGCTTGCCACAACCGTCGAGCACGTCCGACAGCCGCAGGCCTTGCCCGATGCGCAGCTTTTCGGCGAGATCGAGAACCGAGCTTGCCGGTGGCTGGCCGGAGAAGACGTGATAGGTGATCGCACCCAGGCTGAAGACATCCAGGCTGGGGCCTTGCTGCGCCTCTGATTGCGAGGTTTCCGGAGCCAGATAGACCAGGCCGGGGTCCTCGACGTACTCCTCGACGTGCATGGTGCCGCCGACCGTGCGGCGCGCGGGATCGATGGTGTCGCTGCTCTGCGTGCCCTCCCGTGTACCCGTCTGCCAGTTCATGATGCGCGGCCGCGGCGTTGCACCGGCAACGTCCTGAACCAGGACGCTTTGCGGACACAGGGCGCGGTGGTACAGGCGCTTCTGGTGGGCGTGTTTGAGGGTTTCGGCCAAATCACGGACGATCTGCAAGCGCTGGTCTACGCTGAGTAGTTGGCCCATCTCGCGCAGCAGGAAGTCGAGCCGGATTGCCTTGGGGTCGTGATCGAAGATGAGCGCCGGGCCGAGTTCGGTGTCCTGGTAGTCCTTGACCTTGACGATACCGGGGTGGTCGATTCCTTCAAGGATCTGGAACTCTCGCTGCGCCTGGCGAACCAGCGACTTGCGCGCATCGGGCGTGGTGGCGGCAGCGACCGTGTAGATGCGAACGCGCCGGCGTACAGCCGCCATCGCGGTGTGCGTGCCCTCCCAATCCTGGTAGGAGCCGCCTTCCGACAACAGCGCGCCGAGCTGATAGTCGCCGATCTTGCGATGCTTGTTCGAGGGCCTTATGCCTGCTTCTGCCATGGCCCGCGCAAGCACCCGGGCGTGTTGATGGTCGATGCGGCTGGGCTGAATCGCGCGGGCACTACCGCTGCCGTTTTGCAGTGCGTCGATGATGCCGGTATCGGACTCGCTGTTCGGCTGACCGCGCAGGCAGGTGCCTGACCGGGCCGTACCACTGAGTTTGCAGTTAAGGCTGGTGGCCGACAGGAAGATCAGCGGCTCGACGAAGGGCAAGCGCACTTTCGCCTTGAATACCGATGACTGCCGCCGCAACAGACTGGCCAGTCGCTTCGACTTGCGGTTGGCGAGGATCAGTGGGTTGTCGTAGGCCCGCTCACGACCGTCGGTGACCCACAGCCAGGTATGCGCGTCGCCAGAGACCTCACCAGGCCGGCTCTTGATCTCGATGAGGAAGAGACCCGCCGGCGTGAGGACCAGGGCGTCAACCTCGTTGACCTTGCCTTCCTCGTCGATAAATTCGAAGTTGGTCCAGGCGTGCCAGGGTTCGCGGTCGGGAAGGTGGTTGCGAAGCCAGTCCAGGGCCTCGCGCTCCCAGGCGAACTGCGACTGTGAAACGGCCTGCCAACGGCTGAGGCTCATGGGCATTTAGGTCGCTCCCGCAGTCGGCGGGTTGTCGT
>Ga0209368_1000494_pt1 | contig 32020 bp, 18 predicted proteins | sample EBPBio242008_DNA_FD_185862 | JGI IMG/M metagenome (GOLD analysis project Ga0209368, IMG submission 185862) | Wastewater treatment Type I Accumulibacter community from EBPR Bioreactor in Madison, WI, USA - Reactor 1_4/24/2008_ DNA (SPAdes)... | ecosystem: Engineered > Bioreactor > EBPR >...
GGCACGATGTTCGTCGGGTTCGCTGCCGAGGCGTCGACGCTCACCACCTCCTTGCGCCAGATGATCACAGCTGACGCCGACGGCAACTACGACCACTTGCTCGACTTCGTGACCGCGACGACCGGTGCGATGTATTTCGTTCCGCCCCAGGCATTTCTGGACGCCATCACCGGTTAGGCGAGCACCTCGCGCAGCAGGCCACCCATGGCCGTGACACCTGCGACCAGCCGATCATCCGGCACCCCGGAGAAGCTCATCCGGGCGTGGTTGACCTCGGGCTCGGTCGCGAAGAAGGGGGCGCTGGGCACGAGGATCACGCCCGCGCGCGGGATGAGGTGATCGCGCTGGAAGGCAGCTGTGTCGAGGCCCTCGGGGAAGGTCACCCAGGTGAAGAGCCCACCATCGGGTCTGGTCCACCGCACTCCGGCGGGGAAGTGCTCCTCGATGCTGGCGAGCATGAGGTCGCGCTGGTGCCGATAGGTCGGGAGCATCCCGGCGATGTGGGCTTCGATGTCGAATCCGGAGAGGTATGCCGCGGCCGCCCGCATGTTGAGCGTTCCGTTCTGGGTGTCGGCGGCGAGCTTGAGCAGACTGAGCTTCTCGCGGATCTCGGGCTCGGCGAGCACCCATCCCAGGCGCAGGCCGGGCGCGAGAATCTTGGAGAAGCTCCCAAGATGGATGACCCGCCCACTGGTGTCGAGGCTCTTGATGCTGGGCAGCCGCTCCCCGTCGTAACGCAGCTCGCGGTAGGGCGTGTCCTCGAGGACCATGACGTCGAACTCGTCCGCCAACTCCACCAGTCGGCGGCGCCGCGCCAGGCTCATCGTGCGACCGGTCGGGTTCTGGAAGTCGGGGACGGTGTAGATCACCTTGACCCGCTGCGTGGTCCGCAACACCTGCTCGAGCGCGTCGGTGTCCAGACCCTCGTCGTCCATCGGCACCGACGCGTAGGCCGGTTCGCACGGATTGAAGGCGATGAGCGCACCCAGGAAGGTGGGGCGTTCGCAGACGATCACGTCGCCGGCATCGATGAAGAGTTTTGCCACCAGGTCGAGACCCTGCTGACCACCTTGGGTGATGAGCACGTCGTCGGGGGCACATGGCATACCGTCCGCGGTGAGTCGCCCCGCGACGAGGGCTCGCAACTCGGGCGTGCCGTCCGAGGCGGTGTACTGCAGCGCCGACGCATTCGCCGGCGTGAGCAGGTCGTCGTAGATCTTGTGCAACTGCTCGATGGGGAAGAGCGTGGGATCGGGGTAGCCGCCGGCGAAGGACGTGATCCCCGGCTGACCGGCCAGGGCGAGGAACTCGCGGATGGCCGAGGGCTGCACCCGCTCGGCGCGGCGCGCGAAGCGGGTCATGAGAAGTGGTCGAAGAGGGGGGAGCCACCCAGGATCGTCTGCTGCAGCGCGGACTCGCGGTCCTCGATCTCGCGCGCCCGCGGAAGCGCCGCCTCGAACTCCTGGGCGGTCCCCACGATCAGCCCGTCGTCGTCGCCGACGATCAGGTCGCCGGGCGCTACGCGGACGCCGCCCATGTCGAGCACCGGGTTGGCGACCGGCTCGGCCGTCGCGGCATACGCATTGGGTGCAAAACCGCTGGACCACACCGGAATCGCCAACTTCGCGACCGTCGCCGTGTCCCGGGTTCGACCGCTCACGACGAGGGCCGCGAGCCCACGACGCTGCGCCTCGGAGGCGAAGAGTTCACCCGCCACGGCTCGCTCCCCGTCGCTCGCATCGACGACGAGCACATCGCCGGCCTCCGTGGTGCGCAGCGCGGCGATGACCGGCCGGAGGTCACGATCGGCGCGAGCGGTGACCACCCGCCCGGCGAACCGGCGCCCCGGCACGATCGGCCGGATCTCGTGAGGCAGCACGCGGAGCGCAGGCGCGGCATCGATCAGGCTGGTCGTCGAGAGGGTTGCCAGCGTGGCGAGGAGGGCGGCGGGCTCGGAGGTCATGCCTCACGCTAACCAGAGGAGGCCTCGGTCGGCGAGGCTGCCCAGATGGTCGGCCCGCGTGGTCGTGGACGGCGAGCCGGGTCGGTGTCCGTGCGGCGACCGCGACCGCGAGGGTGTGGACGGCGATGTCGGTGATCGAGTCAGGTCCGGTCACCGTGCGGCGGTGGCTCGTGATCGTGATCGCATCGACGATGGACACCACGCGCTCGTCGAGGGCGCGCCGCCGCCTTCCCCCATCGTCCAGGGCCAGAAGGCCACGTCGGCCTCGAGGCGGTGGCCGCTCGCCGCGGCATCGGCCTTCAGGGCTCGCAGCGTCACGAGGTATGCCGTCAGCACGGCTTCGCGGTCGCTCGACCACTTCGGGTGCTGCCACGGCTCGAGATCGGCGTGACTGCCCGCGAAGAGCGCGGTGGCGAGTGCATCGCGTTGCCAGGCGACGGCGGCGCGCGGGTCGTCGAGCCAGGTCGTCTCGGCACCCAGGGCATGGAGCCTGACCGCGGCGGTCTCCGAGGGCACGATCCGATTGTGTCCGAGACAGGTGCCGCAGCTGACCGGTTCGGCGGGCGCCGTGCCTGCTCCCGGGCGTAGCCTCGCAACTGACCCGGTCCGCACGACGGAGAGGAAGGGCGCCATGGCCGGCAAACGCCCTGAGGGCAAGGAGTTGCGCACGTCGAAGGGGTCCGACGACCTCGCCGGGGTCCAGGTCCGGCGACGGGACAGAGCCCGCGCCGATGACGCGATCACGGGTGACGCGGCACCGCCCGAGCCCACCGGTTCGGCCGTCGTCGAGGGCCAGGAGGTGACGACCTTCGACCCGAGCACGGCCTTCCCGGACGACTCGACGACCCCTGACCTCGACGCCCGCGAGCATCGCCAGCGGACCAAGCGCCGCTCGAAGGGCCCCGAGCCCACGAAGGCCGCGAGCACCCGCAAGGCCGAGGTCGAGTGCGAGCCCGCCTCCGCCCCACCTCCCACCGACCCGGCCTGAGGGCGCACCGATGGTCACGGTGACGACCAACATCGGCCTCGACGACGACGCGACCGGCCTCCAGACCTCCTCGGTCGGCGAGCCCTCCGTGGCCGCCTCGACGAGCACGGTGTTCATGACCGGCAACTGGTACGCCTCCCGGTCCAGCGACCGCGGCGCGACGTGGGGCGTCATCGACCCGTTCACCGAGTTCCCCACCGACCGCGGCCGCTTCTGCTGCGACCAGCTCGTCATCTACCTTCCACGACAACGACTCTGGGCCTGGCTGCTGCAGTACGAGCAGCAGGGCACGAGCAACATCTTCCGCCTGGCCGTCAGCCGCACCGGCGCGAGCGGCAGCTGGCGCTGGTGGGACATCGCACCGACCGACCTCAACCCGTCGTGGACCGATGCCTGGTTCGACTACCCCGACATGGCCGTCAGCCAGGGCCACCTCTGGGTCTCCTTCAACCAGTACGACAGCAACGACACCTGGCGCCGGGCCGGCATCGTCCGCTGGCCACTGGCCGAGCTCGCCAGTGCCCGGCCCGTCACCCGCCGCCACTGGGTGACGACGAGCCTGGGTTCGCTGCGCCTGGTCCAGGGCGCCGGCACCTCCATGTGGTTCGCCGGCAACATCGCGGCCAGTCGCAGCCTGCACCTCTTCCACTGGCCCGACGCCTCCGACGCAGTCACGAAGTGGCAGGTCAAGGTCGGTCCGTGGAACGACACCGACTACACCTCGTCGACTCCCGGTGGGGGACAGTGGCTTTCACGACTGGACGACCGCATCACGGGTGGCTGGCGCGCCGGCGGACATCTCGGCTTCCTCTGGTCCGCGGGGCGCGCGACAGGCCGCCCCCACCCCTACGTCCGCGCCGTCACGATCTCCGAGCAGACCCTCAAGGTCACAGCCGAGCCCGACCTCTGGTCCCAGAACGGCGCTTGGGCCTACCCCGCCGCTGCCGCCAACAAAGCGGGCACGGTGGGCCTGACCGCCTTCTACGGCGGGCCCGACCACCCCGCACACGCCGTCGGGGTCCTCGACGCGACGAGCAACACGTGGGCCACCAAGCTCACCGCCACCTCCACCCACAGCCCCCTCCAGGGCAAGTGGGGTGACTACGTCGTATGTCGCGCGCACCCCTCCCGGCGCACCTCGTGGATCGCGTCCGGCTACACCCTCCAGGGCGGGCAGGACCGGCGCAACATCGAGCCCCGCTACGTCGTCTTCCGCCGCTGACGCATCCTCACGTCGGGCGGGGCAGCACCTGCACGACGCGCGCTGCGGCATACGGCCAGCACTGCACGAGCTGGGTGACGGTCACCGGCGGGACGGTCGCGGCAGCGCTCGTCGTGGGGACGAGTCGCGCGTCGTCTGCACTCGAGCCGACGATGGCCAGGAAGAGGACGTGGTGGTTGTCCGGCACCGCGGCGAGGTCGACGTCGAAGCTCACCGCCCGCGGCAGGCGCGCGTCGATGGGGATGGGCAGGGTGTTCCAGGCGACCCCGGCGCCACCGCCCGCGCGGTTCCAGCCCCAACCCGCGGGGGCGGGCGGATTGACACCCGTCACGGCCGTGACGACCCATGCGAGCGCTTGCGTCGGATCGACCGACATGAGGGCGGCGGCGGTCGGCGCCGAGCGCCACAGCAGGATCGCCCACGCGCCGTTCGCCGGGACGGGCCGGCTGTCCCGGTGGTGCAGCAGCACGTCGACGGTCGAGCGCTCCTTGAAGACCACCCACTCGGTGCCGACCGTCGTGGGCGGGATGACCGTCTCGGCGAGGTCGATCTCGGTCGCCGGCGCATCCGGCGCGGAGCGCGTGTGCCACGGCGCCCGGTAGACCGCCAGTGGGTCGGCGCCCGCGCCCGGCGTCCCGTCCGGCTTGACGCGGACCCGGCCGACGACGTCGTTCCACACGTCGGCGTCGATCTGCGGGACGTCGGTCTTGGCCGGCGCCATCGACCGGCGATGGACCCGCACCAGCCGCTGCAGGTTGCGGCTGAACTGCCCGTCGGCGACGACGCTCGGGTGCAGCCACCGGAAGGCCGTCTGGAAGGTCCACAAACGATAGGGGGTGAACGACGCCGGCACCGTCGGGTCCATCGTCGGGCCCCCGAAGACCGGCGCGGTCGCCAGTGACCAGCGCGGCCGGACGACGATGTCGGGGCTGTCCATGAGCAGGTCGGGCAGGACCGGCGGCGGCGTCAACGGAGTGGCGTCGACGGCCAGCGGCATCCGCCGGTTGTCCCAGGCGTGCGACCGGATCCAGGTGCGGCGCTCCCCGGGGTGCGCGAGATCGGTCTCCCACATCCCTCGCGACTGGAGAGCGGCGCGCAGCAGGCGCGGCGAGGTCGCCGGTGTCGGGGTGATCGGGTCCACCCAGATGTCGAGGTCCTGCACCATCGCCTGGGGTATGCCGTTGACGAGCGGCCCGTTGGGCGCCGCCCGCCACTCGTGTGCCCCCTGGTTGTTCGTGCGTGTCCCCCGCCAGACCCCGGTGGCGGTGCCGACGTAGACGACGGTCGGGTCCGCGGGATCGACGACGACGGCGAAGACCGGGTCACGAGGGCCAGCCGGTGCCGGCGGCGGCCCGGTGGCGAGGACCCTCCGGAAACCGGTGCGCCGGAACCGTCCTGACGCGTCCTCGTAGAACCACAGGGTCTCGTCGTCCGCCCCGACGACACCGGTCGTCGCGACGTAGAAGTTCGACGTGCCCGGGACGGGCGCGACGTCGGTGAGGGTCGTCGTCCGCGGGATCGCGACGTTGACGTTGTCGATCCGCCAGGCCCGCGTGCTCCATGAGCCGGCCGCGCTTTCGGTGTAGCGCACGACGGCCATCTGGTGGACGACGAGCAGCACCCTCGGCCGGTCGTTCGCGCCGGGCGGGGGGACCCACTTCATCGTCCTGATCGGGCCCCGCACCGGCGCGGCCTGGCCGACGGCCGTGTTCACCGAGAAGCCGGGGCCGGGCGGCGCGACGGGCTGGCCGCTGATCGAGCGCAGCACGCGCCAGGTGTTCGGGGCGGCGACGCCGACGTCGTCGGAGAGCCACACCCGGTAGGTCCCGATGGCGACCCGCGATCTTGCCGGGGTGGCCCCGACCGGGGGCACCCGGGTGACCGCTGCGCCCGAGTAGAACGAGGCACCGGTGACGTCGGCGTTGGCGAGCGGTGGGGCGACGAAGGCCGCCGTGTTGTTGGTGCGCCACACGCCTCCGAACTGCTGGTTGACGAAGACGTGCGGCGCGGTCGGGACGAAGGCCACCCCGCCGCCGTCGCTGACGAACTGGAGGTCCCAGAGGGTGTCGCCGGTGCGCACCTGGGTCCCGTTGTCCTGGAAGCCAGCACCGACGAGGTGGCCGTTGACCTGGTGAGAGCGCGCATAGACCGGCTGGAGCGTGGCCAGGCCCGTGTTCCGTGCCGCGAACGAGCCCACGACACCGGAACGCTCTGACGCGAAAACGCCTCCGTCACAGGCGATCCACACCTGAGGGGACGGTGCGCCGGTGCCGGCGAGGCGGATGGCGTGGACGTCGCCGTGCACCGAGTTGCCGATCATCCCGGCCGTGTCGGCGGCGGCGCCCGCCGGTGGCGCTGCCGTGTCGGAGATCCCGACGGCGGCCTGCGCGATGAAGGGCGTCGGGGGCGGCGGGGCCGGCGGGGCGGCCACGATGTCGTAGCACCACAGTGAGGCGCCCCAGTCGGCCCCGACGAAGGCCTGGGCCGAGCTGCCGCCGACGAAGACGCGGTCGTTGGCGCCGGAGGTGTCGACCGCGATCGCCTGGTCGTAGTCACGCTGGTTGCCCAGGGCCGGGGCGATCTGCCACAGCGCATTCGTGACACCCGAGACCGCGGCGGCGGCGGGTGCCGCGATCGAGGCGTCGGGGATGCGGGTCAGGGAGATCGCCATCGGTCCGGTCTCACCGAGCAGGTAGAGCCGGTTGCCCGAGGTCCGCCACTCGAAATGAGCGGGCGGTCCCTCGGTCCAGGCCGTCGGCCCCGCCACCGAGAACCTCCCGAGCAGGCCGAGCCCGGCGACGCTCGCGACCGGCACGGCGGCGGTCGTGGCCAGGTCGTCGCTCACGACGAGCCCGACCCCGACGGCGCACGCCACGAGCCGACCACCGGGGAGGAAGAGGACGTCGGTGATGGGGCCCTGCCACGACACGTCGGCCGCCTGGGTCCACACGAAGCCGTCCCGGGCCGGGAGGGGAGGCGGACCGACGACCGCCGGCAGTGGCTGCCGGCGCCCGATGTAGAGGCCGTTGCTCGTCGCCGCGACGACGACGTCCTGGGTCGCACCGGCGGCCGACCCGGCGCGCGCCGCGGGGTGCCGGGCCAGCCGGTAGATGCCGAGATTCTCGAGCTGGGCCAGACCCGCATCGGGCTCCCACGGATTGACCGCCGCCCGCCCCACCGGATCGAGCGCGCAGAGGACGCCGACACCGCCGGAGGTCCACTCGCCGTGGGCCAGCTCGACCGGGTTGATCTCGCCGGTGCCGACCATCACGAAGTCCTGCGCCGAGGTCGCCCCGAAGTTGACGAGGATGCACCCGCAGGCATCGGCGAGGTTCGAGCCGCCGACCGTGCGCGCCGGCTCCGCCCACGCACCGACCGGGGCCCAGGTCGCCCCACCGTCGCCGGTGTACCAGACGCCACCGCGTGCGGTCGCGGCATACGCCCGCACGCCGTCGCGATGCACGGCCAGGTCGCGGACCCGGCCCGAGACCCGGGGCCGGTCGACGGCCTGGCCGCGACGGACGACGCTGGGACCGATGGGAACCCAGCGATCGGTCGCGGTCGCCAGGGGCTCGGCCTGTGGCCCGCCCCGCCGCCGTCGGGGTGCAGGAGCCGCCTCCCGCTCGGCGAGGACCCGGGCCAGAGCATCGGCGAGGGCCTGCCGGTCCAGGCCCGCCTCCAGCTCGGCGTTGTATGCCGCACGCCCCCGCGCGCGGCCCTTCTTCGCCTCCTTGGCGCTGAGGGCCTGGAGGTCCTCGGCGGCCTGCGCGCGCGCGGCCCGGCTGCCCAGACGGGCGCGCGGCTTGCCGGTCATGGCTGTGCCTCGTCGGTGCGCGGCTTGGGGCCGACCCGGATCCAGCCCTCCTGGACCTCGTGCGGCATCTTGGGCAGGTAGGCGCTCGTCGTCGACGCGAGGATCGGGTCGTCACGCCAGGTGAGCGGCCCGGTCCGTCGGGTGAAGACCTGGCCCTTGGGCAACGACGACACGTTCGGCAGGCGGATCTCGGCCGGGTCGACGAGCACCGGCCCGATCCGCACCGACGGCGCGATCCGCTCGAGGCCCGGGGTCACCCACACGTCGGCGAGCTGGAGGGCCTTGCGCGGCAGGATCCCCGAGGTCAGGTGCATCTTTCCGGCAGGGAGCATGAGGACGGTCAGGGTGCGCACCTGGCCCGGCCGGATCAGCACGGTGTCCTCGGCGACGATGAAGGGGTGGCTGATCGGCTCGACGTCCGCGCCGGCACCGAGGAGGCCGAGGTGGCCGGAGTGCCGACCGCTCTGCGGCGCGGTCGCCGCCACCACCTTGTCAACGATGTGGAACCTGGAGTAGTCGTCGTCGACGAAGAAGCCGAGGACGGAGTCGTCGCTGCGGCCGAGCTCGCCGACGCGGAAGGGGAACTCCATCGTCGCCAGCGCGTCGAACGCCGCCTTGCGGGCCGCGGCCCCACCGGGTGCCGACACGACGACCTCGTCGAGGTCGTCCGGTGCGTCGAGCGAGAGGTTCGCGCGCACGACGGCGATCGGTCGCCCGACGAGCCCGGCCACGGTCGGTGAGCCGAGCGCGGCATACGTGTCGACGGCCCAGAGGGTGGAGTCGATGGCGCGCAGCATCGCCGAGAGGCTGCTGTGCGTCGCCGGGTCGCCGCTGTTGCGGGTCGCCATGTCGGACTGCACCAGGCCGGTCGCGACAAGTGCGGCGTGCTGGGCGTGCGCGGGGATGTCGGCGAGCGGGCCGGCGTCGGGCGGCAGCGGCCGGCCGGGCGCGGGCTCCCAGGTCACGGCGTCGGTCACCGTGTCGTGCATGACCTGGCCGAGCGGGTTGCCGTCGCGATCGAAGACCTCGAGGGCCTCGTCGACGTGGTCGGGCAGGAGGAAGCCCGACACCGGGGTGACCGCGTCGGGTCCGCGCAGCTGGTCGACGTAGGCCTCGGTCGCGGCGGCGGGGTCGGCGGCGAGGTCGGCACCCGGGTCGACGAGGCGGAGCAGCCAGCGGGCTCCGTGCTGGATGCGGGGGCGGAGGCGGATCGACGCGGGCCGGCCCTCCAGCTCGAGGTCCTGAGTCGTGGGGACCGCGTCGACGTCGAGGTCGAGGGTCCGGCCGAAGGCGTCGACGACCCGCAGGCGCTCGACGGTCAGGGCGCCGCCGAAGAAGGGGACCGGCAGCTCCGTGGCGGACGGCTTGGCCTCCTCACCGGGGGCGCTGCGCTCGCGGACGATGAAGCCGGAGAACGGGATCCCGAGCAGTTGCTCGCGCAGACCGTCCAGTGACGCCGACACCAGATCGAGGTCGCGCACGAGGTTGCCCAGGCTGCGCAGGGACGCCTCGTCGGCGTCGGAGAGCTGGGACTGCCCGGCGAGGTCGCGCTGGTCCTCCTCGACGATCCACAGCTCGATCGCTTTCTGGATGGCCTTGCCGATGCCGGTGGACAGGGTGCTGCGGCCGACGAAGGTCCGGGTCGTCGGTTCCGTGGCCGGCGACCCCTCGAGGTCGATGTCCCCGAGCGTCCAGCCGTCGAGGCTCTCCGTCCCCTCCAGGCGGACCTGCCAGTCGAGGAAGAGCGGCACCCAGGGCTGGCGCCAGGTCGTGATGGCCACCGGGCTCGGTGGTGCGCCCTCGAGCAGGGAGAAGCGCGCGATCTCGGACGCCACCTGCTTGCGCACCGACTCCTTCTGCTTGTCGCGGCTCGCCCAGCCGGAGGCGTCCGCACGCGCCCCGGTCTCGAACTCGCTGATGGCGGTCGCGCCGCTGGCGTCGTAGCGCGACGTCGTCCCGTAGAGCCGCACCATCTCGGCCTGCAGGCGGGTGACGAGCACGGCCTCGTCGAGCAGACCGGACTGGCTCGCGGAGCGTGCGAGCCACTTGTAGGAGTAGCCGTCGTAGACGATCGCCTCTCGCACGAGCCGGGTCACCTCGGCAGGGATGGCACCGTTGCCCAACGTGGGCAGGATGGTCGCGCCGTCGACCGGGCCCCGGAAGCGCGCCTTGACCTCGCCGGGGAAGCGGCAGCGCAGCTTGCCGTCGTCGTAGAGCCCGTCCCCGTGGTGGCGGAGGCTCGGGTGGATCGACCGCATGCCGATGACGACCGGGCCGGGCCGGAACATCCGCGGCGCGGGCCGCACGACGGAGCGACTCTCCGCGACGAGGGCCTGCGCGGCGCCCCGGGGGGTCGAGCGCGCCGTCGTCGCGCCCGACCGCTTCGGCTTCGAGCCACCGTCGGCAGCGGCCTTGTGCAGACCGATGACGTTTGTGCTCCACGCGATCTCGACGTCATCAATGATCTCGTCGAATCGGCCACCGACCGTGTGCCGTTGTCCCACACGGGACTTGCGCCCCACCTGGGTGGGCGAGTAGGGCACGTTGTCCTCGGTGCGCAACCGGTCCGCACTCGACCCGGGGATCGGCTTGCCGGCGAAGGACCAGAAGCCGTCGGCGTGCTCGTGCTCCTCGACGTCAACCAGCCCGTCACTGGTCGTCAACCGGCTGAGCATGTTGGAGGTGAACGCCGCGAAGAGCCGTTCGGCGAGCTGACGACGGCCCGCAGCCAAGCCGAATCCCGGTGCGGCGAGGGCGGAGGCGACGTCGTCGACGTCGAGCCCCATGGTCGCGGAGATCTCGGCGGTCGAGGGGCGGTCATCGGCCGCACCGATGTCACCGTCGATGGGCACGCCGATGACGCTGCCGTGGAGCAGGGTGTTGTAGCGGGTGGTGCCGATGCCGATGACGAGCTTGTTGACGTCCTTGACCGGCATGGCGATCGACGGCGCGACCTCGCCGTACGTCGTCGACGACTTCGCGTACTTCTCGACGCGCTCCACGGGCGTCGCCGTCTCGTGGGACTTCAGGCCGGCCCGGGCATAGCGTGCCTTCTCGCGGGGGTCGACGTCGTCGAGGATCTCGTCCTCGCCGTCCTCGGGGATCGACCAACGCAACTGCTCGGCCTGCTGGCGGACCTGCACCCCGTTCAGCGCGCCGCCGAGCGGGTCCTCACCGGTCCTGGTCCACCAGCCGGCCACTGTGTAGGTCGCCAGGTTGCGGTGGAAGCCCTGTGGCGCAATGCCTTCCAGCATCGGCAGGTCGGCGAGCGGGTCGTGCAGCGTGAAGCGCCGCTCGGCCCCGGTGTAGGTCGCGGACCAGAGCAGGGTGCCGCGGCTCGTCCCGTCGAGAGGGTCGAGGCGCGTGCCGCCGGTGCCGTCGATGGTTCCCGAGTAGCCCGCGAGCGGCACGACGACGCCGGTGGCGGCGTCGATGACCCACCCGGTGGCGTATGCCGTGCGCGCGCCGTCGGGCAGGAGGGTCCGGACGACGACCCATCGGTCGGGAAGGGCCGGCATCCGCAACCGCTTGGCGGCCTCGTCGGCGACGCCGGCCAGCAGCCCGTCCGGGAGTGCCCAGTGCAGGTGGACGCCCGCGGGACGCACCTCGCCGGGGGCGAACGGGTCCGGGTCCTCCCGGACCGCGCCGACCGGGACGGTCTCCTCACCCTGCTGCTCGGGCACGACGAAGGCCTGCACGTCGATGGGGACCAGGATGCGGTGGTTGCGCGTCAGGGTGCGGTCCCACGTCTTGTAGACCTGCAGGTCGACATCGGCGAGGACGAGCCCGGCGAAGCGCTGCTCATAGACGGCCTTGGCAACGGTCTTGTCGCTGAACCTCTCCATCAGTTGCCCCCGAACGTGAAGGCGGTCGACGCATACGTGCTGTAGGCGATGGTGGCCCGGAACGCATCGAGCAACTTGATGCTCTCGTCGGCGCCGAAGACCTGGCGGTAGGGGAAGCGGATGAGCTGTAGGGCGTACTCCGCGGCGTCGAGGCCGTCGACGGCGCCCGTCGCGTTCCTCGTGGCGGCGTTGGCCTTGAACATCTCCTCGATGCGCTGGATGTCGACGACGCCGGGGCTGCCGACGCGGAAGGGCACGTCGAAGCCGTCGTCCCGGTCCTCGGGGCCGGTGATCGCGTCGCCGTCGACGTTGAGGTAGCCGAACGTGTTCTTGTCCCGAGGGAAGAGCCGGGCCGCCACTCCCCCGCCGGCGGCAGGGCGCATGTGGAAGCCGAACTGGACGCCTTGCCGCGGCTCCTCGACGTGAACGACCTTGGGGATGCCGTCGAAGAGGCAGAAGAGGACGGCCGGTGCCAGTCGCTCGAGGCGCAGCAGGCGCATCCGCCGCGGGTCGGTCTCGAGGTAGGTCGCGTCGTCGGACTCGGCCGGGTCGACGCTGAAGGCGCGCACGTGCAGTCCCGGCCAGCCCGACACCGCCTCGGAGCGCAGGATGAAACCGCTGACCGCGTCGACCTTGCCGCCGAAGCGGGCCGATCCCTCGGGTCGGCGGTGGTTGCGCTCCTCGGTGTCGAGCTCGTCGCGGATGGCGTCGTACTGCGCGGCCAGGTGGGTCCGGTCGTCGCTGTTGACGGTCCCGACCGACAGGGCCCCTTGGACGAGGGCGTCGGTCCACCGGCGGTCGAGGTAGAACCAGCGCATCGACTCCGCGGGCAGCAGCTCGGTGTCCGCGACGAGGTTGGCGAAGGGCACGCCCTCGAGCAGGCGGAGCCGGACCAGCCAGGAGCGGAGGCTGGCCGGGATCGTCGAGTCGAGGTCGTCGGCGAGGACGGGCTGGGCACTCGCGTGCACGGCATACGTCAACGGCATGGCCTTGGCGACGGCGACCTTGTCGTACCTCACGATTCGTCCCCGTCCTCGTCGTCGCTGCTCTCGCCCCGCGCACCGCGCAGGGCCTCGTCGAGGGCGTCCGGGCCCTCGTCGATCGCCTCCCCGTGGGGGATGACGACGCGGCCCCCGAAGACGCCGCCCCCGGCGGGGACGCCGACGCCGGCGAAGCCGCCGCCCGGGCGACCGAGGATGACCTCGGAGAGCGCCCCGGCCACCGCGAGGTCGACGCCGGCCTCGCGCACGACACCCAGCGACTCCCCGACCGCCCGCAGGCCGCCGACCTTCCGCAGGTCGCCGAGGCTGGCCGTGGGCACGTCCATCCCGCGGAGCACGCCGACGAGGCCGGCGGCGCCGCGGTCGAGGCGCGCGGTGATCCCGAAGCCCTTGGCCACCAGGTCCGCGGCCCGGCCGTCCAGGCCCATCGAGCGGCCCGGGGTGAAGACCTCCTTGGGGGGCCCGATGATCTCCTCGGGGTTCACGGCCAGGGTGGCGACCAGTCCGCGGCCGAGACCGAGGAAGAGCTCGCGGTCGACGAAGAGGTCGCGGCCGAGGTCGAGGTCCTTGATGATGCCGTTCCACACCGCCTCACGACGCGCCACCTGGTAGCCGTCCTGGCGCCAGCGCAGCAACGCGGCGACCATCGAGGGCTGGCTGAGCGCGAGCAGCCGCCCGATCTCGAAGGCCGACGCGAGCGAGAGGTCCTCACGCCCGTCGGGCACGACGAGGCGCAGCTGGTCGGCGGCGTGGGCCAGCGGGAGCCGAGGGGCGGTGAGGTCGGCCGGGTGCGGCAGCAGCGGTCCGCGGTACCAGGCGCGGACGAGGTCCCCACGCCGGGTGCGCTGGTCCAGGCCGACGTGCCCGGTCTCGACGACCTCCAGCGGGGGCCGGCCCTCGACCGGCGGCCGCGGCTCACCGGTCGTGCCGAGCAGCCCGGAGTCAACGCCCTTCATGAGCGACTCGAAGGTCTGGCTGCCCGTCGTCGTCCAGCTCCAGTGGAGCAGGCACGGGAAGCGGTGGACCGGGTCGAATGCGGTGACCGCCTTGACCAGCTTGGTCTTCGCCCCCGCCGTGATGCCGGTGGCGCTCACCTTGCCGACGATCTTCTGCCCGCCCCATTCCTTCGTCGCGGTGACCGCCTTGCCACCGTCGGCGACGACGGCCATCCGGTATGCCGTGACCTCGGCTCCCGCGGCGTGCGGCGCGTCGTCATGGGGCGAATCGGCATGAGGTGAATCGACATGGGGTGAATCGGCGTGGGGGCCGACCACCACACCTTCGAGCGCGCCGATGGACGGGTTGATGACGGCGTCGATGTCCTGCTGCATGACGTCGTGGTCGTGGACCGCTTTCGACACCGCGACAGTGTTCGTGGCCAGGACGAGCACGTCGGAGACCAAGCTCCGGGGCGGCGACTCCGGCAGCAGCCGGTCGAACTGGTTCTCCAGGCTCACCAGGCACGCGTGATAGGTCACCGGCACCTCGGAGCCATCGGGTGCCCGGCCGGCGAGCGGGAGCCGGTTGGCGATGACGACGGCGAGGAACCCGTCGTCGTCGCCCATCATCAGCTCGGTGTCGTTGATGTCGACCTCGCGGGCGTGCGCGAGCAGCGGCACGTCCTTGCGGGTCGGCATGATCCGGTCGATCACCGACTTGCGGATCTCCAGGGCCGAGCCCTTCTCGACCTCCGGCGTGCCGGAGAGCTTGCGATCGGCCGAGATGCACTCCGCCGCCGGCAGACCGGTGAGGAAGTTCGCCTCGCCCTCGGCGAAGACGACGAGCGCGAGCCACGGTGTCCGCTCGTTCGCGGGGTCGGACTGGCGCTCCCACGGCAGGGTGCGCCGCTTGATGACGACCTGCGGCAAGCGGGCGCCGTAGGCCCCGCGAGTGCCGGCCGGCGGATAGGTCGAGAGCACCTGATCGGGCGGGAGCACGTAGCGCGGCGAGGTGACGTCCACGTGCAGCCCGAGGTCCTCGACCGGCAGCGCAGCGGCGGCGAGCGCGCCGTCGGGGCCGTCGGCGGCGAGGTCCTGGTGGGCGGTGAAGCGGTAGAGCCCGGCCTTGAGCGCCGGCGTGACGCGGGAGTAGAGGCGGAAGTGGCCCTCGGCGATGCTCATCGTGGCCTCCTGGTGCGCGGTCGGCGGGGGGCCGGCGGGTCGGTCCAGGCCAGGGCCGTGCCCTGACCGGCGACGGCGAGGAGCTTGGCCGTGACACCGCTCAGCCGTCGGGCGGCGATGTCCGCGGCGGCGTCCGCCGGCGAGGCGGCGGAGCCGACGACGCCCGCGACCGACCAGTCGCCACCGACGGCGACCTTGACGGTGATCGAGGTGGCATCGGTGTCGGGCACCACGGCATACACGAGGACGCTGGTGTCGCCGATGGTCACGGCGGTGGGCGGCACAGGGGCGCCACGCCGGGTCGCGACCTGGCCGCCGAGGAGGATGAGTTCGGTCGGGTCGAGGTCGCGGGGGCGGTCGCCGGTCAGCGCGATCGCGACGGTGCTCACCGGCCGGGAGAAGCGCGTCACGACGAGGTCGGCGTCCCGGACGAGCGGTGCTGCGGTGTCCCAGGCCATCATGCTCTCGCCGGTGACGGTGTCGACGGTGACGAGGCACCCGGCAGCGACGGCGCCCTGGCTCCCCACGCGGGCGACCCGGCTGCCCAGGTGCCAGCCGGCCCAGCCGTCGGTGGGGTCGACGTCGCCGTCGGCGTGGACGGCGAGGTGGGTGACGCCGGCCGGCACGGTGACCGTGGCGTCGGTGACGTCCTCGTCGAGGACCGCGTGGTTGCCGCGCAGCATGCTCACCCGGGCCTTGCCGGTGACGCCGAGGTTGGGTCGGCGCTCGTCGTCGGTGTCGGTGCGGGCGTCCGGGAACTGGAGGACGACGAGGTCCCCGCTGCGGACCGTCGAGGCGAGGGCGTCGGCCTTGGGCCGGCGGCGCGAGCGCGACGCGGCCCGCGGTGCGTTGCTGGTGAGCTCCAGCCCGGTGACGACAGCCTGGAGGGCGGCATTGCCGAAGCGACCGCCGGCATACCGGCCCGCGGAGCCGACGGCGTCGGTGCGGGGGACGAGCCCGGCGGCGACGACGGTGCCCTCGACCGCCGCGGCCGGGGTCGCGGCGCGGGTGAGGGAGAGCGGCAGCGAGCGCCCGAGCCGACCGGAGACCGACTCGACGGTCGGGGCGGGGCGACGCTTGATCCGGCCGTCGCCGACCGTGGTCTTCAGCGAGCGGATGGCCGCGCCCGACCCACCGGTGAGGTAGCCGGCGACGAACGGGGACCGTTGGCGACGACCGGTCGGCTCGGCGGGTGGCTCCTGCTCTTCCCGTATGCCGTCCGCCCCGTTCTTCTTCGCCAGGCCGTCGGTGAGCGTTCCGAAAAGCGGTGGGGCAGAACGCTCCCCGGCGAAGGCGGCAGCCGCGAGGGCGCTGTGGCCGCCGCGGCGACGCAGCGTCGCGCCGGCGCCCCGGTCGGCGAAGAGCCGGTCGGCGGCGAGCTCGAGCGCGGCCGCCGCGCTGCCCGGTGCGCTGCCGGGGAGGGCGGCGCTGACGGCGAGGAACTGCGAGCGCTGGTTGCCGGTCGCGAGCAGCGGCAGTGGGCGACGCCCGGCCTCGACCTGGTAGTAGTTGATGTCCGGGCCCACCTGCGGCATCTCGACCCCGGCGACGAGCCGCATCCCGTTCCCGGTGCGCAGCACGTCGCCCGCGGGCAGCGGCTTGACGGTGAGGTTCGCCGGCTCCGGCTCGCCCCACGCCCCGATGGGGAAGGCATCGGTCGAGGGTCCGGCGGCATCGGCCTGCCCCCAGCGCTCGGCGAGCCGGGCGAGCTTGGTGGCGAGCGGCTGGCCGTCGGCGGCCGTCGAGGTCGTCGCATGCGTGACCGGGTCGACGAGCTCGAGGGAGATGGTGAGCGTCGACGTGAGCTTGGCGGCGTTCATCGGGGACAGGCCCAGGCGCGCGGTGGTGCCGTCCGGCAGGGTGACCGCCACCGCAGGGGGTCGCGCCGTGCCGATGACCAAGCTCTGCGTCGGGATCGTCGTGACGAAGGTCAGCTCGAACTCGGCGAAGACGCGATACGGCAGGCCGATGGTGCCGTCCGAGGAGGGAGCGGCGGTCTTGCCACCGGTGGCTGCAGGCAGGGTGCCCCGGCCGGTGATGCCCGAGAGCGCCCGGGCTCGGCCACCGGCGTCCTCGAGGTACTTCAGGACGAAGTCGGTCCACGGCAGCGGTGCGCCCTTGACCTTGCGCTTGCTCCCGAACTCGACGGGGATGGTGCACGGGCCGATCTCGAACTCGGCGCGACCGGCGAAGTCGGGGCCCCAGACCTTGATGGTGGCACCGAGAGTGATCGAGAAGGAGATCGTGAACAGGCCGAGGTCGAGGTTGATGCCGGCCGAGATGCGGCAGTAGGCGCTGACCTCGAACCAGAAGGGGTCGAAGTAGATGATCCCGTCGGCCCCGAACGACAGCTTGGCCCAGACGAAGCCGAGGTCGAGGCTGGCCTCGATGCTCGTGCCGGCCATGAGGGCCTCGGAGGTCAGGGCGAAGTAGGAGCCACCCTTGATGACGAGGTAGTCCGAGATCCGCCACATGATCCCGAGCCGGGGCACGTCGGGGTAGCCGTCGCGGTGGAAGCTCGGGTGGTAGCCGCCCATGGTGAGGACGAACTGGCCGGCGAGCGGCCCCTTCCACCAGATGGCGAAGGCGAAGCCGCCGGTGAGGCGGATGCTCTCGGTGAGCAGCCACGAGTTGTCGGTGAGCTGGGCCTTGATCATGAAGACGCCCTCGCGCGTGGAGAAGCGCGCGAGCAGGGCGAGCTCGATCGACACCAGGGCCGCACCCGGGCGCGGGAGGGCCATCCGGGCCAGGCCGAGCAGGTTGATCTCCAGGCCGTTGCCGAAGGAGACCGCGACGACGGCGACGCCGTCGACGAGCGAGAAGCAGGTGAAGGAGATGCCGGCGGCGAACCAGAAGTTGCCCATCTGGTGCGGGAAGATGCTCGACAACCGGTGCAGCTCGTCCATCGGTCGCTCGGGTGGCTTGGCACCGGGGTCGAGGGCCTGGATGAACGGGAAGGTCCCGAACTGGGAGATGTCCTCGGGGATGACCAGTCCGCGGTTGATGCCGAGGCCGCCACCGAGGCCGGTGAGGAAGAACGCCGGCGGCCCGCCGATCGGCCCGTTGATCGCGCCGAAGACGAAGAAGCTCGCGTTGGGCCCGTCCTGCGTGTAGCCGCCGAAGACGGACAGGCCGTAGGCCGCGAAGCGGCCCATGAGCATGCCGACGTAGCCGGTGCTCGTGCCGTCGACGATCTTGAGCAGGCCGCCGGCGAGCATGAGGCCGCCGAGGTCGGCGGAGATGGCCAGGCCCATGAGGTCGACCGACCAGCTGCTGATCGCGAGGACGTCGCCGCCGTGCCAGGTGATCGAGAGCCGGTCGACCGCGGCGGTCATCCCGAAGATCGAGAGCTGGCCGTTGAAGAGCAGCGAGATCTCGGTGACCCGGCCACCGGCCTCGACGGTGTTGAGCCCGATCCGGTCGACGTAGAGCGGGCCGAGCTGGCGCTGGATGACGATCCACCACGGGCCGGGCGGGTCGCCGGCCCGCAGCCCGACCTGGACGTCCTGCCCGGGGCCGGGGTGGCGCTGGATCGCCAGCGAGGGGCTGAAGACGGGGCGGTTGTTGGCGCTGCTCGACCCGACGTCGTTCATGATGTTGTTCGCGACGCCGTTGTCGCCGCCACCACCGGGCGCGATGCCCAGGCCGATGAGCTCGAGGTTCGCCCCGCCGCCGACGCCGAGACCGGTCGCCTCGGCATACACATGGAAGGCGATGCCGTCGAGCTGGATCGACCCGAGGTCGAGCAGGGGTCCGCTGGAGTTGGTGAAGCGCAGGCCGATCCCCATGATCGAGAAGCCGGGCACCAGGTCGAGGTCGTCGATGGTGCCCTCGAGGACGTAGATCGACAGGCCGGGCACGACGTCGCCGGTGATCCACGTGGCGTCGACCTCGAGCGCGACGCCGACCCCGGAGGTCGGGAAGTCGAAGGACTGGCCCGGCACGAGGGTGACGTTGACGCCGAGCGCCTCGCGCCCACCGCCGAGGGACCGGTGGGCCAGGCCGAGGGTGACCGTGGAGTCGATCGTGAGCGAGAGCGGGTCGGCGTCGGTGGCGGCGTTCCACGCCAGGCGCTTGACCCGGGCGAGGAGGAGGTCGGGGCGGGTGAGGGCGGTGAAGAACTGGGGGTCGATGGTCAGGTCGCCGCCGGTGAGGAGGACGCCCTGGAGCATCCGGGTGGCCCGGGTCGAGACGACGCTGCCGAGCTCGGCGGCGATGACGCTCGTCGCGATCGAGACCGCCAGCCCGAGCAGCGAGAGGGCGACGTCCTCGGGGTCGGCGTCCTCGTGCTCGCCGGTGGTGTCGCGGGTGATGCTCGCGAGGTAGGGCGCGGAGGCGTCGAGGTGCCAGCGGCACTCGAGGGCCTGGGCTCCGACGGCGTCGAGGGCCAGGCCGATGCCGAGCAGCCGGGTGAAACCGCCGCTGGTGATGCCGGCCCGGATGACGACCTCGGGCCGCAGGACGAGCGGGCCCGCGGGGATGGCGAACGGACCGCCGCGGAGCGCGACCTGCACCCCGGTCGGGGTGAGCCGCAGCCGTTCGACGACGATGCGGCCGACGACGTCGTCGTCGCGATCGGTGATCTCGATGTCACAGCCGAACTCCAGTGCGGGAGTGGCCCCGTCGAGGATGAGGTGGACGTGGCGCCCGGTGCCGAAGGTGATCCGGCGCGCTCCCCCGGTCGCCGGCTCGACCGCGACCTTGGTGCCTGACGGGTCGAGGGCCTGGACGAGCGCGCTCAGCCCGTTGGTCACCAGGTGCGGCAGTCGCCCGAGCAGCGCGGCCTCGGGATGCTCGGCGAAGGCGGTGATCCGGGCATCGGTGAACTCGTCGTTCACGAGCAGGTCGAGGCCGGCCCCGGCCTCGTGGACCGCCCGGGCCACCGCGCGCAGCGGGGTGGCGGCGGCATCGCCGCGGTGGCCGATGATCTCGTTGAGGACGAGGCGGATGACCGTGCCGGCAGCGGCTCCGATCGCCGGGCCGATGCCGGCGCCGGCGGGATAGAGCATGATCGGCGCCGCCGGCGTGGCCCGGACGAGCGCGAGCGTGACCGGCGGGGTGAGGGTCGGCGCGACGCGCAGGGCCAGGCCGGTGTCGTCGACCGTCGCGGTCGCCGCGACGAGGGGCCGGACCTCGCCGGTGGCCGAGATCGAGAGCCCGGCTGACACGCGGGTCCCGATGTCCCGGTTGTCGATGGTGGTGTCGAGGGCGAGGGCCGCCGCGACCTCGAGCCGGCCGGCGGTGACGGCATACGTGATGGTGAGCTCGGGGAGGATCGGCCAGCCCTGGACTCCGGCGGCCCGGGTCGGCACGACGACCGGCGCCAGGGCTTCGAGCACGGCGATCGTGGCGGCCAGGGGATCGGTGCGGGTGCGCAGCCAGGCCCCCGGGTCGGTGAAGAGTCCGACCGGCAGGACGACGTCGCGACTGCCCTCGTCGCTCACCGGGCCGAGCAGGCCGAGCGCGACCAGTCCGGCGTCGAGGACGGCCAGGCCCTCGTCGGTGACGCGGCCGCGGAACCAGCGGGCGAGCGCCTGCGCGAGGGTGGCGGGAAGGAGGCGCGTGAGGATGCCGGTGAGCCCGTCGACATCCGGGTTGGGGTGGATCGACACCAGCGATGTCGTCGCGGCGCCCGGTCGCTGGTCCTCCAGGGCGGCGGTGACGCCACCCACCCCGGCGGTGGCGACGAGGCGGATGCCGCCCACAACCGGGTCGAGGCCACCGACGTGCACCCGCACCTGCGGCGCCGCACCAGCACCCGCGGTCAGGGTCACGCCAAGTGGCGGAGCCTCCGGGAGGGCGAGCGTCGCTGCCGCGCTGATCGCCCCTGTCGCACAGTCGATCTCGACGTATGCCGTGGCGTCGCCGAAGCGCACGACGGTCGCGGGGAGCCCGGTAGGCGGTGGGCCGAGGAGGGCGCGCAGGTCGCGCGCGACGTCGGCGGCGCGGGACCGGATGATCGGCAGGAGGGTGGCGACGGGGTCGTGGACGATCCGGTCGATGGCGTCCGGGTCGAGCCCGTCGGCCCGCAGGATGCCCAGGGTGGTGAGGAGGGTCGCGAGCTCCGGTGAGGCGGTGCGGAGTCGGCGGGCGATCTGGGAGAGGAGGATGCGCACCTCGGGCAGGACGGCGGTCGCGACCGAGCCGTCGCCGTCGGGCCGGACCACCCAGCGCTCGCGGTGCGCGGCATACGCCCGGGCGTCATGGAGGACGAACTCGGCGGAGCCCTCGCCACCGTCGAGCGGCAGGCGCAGGTCGAGCTCGGCCCATCGCACCTCCAGGTCGTGGTCGGTGGCGCCGGGGCCGCCGACGAGCCAACCGTCCGTGACGCCGAAACGCAGGGTCATCGCGACCTCGCGCAGGGTGCGCACCTTCGGGGCGGTGCGCCGCACCGAGACGAGGTCGATGCTGGCCCCGACGCCGACGGTGAGCCCGGCGAGGTCGAGGTCGAGCACGGGGAGGTCGAGCCCGGCGTGGACCTCGGTGGGGCGGCCGGTGGTGGCGAGAATCGTTGTGCTGGCCTCGTTCTGGCGCGCGCTGACGGCGCCGACGACGAGGGCGGCGAGGGCTCGGGCGACGTCGCCGGCATCGACGCGACCGAAGAGGGCATGGACCTGCAGGCCGGTCCGGATCGGCTCACCCTGGCAGGTGGGCAGGGTGTCGGCCCCGGTGACGTCGCGGGCCCGCCGGACGAGTGCGGCGCCCCGCCAGTACTGCGAGCCCGAGATGGTGAGGAAGTCATCGGGCATCGGCGGCAGGGTGGTGCCCGCGAGGGTGTCGAGGAATCGCAGCGCGTCACCGGAGAGACCGTCGGTCAAGGCGGTGACCGGCACGTCCGGCGTCCACGGCGCGCCGACCGTGACGACGGTCGCGATCATCTCGGTGGTGGCGGCGGCACGCAGTGCAGCGGCGGCAGCGGCCCCGTGCGCGACGAGGACGACGGGCGTGGTCCGGGCGGCGAGGACCGCGGCCAGGGCGTCGGCCTGGCCCTGGACGCCGTCCCGGTCGGTGCGTGCGGCGGCGGCGGTGACGGGATCGGGGAGCCGGACCGACCAGGTGCCGGTGGCCGCCTGCGGGAGGGTAGACGGTAGGGACACGGTGGCATCGATCGCGGTCGCGGCCGGGATGCCGTCGAGCCAGGCCGCGGTCGCGCCGACCTGGAGGATCATCCCGACCGGGCCGGTGACCCCGGCGAGGGCCTCGCCGGTCGTCCGGGCGGCCTGGCTCAGGGAGGCATAGGAGTGTCCGACGAGCGTGCGTGAGGTCACCCCGGCTGGTTCGGTGGGGGCGATGACGCCGTCGGTGCCGGCCAGCCGCACCATGAGGTCGGCGAGGCCGTCGCCGAGGCGGGTGCGGGAGAAGAGCAGGTCGCGCAGGGACGGTATGTCGTCCGCGCTCTCCCGCAGGCGGGCCGCGATCTCGGGGCCGGTGGGTGCGGCCATGCCGTCGACGAGCGAGAGCACGGGGAGCGCGGCGGCACCGAAACTGGTCCGGGGCGGGCAGCCGGGCACGGTCCACACCGCGAGGCCGGGTGCTCGCGGTTCTCCTGAGATCGGGCACCGGAACGGGTCGTCGGGGCGACCGGACCCGAGCGGGGCGTCGAGCCGGCCGCCGGAGAGGACGACGGCGATCGGGCCGAGCACGGTGCGGAGGTTGCCGCAGTCGAGGGCGAGGTCGGTGGCCCAGGTCGCAACGGCGGTGGCCGGGTCCGCGACGAGGGCGGCGAGGGCGAGGTGGGCGCCGCCGCCGCGCCATCCGACGAGGTCGAGGGCGGCGTCGAGGACGGGGATGCGGGCCTCGCCGAGGAGGGTGGTGAGGACGGACTCGACGACGGCCCAGTCGGGGGTGAAGGTGACCGAGCCGTCGGCCCCGATGACGGGCAGCGGGATCGGGCTGAGGGTGCGGACGGCCGAGCGCGGGTCGAGGTGGTCGAGCTCGACGCCGCCGCCGTCCATGGCGACCCGCAGGCCGGTGCCCGCACGCCAGGCGACGCGGACCCCGAGGCCGTGGAAGACGAGGCGCGCGAGCGTGAGGTCGAGGGTCAGCGGGTCGGTGCCGCGGGGCTCGACGAGGAGGCGCCCGGTGGCGGTGGCCCCGAAGCTCGTCGCACCGGTCGTGAGGTCGGTGCGGAGGAGCTCGATGTCGGCCGCGCCGACGGCGGTGAGGTCGTCGAGCACTGGGGTCTCGACGCGGGCTCCGAGGCCGAGGACGAGCACCGGGCCGTCGCGCCAGAACCGGAGCCCGATGCCGTCGGCGATGTCGAGCCGCCAGGGCTCGATCGCGGTGCCGAGGCCGGGTGCGGGTGCCGCCGCCGCGCCGGTGAGGAGGCTGCGCAGGGTGCCGATGAGCTCGGCCATCGCGTCCGCGTCGGCGACGACGGCCTCGTAGTAGCCGCGCAGGGCACCGAGCGGGTCGGTGAGGACGTCGGTGGCGGCCAGGGCCGTGACCGCGCCGGGGGGGTCGATGCCGAAAAGTGCCTTGAGCAGGTCGCCGACGTCGCCGAACCCGTCGAGGGCAGCGCCGAGCGCGTCACCGATGACGTCGTTCGCGGCGTCGAGGGCGGCCTCGGGCGAGGAGAGGTCGAGCAGGTCGTGGTGGCGACCACCCGGGAGGTCGACGTCGTGGACGGTGAGGGCGAAGCACGGCCGCTGGTGCTCGTCGAGGGCGATCCCGATGCGGAGGCTGCCGACGCCGGGCGTGCCGGTGAGCAGGTCGGAGCCACCGGTGGCGAGTGCCCCGAAGGTCGCCTGGGCCCGCATCGAGGGGATGGCCGTGACGGCCCCGGTGCCCGTGTCGGCGCGCAGCAGGTGGATGGTCGCCCCGACGTCGGCGCCGGCCGAGGGGGACCAGGCGAGCTCGACCCAGGGCACGAGGACGGGCGAGCCGGTCGCCCCGGGACCCACGTCGAGCCCGAGGAGCAGCCGGGCCGGGCCGATGGCGAACTCGACGGCGTTGCGCGCCGGCCGGGCCGTGCCGCCGACGAGCCGGGCGAGCTCACCGAGCCAGGCGTCGAGGGCGTCGTCGTCGCTGACGACCGCGGTCAGCCAGTCGACCAGGGCGCTCAGGCCGCGGTCGGGCAGGTCGGCAAGCGGGAAGGCGGGCAGGTCGGTGACGTCGGTGAGGCCGAGGATGCCGGCCAGCCCGGAGATGTGCCGCAGGGCGTCGTCGGTGAGGTCGAGCGAGGAAAGCTGCTGGCGCAGCAGGCCGACGATGAACTCGAAGACCTCGGCGCCGAGCTCGTCGGGTGAGTCGACGGACAGGGTCGGTGAGGTCGGAGTTGTCGAACCGGGCAGCTGCAGGTCGAGGAGGGTCAGGGCGAAGTCGACGCTGTCGCCCGGGACCAGGGTGGGGATGCCCACGCGGGCCCGGGCGCCACCGAGGTGCGCCTGCCCGCTGACCGGCGGGTCGTCGGTGAAGGTGGCCTCGACGCCGAACTCGATCCGGGCCTCGCGCTGGCCGAGGAAGAGCCATTTCGGCAGGCCGGCGCCGGCCGTGCGGGAGTCGGTGCCGGTGCGGGGCACTTGGAAGATCGGCACGTGGACGCTGACCTTGGCGCAGGGGGCCTCGTCGCCGGTGGCGTACTCCGCCGCGACGCCGATCCGCACCGCTCCCGGGACGGGTTCGAGCACGGCATACACGACGAGGTCGGGGTCGGTCTCGCGGAAGAGCGGGACCCACTGCTGGCCCTCGACCTGGTGCTCCTCGGGCGGGCCGAGGACCTCGTCGACGAAGTCGACGAGCGCCTGGCGTTGGCCGTCGTCGGCGAGGACGGTCTTGAGGCCGTTGGGATTGCTGGTCGATCCGCCCATCGGGTCGCCGAACCAGGCGGCGTTCGCGGCGCTCGAGCCGACGATGCCCAGGGCGCGCGCGAGGCTGCCGAAGGCACCGAGTCCGTCCTGGGTGATCGTCATGGGGTCAGCGCCTCATCCCGGAGAGGTCGTGGCGTGACATCGGCTGGATGAGCAGGCTGCCGCGGGCGGCACCGATCGAGCCGGGGATGAGGGCGAGGCGCTTGCTGTCGCGGCCGAGCCCGGCGCAGAGGCGGGAGGCGAGCTCGAGGAGGGCCTCCCAGGCGTATGCCGTGATCGCGGCCGACCAGCGTGCGACGACGACCTCGGGGCCGTCGAGCCGGTCGAGGGTCGACATGATGAGGCCGGAGGGGCGCTCGGCGGTCCCGACCGAGAAGGGCACGACGAGGGTGGCCGATCCGTCGAGCTCGTCGCAGCCGACGGTCACGCCGATCCCGACGACGCCCTCGGCGCAGGTGATCGTCGTCTTCGCGAGGTCGACCCAGAGCTCGGAGCCGGCCTCCTGCCAGACCACGATCGAGGAGCTGTCGGCCGGCACGTCGGCCACGAACCGCACGATCCCGCGCAGCACCTGCTGGGCCTGGGCCTGCGGGACGACCAGCGAGGCCTTGGGGACCGACCCGGACTTGAGGCGGGCGGCGCCCTTGAGCGGTGTGAACCAATCGGCGTCCTTGAGGATGTCGCCGAGGTCCCGCCCGGTCGCCAGCCCCACGTTGACCCGCTCCGCGAGCGGGCGCTCGGCCTTCCTGCCGGCGACCTTCCCGCTCGACCCGCCCCCGGACCGGCGCGGCGCAGCACGCAGTGCCGATTGGCGTGGACGCGCAGCGGGCATGTCTGCTCCCCTGACTTCGCCTGATGTCACGGCCCAGAGGTTCGAGAACCGGTGTCAGCCGGGACGATCACGTTCTCCCGACGCCGTTTTCGGCGTCGCTTGTGCCCTGCCTCTCAGGACAGGGCGTGTGCCGTGGCGGCGCGTCTGGCCCACAGGCAGACGAGCCCGGCGACGACCGCGACGACACCGAATCCGACGGCGATGAGCCATTCGAGCTCACCGCTCCCGCCGTCCGGTTCGGCACCCTCGAAGATCGATTCGATCCACATGGGATTGATGATGGTGATGATGGTGAGGAGTCCGGAGAGGGCCGCGGTGATACCACTCAGTCGGGCCAACAATCGATACCTGGACTCAGACACGTGATTTCCCTCACCTCGGGTGGAGATGCCAACAGATGAAGGCTAGGGGTAGGGCTCCCACCCTGTCGACCTGAATCAGGTCTGGCGGCGGGCGGCACCGGCGGCCGGCGTCGGCGCGGCATACCGGATGGCGTATCAGCGACGGGGCCGGAGCCTCCTGACCCTCGTAGCGCCCGAGGGTCGGGCGCGCCAGAGAGGGGACCACCATGGCGTGGGTCGGCATCGAATGGGTCCAGGCGTACGGCGGCACCGCCAACCTGTCGAACACCAAGGCGCAGGCGGAAGGCTTCTACAACACCATCTCGGGGGTGCGGCGCTTCAACTTCGGTGACTCGCTCGCCTGGGATCAGGACTTCGAGCAGCAGGGGCGCGGGACGCCGAGCACCGGCACGGACACCACGTGGGCGGACAAGGTCGACATGGTGTTCTTCTCCGGCCACGGGTACTCCGGCGGGTTCACCTTCGCTCGACAACTGGACGACAAGGTCGCCAAGAGCACCGAGATCGTATGGGGTGACGGCGATCTCGAGTTCGTCGCCCTCGATGCCTGCGAGGTCCTCCAGGAGCAGGGCGTCTTCGACCGCTGGGGCTGGCCGGTCTTCCAAGGCCTGCACGTCCTTTGCGGCTTCCACAGCCTGACCGGGGACGAGCCGCATCGAGGGCGCATATTCGCGCAATACCTCAACGCCGGCCGCACGGTTCGCGACGCGTGGATCCGGGCCTGTCAGGACACCGAGGGCTCGAGCACGCAGTGGGCCTATCTGCGCGCCGACGCACCCGGCGTCAACACCTACACCGACCACTGGTGGGGCAAGGGTTCGGTCGCCGGCGATCCGGACTCCCCCACCACCCTCTACTACGCCCGCGGCGCCTGCTGAGCATCGCACCGAGATCAAGGAGAGATTCATGCCCGTCACCATCACCATCCCGGAGCTCACGCTGCCCGACGCCTTCCCGCTGCTCACGGCCGTGCAGAAGCGTTGGGACCAGGACGAACTCGCGCGCCTGGGCGAGCAGCTCGCCGGTGTCCGCCTCGAGGACGAGGGCCTGTGGCACACCGGCCGCTCCGACCGTCACCTCCTCGAGGTGTATGCCGCGAGCCGGTCCTTCCGCCTCACCCGCCACGACGGCGACAACGAGCTCGACGGAGCCGCGGACGTCGGTGTCGGGCCGGACAAGGCCAGCCAGATCGCCGAGGACTTCCTCGCGCCTTTCCGCCCGAATGGCGGTGACCTGGTCGTCAGAAGCATCGAGGACTCGATCGTCCAGGTCAGCCGAGGGCCCGAAGAGCGCCCCGAGCAGTACGTCATCACGACCGACGTCCTCCACGACATCGTCCGTGGCGACATCGCTTTCGTGGGCCCGGGCGCCAAAGCGCGAGTATCGGTCCGCCCGGATGGCGAGGTGAGCACGGCATACCTCATGTGGCGCGACGTCGAGGAGGTCGGCGAGCTGCGCGCCCGCACCGTCGACGAGATTGCCGCGGCCTTCGGTAGGGCACGGACCTTCCGGGACCTGACGGACGACACGGCGCGCGTCGAGATCGTGTCGGCACGGTCGGGGCAGTATGCGTTGCCGCCCACCGAGATCCAGGACGTTTTCCACCCGGCGGTCGAGCTGCGCGGCACGGTCACGACCGAGTCAGCCAACCTCGGCTTCTGCACGTGGGTCAGCGCCGTGGAGCCACGCCGGCTGGCGAAGGCCCGTCGCGCGGGGCGTGCCGAGGTGCCGGCTGTGCTCGTCGCCTGAGGTCGCGCCGGACGAATCGACAGCACGCCCCAGTTGCCCCGTGGCAGGTCGCTCACAGCCGACCGATGACGCGGTCGGTGCGCTGCCGCCGCGCGGAGGCTGCCGAAGTCGAGGCGTGCGTGGAGGGACCCGATGCTCCGCGGGTGCGAGGGGCGGCGGAGGTTCGCGCATGCCACCTCGCCGACCAAGGCGAGCACCAGCGACTCCAGCGGATGGCCGAGCAGATGGCGATCGCGACCGGCGCCCGGCCATGGCCGGGCGAGCGGCGCTCGTGGGAGCGCAGTCTTCCTGCCCTCGCCGCCGACCTCCAGTCCGTCGGTCTTGACCAAGAAGTCGCCCGTCCAGCGCATGACGCGGTTTCTACCTCACTGGTCCGGGCTGGGCAGCACACCGGAAGGCGAGGTCGACGCGGTTCAGCGCCACGGATCGGTGATCTCCCGCAGGTCGAGGAGTATGCCGTGCAGTTGGTCGAGCCGGTCGGCCCCGAGGTGCTCGGACCATTCCGCCAGGACGCGCTCGACCTCGGCGTTGGCGGCCTCGATCAAGGGCAGGGCTCGTGGGGTCAGGCGGACCAGCCGGGCCCGGCCGTCCGTCGGATCGGGGACGCGCTCGACATACCCGGCGGTCTCGAGTTGCTCGACGAGAAACGCTGCGCTCTGCTTGGTCACCCGCGCCTGGGCCGCGATGTCGCTGACCCGGGTCCTGTCCGGTCCGATCCTGGCAGCCACCTTGGCCTGCGCCGACGTGATGTCGGTGATGCCGGCAGCGATCACGGCGTCGAAGGCCCGCTCCTCGAGAGACCGGTTGGCCACGAAGAGGAGGATGCCGAGTTCTCGTCGTTGACTCGTGGCGACCACGAATGCATATTAGACAGATAATCTGTCCAATTGCCACAGCCGGGAAGGGACCCGCCCTGGACGTCGACACAATCTGGCGGCACATCGATGCCGAGCGCACCTGGCTGGCCGACCTGCTCGAGTCACTGCCCGACGAGGGCTGGGCACACCCGAGCCTTTGCACCGGGTGGACGGTGCGGGACGTCGGCGCTCATCTCACCTTCGCCCAGACCCCCGTGGCCGAGTTGCTGTGGCCCGCGGTCCGCGCCGGGTTCCGCTACGACGTGATGATCCGGGACACCGCCCTGCGCAGTCCCCTCGGCCACGGCGAGATCGTGGCCGCGCTGCGCGGCTTCGTGGGCTCGCGGCGACGGATCAGCTTCATCACCGACCTCGAGCCGTTGCTGGACACGCTCATCCACATCCAGGACATCTGCCGCCCCCTGGGTGTCAAGCACCCGATGCCCCCGGAGGCAGCAGCCGCATCAGCCGATCGGGTGCTCGCGACACCCTGGCCGCTGCGGCGATGGGGCCGCCAGCCGAGCATCCGACGGATCGCCACCGACACGGACTGGGCCCACGGCGCCGGGCCCGAGGTTTACGCCACCGTGGAGCAGCACCTGCTCATGCTCACCGGCCGACAACCGACGCCGGACATCTGACCGCGAGCGGTCGCTCAGGGCCAGCACGACCTATTCCGCGTGCCTGACAGACGTCGGCCTCTCCAGCGGGCAGCGCGAACCGGGTCGACCTGGCCCTGCGCACCCAGCAGGCCGCGTCGGGCGACGATGGCGGTTGAGCGGTCGGGATCCCGGTCCCGCGGGTCGGGGACGGGCGCGCTTCTGCCACGCCCGGGCGCGCGCCGCCTCCGCCTCGGTGTCGGCGGTGTCGGCCTTCAGGAGCCCGTTTCCAGTTCGCGATCCGTAGATTGACGGGGTGAGTATGCCGCGCGCTTCCGCCGTGACCTTCCGCCTCCACGGCCGCTCCCGCCGGACCACGGCGGTGCTCGCGCTCCTCCACGGCGGGATCGGCACGGCGCGGCCGACCGCCAGGTGGCAGGACCCGGCATACCTGCGGATGCTGCCCTTCGTCCCGACCGTCCTCACCGCCGGACGTGGACGGGTCGCGGTCGCCGTCGTCCGGCACGCCCAGCACGGCTGGCTCCGCCAGGGCGACGGCACGTGGGACGGCTCCGACGTCCAGCCGGGCGGGGCGCTCGAGCACCTGCTCGACGGGCTCAGTGAGGTCGTCCCCGACGGTGGGTCGCTGCACCTGGTCGGCCACTCGAGCGGGGGCTGGGCCGCGATCCGGGCGCTCTCGGACGCACGGGTCTCGAGCATCCTCGGCCTCGCGCCCTACGTCGCACCCCGCGAACCCCTGCCCACCCGGCAGGACGCCCGGATGGTCATCGCCCACGGCGCGATGGACTCGGTCACGAGTGCGCGGGACTCCCGCGCCTACGTCCAGCGCCTGGTGAGGGCCGGCATCGACGCCGAGTTCCACGACGTCTCGCGCGGTGACCACGCGATGATGCTCAACGCCGCAGCGTGGCAGGCGATCGTGCACCGGTACGTCGGCTCCTGCGTGTCCGGGACGAACAGGTGATGGCCGGTACTGGTCTGACATTCTCTGGCGAACGACGCAAGGACGACGGATGGCCGACGAACGCGGGTGGCCGCGCTCATCGACGCCGACAACGTGAGCCCCAGGCTGGCACCTGCGCTCATTGTCCTGGAACAGGACGAGATCGCCACCGAGGTTCCCGAGGACGTGGCAGTCGACGTACGGCGGGGAATCACCGCAAGGCCCGCGACGACGGCTGGGCCCCGCTCGCGAGTGTCGGTTGATGCCTGGTCTCCAATGACCCACCTTCGACTCCCGCAACCACGGTTCCAAGAAGTTGAGCCACTTCGTGCGGGCGGTGCCCGGTGTGGAGACCGATGTCCGCACGTCCGGGAAGGCCTTGAAGACCTCCCGCAGCGTCGGGATCCGGAAGTCCTTCGGCTGGTGCCCGTCGAGTTTCACCTCACCGAGCGCCGCACCCCTCAACGGGTATGCCGCGGAGTCGAGTCCGTGGACCGCGCTCCTACCCGGCACGAACCAGTGCGCAGCATCGAGCGCGCGCAGTTGGTCGAGGGTCATGTCGTTGACGAAGCCGGTGCCGTTCGTCGTCTCGTCGACGGTGCTGTTGTGGATGACCACGAGATGGCCGTCCGCGGTCGACTGGATGTCGAGCTCGAGCATGTCCGCGCCGAGGGCGACGGACTCCTCGAAGGCGTACATCGTGTTCATGGGGAACTCGTGCTCGCCGCCGGAGTGCGCCATGTTCATGACGCGGCGGTCGAGCCACGGGTTCGGCGAGGTCTGGCAGGACCAGTTCTTCTTGGCCTGGCCGCGGTTGTCGGTGCTGGCATCAGCGGCACCGGCCGGGCCGGCCGCGGCGGTGAGTGCGGCCGCGAGCGTGAGGGCGCCCGCGCTGGCGAGGGAGAGGACGCGACCCATGGCAGTCAACGTGTTGAGCCGCGCAGCCCCGCGCCAGACCCGGGAGGATGAAATGTGAGGCCGCGAGCGGCATACGTGATCGTGAACATCGCCGATGAGGGACGCCGCCATCACCAATGACAATGGCCCGGACCGCACTCCGGGCCATTTCGTCAGGTGACGAAAAACGCGAGTGGGTAGTTCCCGAAACGCCCTGACCTACTGCGACGCCGACGCGATTTAGCCTGTAGGCACAGGTAGCCGGTCTCACCAGGCACGGTCAGTCGGGTTCAGAAACCGTACTTCTCCTTTCGCAGACGGAAGGCCTTCTCGCCGCCTTCCATCACTGCGGTGATCTGATCCCGCACCGCCGCCACATCGATGGCAGGGCTCGACCTACACGGCTGGCTCGTTCACGAAACTGTGCCGGGACAGTGGGATTCGTCAATCGATGGGTCGAGTCGGGTCGTGTGTCGACAACGCCGCCGCCGACGCGTTCTTCTCCACTCTGGAGTGGGAGGTCCTGTCCCGGCATGAGTTCACTGACCCCCACCAGCCCAGGCCGGCGTGGCCGATTGGTGCTACGGGTTCTACAACACCAAGCGTCGTCACAGCTGGGCTGCGATGATGTCACCGGTCGCCTTCGAGACAACCACCCCTGCGCTCGGTCGGGAGGCGGCAGAACGGAAACCTCCACGATCTTGGGGGAAGCCCATGTCGCACGCTGCAGGTGGTGTCCACACCCGGAGGACACCAGCCGCGGTGGGGACTGTGGGAGATCGGAGCGGGCTGTGCCCTCGACACCGTGTGCGCCGGAGGGCTGTCGAGGGTGGGAGCCGGACGGCTCCAGGGCGTGCGTCCTAGCGGTGCCGCACCCGTTGCCGGACGCGCTCCTCCAGTTCGCCGAGGGGGCCGCTGGCCCGGAGCACCAGGCGTTGCTCACTGGCGGGTAGGTCGTGCAGAGCCCTCGCAATGAGGTCGATGCGCCGTTGAGCGGC
>Ga0209368_1000496_pt1 | contig 31934 bp, 27 predicted proteins | sample EBPBio242008_DNA_FD_185862 | JGI IMG/M metagenome (GOLD analysis project Ga0209368, IMG submission 185862) | Wastewater treatment Type I Accumulibacter community from EBPR Bioreactor in Madison, WI, USA - Reactor 1_4/24/2008_ DNA (SPAdes)... | ecosystem: Engineered > Bioreactor > EBPR >...
TCGCCTCGGCCATCATCACCGAAAGCGTGCTGTCCTTCCTGGGCCTGGGCTTCCCGCCCGACTTCCCCACCTGGGGCCGGCTGCTCTATGACGGCGTCGATTACCTCCAGCTCTACCCCGAACGGGTGATCTGGCCCGGCCTCGCCATCTCGCTGACCGTGCTATCGGTGAACTACATCGGCGACGGCCTGCGCGACGCGCTGGACCCGCGCATCCGGGGGCGGTAACGCCGCCCCCGCCCCTCAGTGCAGCCGCTTGCGGATGCGGCGCACCATGTACCACACCCCGGCCACCACCACCGGAACCAGCACCGCCATCAGCGCGCCGTGCGACACATGAAACCGGTGCGCCAGCGGTTCCAGCGCATAGGTGGCCAGGTTCACGCCGTAATAGCTGATCGCCACCACCGACAGACCTTCCACCGTGTGCTGCAACCTCAGCGCCAGATCCGCCCGGCGGTCCATGCTTTCCAGAAGCGCCTGGTTCTGCGCCGACCGCTCCACATCCACCCTTGTGCGCAACAGCTCGGCCGCGCGCTGCGCCCGCTCCGCCATCGCCTCCAGCCGCTTCTCGGCCGATTTCACCGTGCGCATGGCCGGGTCATAGCGGCGCATCATGAACTCGCCGAAACTCTGCCGCCCCTCGATCCTCACCTCGCGCAGGACCGCCACCCGTTCGTGCACGATCGCCTCATAGGCCGAGGTCGCGCCAAAGCGGAACGAGTAATGCACCGACAGGCTTTCCAGCTCGGATGCGATGGCCAGCAGGTCATGCAGCGCCACTTCCGGCGGTCGCGCCTGCGCATCCAGATCCGCCACCAGGGCCGACAGCCGCGGGTCCAGCTCGTTCAGCCGGCTCGTCAGCGCGCGCGACCGGATCAGCCCCAGCATCGAGGCCGCGCGGTAGGTCTCGATCTCGCAGATCCGCTGCACGATCCGCCCCACGCGCCGCGCCCCGGTGCCAGGCCGCACGAAGACGGCAAACCGCATCTGCCCCGCAGGATCAATGCGGAAATCCCCCGCCACCACCGCTGCCCCGTCCACCACGCGGCTGACCGTCAGGCTTTCGGGCACGAACCATTCCTCCAGCCGCGCCAGCATCTCGGCCTCGGTCTCCGGCATCGGTTCCACCCGGATCATCGCCGCCGTCAGCCGCTTGCCGGGCGCCGCCGCCAGCCAGTCCTCGGGAAAGACCTGCGCATCCAGCGGGTCGAAGGGCCGCGCGCCCAGGCCCGGCAGGAAGGCGGTATAGGTGACGAACTCGGTATGGCTTTCCCATTTCAGCTCGGCCCGCCCGATCGGCCCGGTGAAATGCGTGGCCTCCGGCTGCGGATGGGCCGCGCCATTGCGGTCCAACAGGTCCAGAAGATGCGCCCGGTCGCGCGCCCGGTCGCGGTTTGCTGCGCTGACAGGCTCCTTCACCACCAGGAACACCGCGCGGCAGGGCACCTCCAGCACCGGGAAGGGCCGCGCATGCAGCTCGTTCACAACGGCATAGCGCAGGGGATGGTCGGCCAGGGTGCTCATGCTCGGCAGTTCCGTGACGAAGGGGACATCTTCAGGACCTAGGGCCCTTGCCCCGCCTTTCCAAGCATCGGCGCGGAATGCCATGGCATGCAACAAGGGTGTTGCATTTCCTCCGCACGACAGCCCGCTGCGGCAGGTGGTCGGGGCTGCCGGTCTGGCCCCCTGCGCCAAAGCCGTTAACCTCGACCAAGCAAACAGGACCATGGCAAGGGGCACGGCATGGCCGGCGACATCACCGAAACCGCACATGCCGCAGCCGAGGCGGCCGGGCACGGCGGCGTGGACCTGACCTCCATCGTCGTGCTTCTCGCCGCCGCCGTCATCGCCGTGCCGCTGTTCCGGCGGGCCGGGCTCGGCTCGGTCCTGGGCTACCTCGCCGCCGGGCTTGCCATCGGCCCCTACGGCCTTGGCTTCTTCCACGACGCCCAATCCATCCTGCATGTCGCCGAATTGGGCGTCGTCCTCTTCCTCTTCATCATCGGGCTCGAAATGCAGCCCTCGCGCCTTTGGTCCATGCGGGGCGAGATCTTCGGCCTTGGCCTTTTCCAGGTCGTCGCCGCCATGGCCACGCTGGTCTGGGTCGGCATCGCGCTCGGCTATCCGGCGACGCCAAGCTTTGTTGCCGGTGCCGGCTTCGTGCTCACCTCCACCGCCATCGTCATGCAGATGCTGGAAGAACGCGGCGAAATCGGCCTGCCCCGCGGCCGGCGGATCGTCGCCATCCTGCTTCTGGAAGACCTGGCCATCGTGCCGCTTCTCGCGCTCGTCGCCTTCCTCGCCCCCGGCGGGGCCGGGGCCACGCTGACCGATCGCTTCATCTCCGTGGGTATCGGCCTGGGCGCCATCGTGGTGCTGGTCCTCGCGGGCCGCTACCTGCTGGACCCGATGTTCCGCCTGCTCGCCCGCTTCGGCGCGCGCGAGGTGATGACAGCCGCCGCGCTTCTCGTCGTGCTGGGTGCCGCGATGCTCATGCAGGCAGGTGGGCTCTCCATGGCCATGGGCGCCTTCCTCGCCGGCGTGCTCCTTTCGGAATCCTCGTTCCGCCACCAGCTCGAAGCCGATATCGAGCCGTTCCGCGGCCTCCTCCTCGGTCTCTTCTTCCTGTCGGTCGGCATGGCGCTCGATCTGCAGGTCATCGCCCGCAACTGGCAGGTCATCGCGATCTCGGTCCCCGCCTTCATCATCCTCAAGATGGCGGTGATCTACCTGGTCGCCCGCCTCACCAGATCTTCCCACGCCGAATCGCTCGAACGCGCCGTGCTCATGGCGCAGGGCGGCGAGTTCGCCTTCGTGCTTTATGCCTCGGCCACGCAGTTCGGCATCCTAGAACCAGAGTGGAACGCGAACCTGGCCGCCATCGTCATCCTTTCCATGGTGCTGACCCCGCTGATGGTGATCCTGCACGACCGCCTCGTCCGAACGCCGGTCTCGCTGGACGGGGTAGAGACCGCCGAGGACCTGTCAGCGCCGGTGCTGCTCATCGGCTTCGGCCGCATGGGCCAGATCGTCAGCCAGCCGCTTCTCAGCCGGGGCCACCCGATCTCGATCATCGACACCGATGCCGAATCCATCCGCGATGCCGGCAGCTTCGGTTTCAAGGTGTGGTACGGCGATGGCTCCCGGCTCGACATCCTGCACGCCGCCGGTGCCGCCGAAGCCCGGCTCATCATCGTGACCATCAACAATGCCGAGGCGACCACGAAGATCGTCGAACTGGTCCGCCACCACTTCCCGCAGGTGCCGGTTCTGGCACGGGCCTATGACCGCCAGCATGCCCTGGCGCTGGTGAAGGAAGGCGTCGATTTCCAGATCCGCGAAACCTTCGAAAGCGCCCTCGCACTCGGGGCCGAGGCGCTGAAACGCCTGGGCGACGACCCCGATCAGGTCGCCGAGATGGTGGCCTACATCCGCGGCCGCGACATGGACCGCTTCGCGCTGGAATGTGTCGAAGGCATCCGCGCCGGCATCCCGCTTATCGTGGGCAACATCGACCAGCCCCGCCGCAGCGGCTGATGCGACCCGGTCGGGTTTGACGCGACTCGGCCGTGGGCCTACCCTGCCCCGATCCGGCCGAAGGAGCCCATGATGCTCGAAGTCCGCTGCCTGGCCGCCGTCGCGGCCCTGATCGCCTCTGCCCTGCCCGCCCTCGCCGACCCGACCGTCATCGACGGCAAGGCGGCCTTTCCCGAAGGACCCTGGGTCGAAGGCGGCAAGCTCTACTATGTCCAGTATGGCGGAAACACCGTCTCGGTCTGGGACGGCAGCGCCACATCGACACTCTGGCAGCAAGAAGGCTGCGGCCCCTCCGCCATCGCGCCGCTTGGACCGGACCGCTTTGCCGTCACCTGCTACGACAACGGCACTCTGGCGCTGTTCAACCGCGATGGCAGCGGCACCACCGCCATTGGCACCGACAGTTCCGGCGCGGCACTTCTCGGGCCGAACGATCTCGCACCCGATGGAAAGGGCGGGCTGTATGTCACCGCCTCCGGCCCCTGGGAAAGCGGCCCCATCGTCGGCAAGGTCTATCACCTCGCCCCCGATGGCACGCTGACGATGCTGGCCGACGACCTGCACTACGCAAATGGCGTGGCGCTCGCCCCTGCCGGCGACCGGCTCTTTGTCAATGAATCCGAAGCCGGGCGCGTGATCTCCTTCGCGGTCGGCAGCGATGGCACGCTCTCGGACCGCAGGCTGTTCGTGCGCGTCTCGCAGGCCGATCCGGGCTCGCCGGACAGCTACCCCGATGGCCTGAAATGGGGACCGGACGGCAACCTCTGGATCGGCCAGTATTCCCAGGGCCGGATCGTGGTGGTGAAGCCCGACGGCAGCTTCGTCGCCGCCCACGACCTACCCTCGCCCGCGACCCCGAACTTCGCCTTTTCGGCCGACGGCACGCATCTCTATGTCATGGCCGTCGATGACACGTCCGCCGCCCCCTACATGGGCAAGGTCTACGACCTGCCGCTGGACTGACCGGCAGAAACAGAAAGGGCCCCGCCGGGGCCATTTCTTAAGTCCAAGTTAATGCGCGCGCGCAAGCCATTGATATTGCTGGCCCCGACCAAGCGTCCGAGCTCGGACGCCCCGCCCCGGCTCAGTCGATCATCGGCAGGAGGCCATCCAGGCTCTTCTTGGCATCGCCATAGAACATCCGGGTATTCTCCTTGTAGAAGAGCGGGTTCTCGATGCCCGAATATCCGGTGCCCTGCCCCCGCTTCGATACGAAGACCTGCTTGGCCTTCCAGACCTCCAGCACCGGCATCCCGGCAATGGGGCTGTTGGGGTCCTCCTGGGCAGCCGGGTTCACGATGTCATTGGACCCGATCACGATGGCCACGTCTGTCGAGGGGAAGTCCTCGTTGATCTCGTCCATCTCCAGCACGATGTCATAGGGCACCTTGGCCTCGGCCAGCAGAACATTCATGTGCCCCGGCAGACGCCCGGCAACCGGGTGGATCGCGAACCGCACCGTCTTGCCCTTGGCCCTGAGCTTCCGCGTCAGCTCGGAAACCGACTGCTGCGCCTGCGCCACCGCCATGCCATAGCCCGGCACGATGATGACCGAGTCCGCGTCGTTCAGCGCCGCCGCCACGCCTTCGGCGTCGATGGCGATCTGCTCGCCCGTGACCTCCATCGCGGGGCCCGTGGTATTGCCGAACCCGCCCAGGATCACGCTGACAAACGACCGGTTCATCGCCTTGCACATGATGTAGGACAGGATCGCGCCCGACGAACCCACCAGCGCACCGACCACGATCAGAAGGTCGTTCGAAAGCGAGAAGCCGATGGCCGCCGCCGCCCAGCCAGAATAGCTGTTCAGCATCGACACCACGACGGGCATGTCCGCACCACCGATGCCCATGATCAGGTGATAGCCGATGAACAGCGCCGCGAGCGTCATGCCCAGAAGCGCCAGAGTCGAACCGGACTGAAGGTAGACCACCAAGAGCACCAGCGAGACCACCGCGGCCGTGGCGTTCAGGAGGTGCCCGCCCGGCAGCTTCTTCGCCTTGCCGTCGACCTTGCCCGCAAGCTTGCCGAAGGCGATGACCGAGCCGGTGAAGGTCACCGCCCCGATGAAGACGCCGAGGAAGGTCTCGACCCTAAGGATCGCCACCTCTGCGCCGGTCTTGTGGGCGACCACGGCGGCAAAGCCGGTCAGCGCGGCGCGCGCCGCCTCGTCCATTCCGCCGATGCGGATCAACTCGATGTGGGTGTTATAGCCGATCAGGACCGCAGCCAGACCCACCAGCGAATGCATGGCGGCCACAAGCTGCGGCATCTCGGTCATCTGCACGCGCTGCGCCACGACCCAGCCCGCCGCGCCGCCCGCGAGGATCAGCACGACCGACAGGACCCAAAGGCTGTGCCCCGGACCGACGAGCGTGGCCGCCACAGCCAAGGCCATGCCGGCGATGCCGTACCAGACGGCCCGCTTGGCGCTTTCCTGGCCCGACAAGCCGCCGAGCGAGAGGATGAAGAGGATGGCGGCAACAACGTAGGCCGCGGTGGTGAAACCGTATTCCATCGCGTTGGCCCCCTTACGACTTCTGGAACATGGCGAGCATCCGGCGCGTCACCATGAAGCCGCCGAAGATGTTCACCCCCGCCATCAGCACGGACAGAGCAGCCAGCACGATCACCAGCCAGCTGCCCGAGCCGATCTGCAGGAGCGCGCCCACGATGATGATGGACGAGATGGCATTGGTCACCGCCATCAGCGGCGTGTGGAGCGAATGGCTGACGTTCCAGATCACCTGGAAGCCCACGAAGCAGGACAGCACGAAGACGATGAAATGGCTGATGAAGCTGGCTGGGGCGACATAGCCCACCAAGAGCATCAGAGCCCCGCCGACCACCAAGAGGCCAACCTGGCTGCGGGTCTGTGCCTTGAAGGCGGCCATCTCTTGCGCCCGTTTCTCCTCGGGCGTCAGTTCCTTGGCCTTCTCCTTGGGCTTGGCGGCCGCGATGGCCTGAATCTTGGGCGGAGGCGGCGGCCAGGTGATGGCGCCGTCCTTCGTCACCGTCGCGCCGCGGATCACGTCATCTTCCATGTTGTGGTTGATGACGCCATCCTTCTTGGGCGTCAGGTCCGTCAGCATGTGGCGGATGTTGGTGGAATAAAGCGTCGAGGCCTGCGTGGCCATGCGGCTTGGAAAGTCGGTGTAGCCGACGATGGTCACGCCGTTGTCGGTCACGATCTTCTGGTCGGGTACCGTCAGATCGCAGTTGCCTCCGCGCTCGGCGGCCAGGTCCACGATGACGCTACCGCGCTTCATCATCCTGACCATGTCCTCGGTCCACAGCTTCGGCGCGGGCCGACCGGGGATCAGGGCGGTGGTGATGACTATGTCCACCTCGGGCGCGAGTTCGCGGAACTTGGCAAGCTGCTTCTCGCGGAACTCGGGGCTCGACGGGGCGGCATAGCCGCCGGTCGCAGCGCCGTCCTGGGCCTGTTCGAATTCCAGGAAGACGAACTCGGCGCCCATGGATTCGATCTGTTCGGCCACTTCGGGGCGCACGTCGAAGGCATAGGTAATCGCACCGAGGCTCACGCTGGTACCGATGGCGGCAAGGCCAGCGACGCCCGCCCCCACGACCAGAACCTTTGCGGGCGGGATCTTGCCCGCCGCCGTCACCTGGCCGGTGAAGAAGCGGCCGAAGTTGTTGCCGGCCTCGATCACCGCGCGATAGCCCGCGATGTTCGCCATCGAGGACAGTGCATCCATCTTCTGCGCGCGGGAAATGCGCGGCACCATGTCCATCGCAACGACGGTGGCGCCCCGTTCCTTGCAGATATCAAGTAGTTCGGCGTTCTGAGCGGGCCAGAAGAAGCTGATCAGTGACTGTCCATTGCGCAGCTGTTCGGCCTCGGCCTTTTCGGGACCGCGCACCTTGACCAGCACGTCGGCAACCGCATAGACCGCTGCCGCATCCGCCAGCACCTCGACCCCGGCCGCGCGATAGGCGTCATCGGGGAAACCCGCCTTCTGCCCGGCGCCGGATTCGATCACGCAGACATGGCCCAGCTTCTGCAGCTGCGCCGCCGAGTCGGGCGTCATGGCAACCCGGTTCTCGCCCTCGAAAATCTCTCGTAGTGCCCCAATCTTCACACTGCGTCCCCTTTCGCCTGCCGCCGCGTCAGCGCCCAAAGCGCAATATCATTGCGCAAGAATATTTCAATCACCGATTTCTGCACTGCGGTAAACCGAAGCCCGCCGCCTCTACAACCAACGTCGCACTCGCAGCGACCAGGCGTCCCAGGCCGGGCCGAAGCCGCGTGCAAGCCGCTCTTCCTCGGGACGAATGAAACGGTGTGAAATCAACCGCATGAAGACCGGCACGAGCAGCAGGGAGACTGTGGCATCCCACCACAGGATGGTCCCTGCGAGGATCATTGCATCGGCAAGGTAGATCGGATTCCGCGACAGCGAAAACGGCCCGGTTGTCACCAGCGCCGCCGGCTCACGGTGCGGAATCACCGAAGTCCGTGCCCTGCTCATTTCCAGCACCGCCCAGGCCATCAAGAGAAGTCCAGCTCCGATCAGACCGGCGCCCAGCAAGGCACCGACATCGCCGAACAGCGGTAGCGGGAAAAGACGCCCGACCACCCACGAAAGGCAGAGGAAGAGCGCCAGCCAGACCGGCGGCAGGTCGATCCAGTTCTTCATCGCGGTGCCTCCCGCCACCAGATTTCCGTTCAGACAGAGCGCTGGCAAGGGGTCGCAAACATTTCAAGCTTGAAATTTATTCCCTGCGGCGTATTGCTCGGGATGACAAGGGAGCCTCGAATGACCACCGATTTCGCCGCCACGCGCGCCCAGTTCCATTTGCCCGAGGGCGTGATCTACCTGGACGGAAACTCGCTTGGCCCTCTGCCAGTGGCCGCCAAGGCGCGGGTTGTTCAGGCGATCGAGGCCGAATGGGGCGAGATGCTGATCACCGGCTGGAACAAGGCCGGCTGGATGGAGATGCCGGCCCGCGTGGGCAACCGCATCGCCCGGCTGATCGGGGCCGAGGAAGGCCATGTGGTGATGGGCGACACGCTGTCGATCAAGGTCTATCAGGCGCTCGCCTCGGCATTGGAAATGAACCCCGGGCGCAAGGTGATCCTGTCGGATACCGGCAACTTCCCTTCCGATCTGTACATGGCCGAGGGTTTGGCCCGCACCCTGGCGAACGGCACGGTGCTGAAGACCGTGGCGCCGGAAGAGGTGATGGGCGCGCTGGATGACTCCGTGGCGGCAATGATGGTCACCGAAGTGGACTATCGCACTGGCCGCCGGCACGACATGGCCGCGCTGACGCGCCGCGCTCATGAGGTGGGCGCACTGGCGGTCTGGGACCTTGCCCATTCGGCAGGGGCCTTTCCGGTGGGTGTGGCCAAGGGTGGCGCCGATTTCGCGGTGGGGTGCAGCTACAAGTACCTGAATTCTGGCCCCGGCGGCCCGGCCTTCATCTACGTTGCGCCGCGCCATGCAGAGGCTGCGCGCCCTGCCCTTTCCGGCTGGCTGGGCCACGAGGCGCCCTTTGCCTTCGATCTTTCCTACCGCCCCGGTCGGGGGATCGAGCGGATGCGCGTGGGCACCCCGCCGATCCTGCAACTGGCCGCCCTTGATGCGGCGCTTGATGTCTGGGACGCGGTGGATCTGGATGATCTGCGCGCCCAATCGCTGATGCTGACCGACCGCTTCATCGCAGGCGTCGAAGCCGTCTGCCCGATGCTGACCCTCGCCACCCCCCGCGCGCACGGAGAACGCGGCAGCCAGGTCTCTTTCCGCCACCCCGAAGGCTACGCGATCATGCAGGCCCTGATTGCGGGCGGCGTGATCGGCGATTTCCGCGCACCGGACATCCTGCGCTTTGGTTTCACGCCGCTCTACATCGGCACGACCGAGGTGGACCGCGCTGTGGCGATCCTGGCGGAGATCATGGCCACAGGCGCCTGGGACCGGCCCGAATACAAGACCCGCGCACGCGTTACCTGACATGGCCGAGGTGATCCGCCCCTTCCTGTTGACGGATGCGCAGCCCACGCGCGATGTCTTCGTGCGGGCGGTCCGCGAAGGCGCAGCCGCTGTGTACAGCGCGGCGGAGATCGCGGCCTGGCTGCGCGATCCGGCCATGCCCGAAGGTTGGGGCGACTGGTTGGCCAGCCACATCACCTTTGTCGCCGACGATGGAGGCCGGATCACCGGTTTCATGATGGTGGAACGCAACGGCTATCTGAACATGGCCTTCGTTCTGCCCGAGGTCATGGGAAAGGGCACCGCCGACCGGCTTTATGCGGAAATCCTCGCCGCTGCAGGCGAGTTGCACCTGCCCCGCCTGACAGTGTTTGCCAGCCGCCATGCCCGGCGGTTCTTTGCCCGGCACGGCTGGCGGCCTGACCGCAAGCTTCCGCTGCCCGAAGGCATGGAACCGGCACTGACGGAAGGCGACAACCCGGTCACCATGGGCATGGTGCTGGAGTTCGCGCCATGACCCCCGCGCCGGTCCACTGCCCAAGGATCGCTGCACCGACCCTGCCGCCCCTGTGCCGTCCGTCTGCCTGGGCCTGCTTCTGGCGTGAACTTGGCGGCTTCTCTGTCCTTTCCCGACGCAAGCCCCTCTGCCCCTGACACCCTCAACACAGGAGACAGAGAGATGACCACCTACGATCCCGCCCGCGACGGCGCCCAGATGTCCTTCGACGGCCGCATGTCCTACGGCGACTACCTGCAGATTGACCGCATCCTGAACGCGCAATCCCCGCTCAGCCCCGCGCATGACGAGATGCTGTTCATCATCCAGCACCAGACCTCCGAGCTTTGGATGAAGCTGGCCCTGCACGAACTGGACGCCGCGCGCCGCATGATCGCGGCCGACCGCGCGCAGGAGGCGTTCAAGATGCTGGCTCGCGTCGCTCGCATTTTCGAGCAGTTGAACTCGGCCTGGGACGTGTTGCGCACCATGACACCGTCGGACTACACGACCTTCCGTACCACGCTTGGCCAGTCCTCCGGGTTTCAGTCCTGGCAGTACAGGCTGATCGAATATGCCGTTGGCAACCGCAACCTTGCCATGCTGCGCCCCCATGCCCACCGGCCTGACTTGACTGCCAGGCTGGAAGAAGAACTCGCCCGGCCCAGCCTGTACGACGAGGCCTTGCGCCATCTTTCGCGCATGGGCCTGCCTGTTCCCGAAGATGTGATCACGCGCAACCTGCGCCAGCCATGGGAATGGAATCAGCAGGTGCAGGACGTCTGGGAAATCGTCTACCGCGATCCGTCGAGGCACTGGCAAGCCTATGAACTGGCAGAGAAACTCGTGGATTTCGAGGATTACTTCCGTCGCTGGCGCTTCAACCATGTGACCACGGTGGAACGGGTGATCGGAATCAAGCGCGGCACGGGCGGCACATCGGGCGTGTCCTACTTGCGCCGGATGCTGGAAGTGGAGCTGTTTCCGGAACTTTGGCGCCTGCGCACCGCATTGTGAGCCTTTGACGCGCGGCAAGCGCTCAATTACCCTTTGCACAAGAAGGATTCTGTCGCCTGGGCAGGCGGCAGCAGGAGAGACGGCATGGCTTTTGCGCGGTTTGGAATTGTGGCGGCGGCCACGGCGATGATGGCGCTTGGCGCCTGCGTGCCCGAAGGCATGATGATGGCGACCTCGGCCGCGCCGGCCTCAACGGCCGCGCCAGCGACTGCCGATGCGACCGAGTACGCGGCACGTGCCGACAACGGCTTCAATGTGCCGGCGATCCCGGTCGAACAGGTGCCGCCGCAGTACCTGCGCCAGACCGTGGCCTACACCAGCGACTTTGCGCCCGGCACCATCGTCATCGACCCGAGCCAGAAGGTCCTCTACTACGTCACCGGTCCGAAATCGGCCGTGCGCTACGGCATTGCCGTCGGCAAGGAAGGCTTCGGGTGGTCGGGTGAGGCCAATGTGGCCGAGAAGAAGCTTTGGCCAACCTGGACTCCGCCCAAGGAGATGATCGCCCGCAAGCCTGAACTGGCGAAGTGGGAAAAGGGCCAGCCCGGTGGCCCGACCAACCCGCTTGGTGCGCGGGCGATCTACCTCAACACCAATGGCGTTGACTACGGCTACCGCATCCACGGCACGCCGGAATGGAAGTCGATCGGCTCGAACGCATCGTCGGGCTGCATCCGCATGTTCAACCAGGATGTCATCGACCTTTACGGACGCGTCCAGGGCGGCGAGCGGGTCATCGTCCTTACCTCGACGGGCGAGATTCCCACCAAGCTCACCCTGCCGCCGAAGCCGAAGGCTGCCGCACCGAAGGCGACGGCGCCCGCAGCTGTCGAGGCAACGCCACCCGCGACGATCGAGGTGCCGCCGCTGCCGGCAATGCTGCCGCCGCCGGTCTTCACGACGACGACGCTTTGATCTGACTTGCGTCACAGGAACCGCCCCGGGCCGAAGGTCCGGGGCGGTCGCTTACCAGCCTGAAAGGACGGCGGCCAGGTTGTCGCCCAGTTCGGGGCACAGATAGCCCCCCTCTTGCACGATTACCGTGGGCAATCCGGCCGAATCCACAGCCCGGCCGATGCGGCCAAAGCCGGGCGTCGTGACCTTAAGGCCCGCGAAGGGATCTCCCTCGAACGGGTCCAACCCAAGCGCCAGCACCAGCGTATCCGCGCCCCAGGCGCCAACCCGCTCCAACCCCAGGCCCAGTGCAGCCAGAAAGCCTTCGTCACCAGTACCACGTTCCAGGCAGAGGTTCAGGTTCGCCCCCTCGCCCGCACCCGCGCCGGTCTCGCCCGGATAGCCCCAGAAGAACGGATAGTAGCGTTCGGGATGGGCATGGATCGACACGGTCAGCACGTCGCCGCGGTCGTAGAAGATGCCCTGCGTGCCGTTGCCGTGATGCAAATCCACGTCCAGCACCGCCACCTTGCGCCCCGCCGCCACCAGCCGTTGTGCCGCGATGGCCGAGTTGTTCAGATAGCAGAAGCCGCCCGCCAGTTCCGCAAAGGCATGATGCCCCGGCGGGCGGCAAAGCGCATAGACCGACCGTTCGCCCCCCAGCACCAGGTCGGCAGCATGGATGGCCGTTTGCGCCGAGCAATAGGCCGCATCCCAGGTTTCGGCCGAGATCGGGCAAGATGTGTCCGTCATGTGATACCCCGCCTGCCCCACCGCCGATTTCGGATAGCCGTCCGTGCGGTTGGCGGGGTGGATGTTGGGGATCACCTCGGCGCTGGCCCCCTCGATCCGGCTCCAGCGCGCATGGATCGTCTGCAGGAAGGTCAGGTAGCGGTCGGGATGCACCGCCCGGACCGGCTCGATACCCAGGTCGGGCGGTGCCACCACCGGACCACCCAGGCGGCGGACGCCGGACAAGAGCGCGTCCACCCGCGCCGGCTGTTCCGGGCAGGGATATTGCGCGCCCGAGGACAGGAAGAACTTCGGATCATGCGCCCGCTGGCCCTCGTCGAATACCGTGATCATGTCGCCTCCACCGCCTTCAGACCGGCCCCGTCCAGGATCAGGAATTCATAGCCCCGCGCCCGGAACCCCAGTTTCGCATAGACCGCGCGTGCCTGCGCATTGGCCGGATCGACCCCAAGCGTCACATAGGCAGATCCCCAGTCGTCCCGCCCCACCCCTTGCGCCGCCGCCAGCAGCCGCTTGCCCAGGCCGAGGCCCCGCGCCGCCTCCTCCACCCAGATGTCCTGGACATACAGTCCCGGCTCGCCCCGGTGCGTGGAGTAATCCGGGTAGAAGATCACCATGCCAAGCGCCTCGCCCTCCCGCTCGGCCAGGATCGCGCGGAACAGCGGCCGCGGCCCGAACCCGTGGTGCAGCAGTGTCTCCGGCGACCCGACCTTGGAACCTCCGTCATGCCGGGCCAAGGCCAGCAACATGGCGTGCAGAACCGGCACATCGGCCGCCACCGCCTCGCGCGTGGTGATCATCGCCCCTTCAGCCCCAGCATCCCCCGCACGTCATGGGGCGAGGCGACCTCTCTTCCCAGCCCCTCGACGATGCCACGGATCAGGCGCACCTGCTCGGCGTTGCTTTCAGCCAACTTGCCCTTGGCGATGTAAAGGTTGTCTTCCAGCCCCACCCGCACATGCCCGCCCATGCTGGCCGCCATCGTTGCCATCGGCACCTGCGCGCGCCCTGCGGCCAGCACCGAGAACAGGTAATCCGCGCCGAACAGCCGGTCGGCTGTTCGCTTCAGCAGCACCAGCGTATCCGGCTCCGGTGCCATGCCGCCCAGGACACCGAAGACGAACTGAATGTAGAACGGCGGCTTCACCGCGCCTCGGTCGACGAAGTGCTTCAGCATCGTCAGGTGGCCAATGTCATAGCACTCGAACTCGAACCGCGCGCCCCGTTCCTCGCCCATCACCTTCAGGACATGCGCGATGTCCTTGGGGGTGTTCTTGAAAACCAGATCCTCGCTGCCTTCCAGGAACGGCTTTTCCCAGTCGTGCTTCCACGACTTGATGCGCCCGATCATCGGATACAGCGCAAAGTTCATGCTGCCCATGTTCAGGCTGCACATCTCGGGCTGAAACCGCATCGGTGCCGCGAGCCGCTGGTCCAGCGTCATGATCGCCGATCCGCCGGTGGTCATGTTCACCACGGCATCCGTGCTGCCCATGATCTCCGGCAGGAAACCCGCCCAATGCTCCGGGTCAGCCGAGGGGCGGCCGTTCTCGGGATTCCTCGCGTGCAGATGCAGGATGCCCGCCCCCGCCTTCGCCGCATCGATCGCCGATTTCGCGATTTCGGCCCCGGTCACCGGCAAGTGTGGCGACATCGAGGGCGTGTGAATGGATCCCGTGATGGCACAGGAGATGATGATCTTCGACATGGCCTCCCCCCGGCCCTCCCGGCCGGAGGGCCCTATTTCTCCACCACCGTGAAGGGTGCGATGGCCATCACGCGATAGTGGTCGTCGAACATGAGCCGGGCCTCATACTCCCCCGGCGCCAGTTCCTCGTAAAGCTCCGAGGCCGGAAAGACCAGATCGCCGGAAATGCGCGCCCCGGTATAGGCAAAGCCCAAATAGTCATAGACCGAGGGCGCGCCCTTTCGGTAGATGCCCACCCAGTCAAGCTTGAACCCCGGCGCACCCGCGAAGCGCAGCGCGATGTCGCCGCCCGGCGGCACCTTGTCCTGTGCCAGCGCCAGCACGGCCTTGCCATCGGCAGGCACGACATGAAACCGGGTCCGCGCCAACTCCCGCGCCTCGTCGCCAAGCATCACCGCGTCCCAGGCACCGGGGCTCAGCCCAAGCGTCGAAAGCCGAATCGTCGGGCGGTCAGCCGGGTCCACCTCGGCGATGCCCGTCACCGCCCCTTCGACTCCGTCGCCGCCGGCCGGTACCACGGCGACCGAGTAAACAGCGCCGCGAGGGCTGTTTACGCGGATCAGGAAGTCGCCGCCCTCTCGCACCAGTCGGGGCTCCACCGCGACCAAGGCGGGCGCCTCGACCGGCACCACCTCCAGCGTGGACATCACGCCCCGATGGTCCGAGGGCCAGGGGGCGACGGTGACCCCGGCATCGGCAAACCCTGGCTCGCCCACCACGGTGCTGTTCGTGACCTTCGCATTGGCCGCCCAGACAAAGTCGATCCGGTCCAGCGTCTCGCCCTCGGGCACAACCGGCCAGGGCCGACCGGCCGTCCAGGTCAGGCCAGGATTCATCGCCGCATCGGGATGCGCGGCGCGGTAACTGTCGGTGAAGCCCGCAGCCTCCATCGCCTTCGATACCGGCCATTCGACCGGAAAGGGCGCCCGCCCCGTCCAGTCGCGCCACGAGGGCGAATTGAAGTCCCCGGTCAGGATCACCGGCGCCCCCGAGGCGATCACCGGCCCCAGCCCGTCGATCAGCGCCTGCGCCTCGGGCATCCGGGTGTCGGCCTCGTTCTGCAGCACCTCTGCCAGGGTAGAGCCGTCCCGCACCAGTTCGGGCCCGTAGGGATCAGAGGTCAGGTGCGTGTTGGCCACCGCCACGGCCTTGCCCGGCGCCACAAGCGCCCAGGCATGGACAGCGCCGGGATCAACCCCGGCGATGGAATAGGGCGGCGCCGCCGCCCCTTGCGTCTCGCCCAGGCCGCTGTCGAACAGGGGATAGCGCGACAGGATATGCCGGCGTGTGTCGGCATAGGGGTAGCCAGCGGCGGCCGCGATCACCAGCGTCTTGCCGTCGGGCTCCTGCAGACCCACGATATCAGCATCGGCGGCCCGGATCGCCTCGATCACCTTGTCAAAGCTCACCTGGTCGCCGCCGTACCAGATGTTGAAGCTCATCACCTTCAGCTGAACCGGGTCTTCGGCCCAGGCCGCTCCCGCCAGCACCGTCATCCCGATCGCCAGTCCCAACCGCATGGCCGTCCTCCTCCGGTTGCCGGATGGAAGCAGAGGATGCCCGGTTCTGGCAAAGGTTTTGCGTCGCCGGGGCCGCCTCAGGCTGTGGGCAGGGCGCATTCCTTGGCAAAGGCCACCAGCGCCGGCTCCAGCCGGTCCATGATCTCGCCCACCTGCGCAGGCGTGGTGATCATGGGCGGGGCGACCAGCAGGTGGTCACCGGCATAGCCGCCGCGCGACCGGCGCGGATAGATGATGAGGCCGCGGGAATAGGCCTGCTCAGTCAGCTTGTCGAAGGCCTTGAGAGCGGCGGGCAGCGGCTCTTTGGTCTCGCGGTCGGCGACCAGTTCGAAAGCGAGGAGCATCCCGATCCCCCGCACGTCGCCGATGAAGGGGAAACGGTCCATCAGCCTGGTCAGTTCCGCCTTCAGGAGGGCGCCGGTCGAGGCCGCGTTGGCCATCATGTCTTGGCGCTCGATCTCCTCGATCACGGCGAGTCCCGTGGCGCAGGCCAGCGGGTTGCCGGCATAGGTGAAACCGTGGGCGAAGCCGCCTTTGGCCAGCACGGCATCCACCAGGTCGCCGCGGGCCACCATGGCGCCGAGGGGGACGTAGCCCGCGCCGAAGCCCTTGGACACGGCCAGGATGTCGGGCGCGGCGGTCCAGTTCTGGGCGCCGAAGAACTTGCCCGTCCGGCCGCCGCCGGACATGACCTCGTCGTGGATCAGAAGGACGCCGTGGCGGTCGCAGACCTCTCGCACGGCTTCCATGTAGCCGGCGGGTGGAACCAGCGCGCCGGTGGAGGCGCCGCCGACGGGCTCCAGGATGAAGGCCAGCACCGAGTCCGGCCCCTCGGCGCGGATCTTCTGGTCCAAGAGGTCGGCGTAGTAGCGGCCCGTGGCGGGGTCGTCGGGGTTGAAGCCGTCAAGCCAGGCGCGGGGCGCGGGAACCTTGGGCATGACCCGCATCATGGGCAGGAAGGGGTCGGCCAGGCTGTCGTAGCCGGTGATGGCGAGGGCCCCCAGGGTGCAGCCGTGGTAGGAGGGGAAGCGGGAGATCACCTTCCAGCGACTGGCCTGCCCGATGGCGAGGGCATATTGGCGGGCGAGCTTCAGGGCGCTCTCCACCGCTTCGGACCCGCCCGAGACGAAGAAGACACGGTCCATGCCGGGCCAGGCGAGGCTGGCGGTCTTGGCGGCCAGCGCCTCGGAGGCTTCGGTCACGAAGTGGAGGCGGTAGCCGAAGGTGGACTTGTCCATCTGGCGGCGCATGGCGTCGAGGACGTGGGGGTTGGAGTGGCCGATGTTGCAGACCATGGCCCCCGAGGAGCCGTCGATGAACCGGTTGCCGTCGGTGTCCCACATGTAGATGCCCTCGGCCCGGTCGAGCACCGGGCGGGGGTGGTCGGTCTGGTAGAAGAGATGGGAGCGGGCGTTGCGGCGGTCGGGGGTGGTCATGGGGTGCGTCCGGTTGGTGGGCCGCGACCTTCATGGCATGGGGGCGGCGGAGGGGTCCAGCCCCCGGCGGGGCCGGGAGAAGGCGTCCGAGCTCGGACGCTTTGTCCGACCCTTTGTTTTCAATGGCTTGCGGAACCGGATTAACTTGGACTTAAGAATTGTCCGAGGCTGGCCCCAACCCGTCCGCGTTCAGGCGCGGGCGGGTTCGTCGAGCGCGAGTGTGCTGCCGAGGCCCTGGAACGACCAATCCGCGCCGAGGCGCACCAGATCGCCGAGCGGGCGGCCTTCCACGCGGGCCAGCGCCGGCTGGCCCATCAGGCGGGCGGGCACGGTCACCGCCATGCGCAGCGCCGTCTCGGGCGCCACGCCAACGACCGAGATCAGGCGCTGGAGCGACTGGGCCATGGTGACATGGGCGCCGGCCAGCGAGCCTTCGGCGTTCACCAGCCGGCCATCCTGCACGCGGATCGTGCGGCCATAGAGCGTGAAGCTGTCCGGCCCGCCCACCGTGGCCATGGCATCGGAGACGAGGAACATCCGGTCAGGAACCGGGCGGGCACGGATTGCCAGACCCACCATCTCGTCCGCGACATGGATGCCATCGCAGATGATGCCGGCATAGGCGGTGGAGTTGATCGCCGCGCCGGTCACGCCGGGGGCGCGGTTCAGCATGGGCGACATGGCATTGAACAGATGGGTGAAGCAGGTCGCCCCCGCCTTCAGCGCGGTACGGATGGTTTCGGCATCGGTGTCGGTATGGCCTAGCGAGACCACGGCGCCGGTCGCGGCCAGCGCGGCGATCTGGTCGGGTGTCACGGATTCCGGGGCAACGGTGATCATCACCGGGATTCCGGCGGCGCGCAGACGCTGGACATGGGCCAGCGTGGCCGGTTCGAACGGGCGCACAAAGGCCGGGTCATGGGTGCCGCGCCGGGGCAGAGACAGGTGCGGGCCTTCGATGTGCAGGCCGATCACGCCACGCGCGCCCTTTGCGGCAAGGCTTGCCTCTGCCGCGCGGGCCAGAACCTCGGCCCGGTCGGTGATGACCGTGGGCAGGAGCGCCACGGTGCCAAGCGGGCGATGCGCGGCGGCGATGGCCACCAGCGCCTCGGGCGTGGGGGTGTTGTTCAGAAGGATGCCGCCGCCGCCATTGACCTGAAGGTCGATGAAGCCGGGCGAGAGCGTGCCCGCCACCCTTTGCACCGCATCGCGCGGCGAGAGTTCGGCCTGCGGCACCACAATCTCGACCACGCCGTCGCGCAAGCCGAGCGCCTGGGCCGCAAGCAGCCGTTCCCCGTCGAACAGGTGATCGGGACAGAGCCAGAGAAGATCGGCCTTCGGCATCCTTCAGCTCCGCGTTGAGGGGACGGGTTGGGAGGGGAAGAAGTAGGGTGCGAGCGCCTGTTGCACGGCGGCCTGCGCGAGGGCAAGGGGGCGCGGGCCGGGAAGCGCCTCGGCCAGCGACAGAAGCTCGGGCGAGAAGCCCTGAAGCAGCAGCGGATCGGGGATGCGCCGGCCCTCGAAGGCGGCGAAGGTGCGGGCGACGGCGGCCTGCGCCTGGGGCAGCGGCCAGTAATAGCGGATGCGGTCGGCAAGGCCGAAATGGCGTTCGACGCGGATGTCGGCATCATCGCCCCGGTAATGGCCGGTCCAGGAGCCGGGATCGGCCAGCATCAGCCGTTCCATCGTGTCGGGCAGGGTTTCGCCATCGAGCCAGCCCGCCATGCGCGCGAGGCTGTCCAGCGCATAGACGGCCTGCCGCCAGGCGAAGGTGAGCGCGGGGCCGACCTTCTGGAAGGCGAAACCCAGTTCGGCAAGGCGCGGAAACACCTCGGGGTGCTGATAGTCGGTGGAATGGGCTTCGAGGCAGAGGCCGGGCCAGGACGCGACCGCCTGCTTGAGGCCGGGGTCGCGGGCCATGGGCAGGCGGTGCACCGACATGGGCGAGAATTCCACACCGGGCTGCACGACAAGGCCCACGACGCGGGGCAGCACGTCCGCCAGCCCGGCCTCGCCAAAGGCGGCTTCGTGGGCATCGAGCGTGGCCTTGGCGGCTTCGGGCCGGGTGGGGGTGATGTGGCCGTCTTCGCCGGCGCGGGCGCCACCGGGCGGCGGCACTTCGGTGCCGACGACATAGAGCGGCGGCACGGGGGCAGCGCGTTCGCAGGCGGCAGCAAGGTCGGCGGCACGGGCGGCGGTGACTTCGTCGGGCAGTTGCGCGGCTTCGCCCTTGCAGCCTTCGGAACAGTCGAGGTGGATCTTGGTGAAGCCGGCCTTCACATAGTCGGCCACCATGACGCGGGCCTTGGCCATGGCTATGGCGGCTTCGCCCTTGCGCCAGGCCTGGGGACCAAGGTGATCGCCGCCGAAGAGGATGCGGTCGCGCGATACCTTCGCTTCATCAGCCAGCGCATTGACAAAACGTATGAAATCGTCCGGCTTCATGCCGGTGTAGCCGCCTTCCTGGTTCACCTGGTTCGAGGTGGCCTCGATCACCACGGCGCGGTCGAGCCGTTCGGCCAGCATCAGCGAGGCGGTGATGACCTGCGGATGCGCGGTGCAGACCGAGGGGATGGCGGCCGTCTCTCCGGCGCGGTTGCGGGCGATGATGTCGCGGAGGATATCGGTCATGTCAGTTCTCCTGCAGGGCGGCATAGGCCGCGCCGCGTGCGCCGCTGGCATCGCCGCCTTGGGCGAGGGCCAGGCGGGGAATGGCGAAGCCCGGCAGTTGCGTGGCCTTGAGCGCGGTGTCGAGTGCGGGGATGAGCCCCGCGATCTGGGACAGGCCACCCCCCAGGACGATGCAGGCCGGGTCGATGATAAGGGTGATGGTCTTCAGAAGCTCGGCCAGAAGCTCGACCCAGACGGCGAAGACGCGGGCGATGGCGGGTTCGTTTCGGCGGGCGGCGATTTCGGGCGGGGTGAGGGGTTGGCCGCTGAGGTGCAGGGCGATGCGGGTCAGGCCCGGCCCGGCGATGAGGGTTTCGGTGCAGCCAAGGCGGCCGCAGCCGCAGGCCGGAACGGGCAGGCCGTGGGCGGCGATTGGCCCGGCGGGAAGGGCGAAATGGCCGAACTCGCCCCCCGTGCCCGAGGGGCCGGGGACGAGACGGCCGTCGATGGCGACACCGCCGCCGATGCCGGTGCCGAGGATGAGGCCGACCGCCGGGCTTTGGCCTTTGGCGGCGCCGAACACGGCTTCGGAGAGCGTGAGCGCGCGGCAGTCGTTGATGTAGGTGACGGGGCGGCGCGCGGCCTTTGCGATATCGGCGGGGAAGGGCTTGCCGGTGGCGGCGAGGTTCGCGGTGAGCGCAAGGCCGGTGGCGGGGTTGACGAGGCCCGCGGCGGAGATGCCCACGGGCAGGCGGGGGCCGTGGGTTTCGATCCAGGCGATCTGGTCGGCCATGGCGGCGACCAGTGCGGGATAGTCGCCGGGCGTGGCGATGCGGCGGCGGTCCACCAGCGCCCAGTCGGCATCGAAAAGCTGCGCCTCGATCTTGGTGCCGCCGAGGTCGATGCCGGCGGCGATCATCGCGTCACCGGGTGCAGGCGGACGCCCGAGACCACGCGGGTGAGCGTGCCCTTGCCGGCGAAGGGATCGTCCACGTTCTGGTTCAGCGCGGCGGACCAGAGCACCGCCTGGACCTGCGCGGTGGCGACGGCCAGCACGGCGCCCCAGCCTTCGGGTTCGAAGGCGGCGATGGCTTCGGCCTGGATGCGGGCCTGGGGGAACTGGGCGCGCAGCTCTTCGGCCAGGTCGTCGTCATAGGCGCGGGCGTGGGGATCGGGCGAGAGGAACAGGGTGATGGCGGTGTCGCCCAGGACAAAGCTTTTCGGGCCGTGGCGGAAGCCGAGGGTGGAATCCCACAGCGCGGGGATCTGGCCGGCGGCAAGCTCCATCACCTTGAGCGCGGCTTCGCGGGCGGCGAAGGCCAGGGGGCCGGCGCCCAGGAAGACGGCGCGTTCGGGGACGGGGGTGGCTTGCAGGCGCGGCAGGGCGGCGTCCAACTGCCGCCCCAGCCGCGCCATCAGCGCCGGGACGTCCCCTGCCGGCACCGAGAGGTCGAAGACCGCCAGCGCGGTCAGAAGCATGGTGGTGAAGCTGGAGGTCATGGCGAAGCCCGCGTCATGCGTGGCTTCGGGAAGGATCACGGTGCAGCCATTCGCGCCGGGGCGGGCGGCGAGGGCGGAATTGGCGTTGCAGGTGATGTTCAGGCGGGGGGCGTCGGGGGCGAGCGCATCCAGCGCGTCGAGGACGCCGATGGATTCGGTGGAGTTGCCCGAACGGCCGAAGCTGACGACCAGCGGGTTGCGGCGGGCGAGGTAGGCGCGGGGGCGGCTGACGAGGTCTGTGGTGGGGACGGCGCGGAAGGCGCCCTGCCCTTCCAGCGCGGCGGTCACGATTTCTCCGACATAGGCCGAGGAGCCGGCGCCGCAGAACCAGACCTCGGTCGCGCCGGTGGCGGCGACCCAGGCGCGCAGGCCCTGGACATCCAGGTTCGCGCCCCAGGCGGTCCAGATGGCGGGTTGGGCGTGGATTTCGGCCCATGTGGCGGAGGCTTGGTAGGTCATGTGGTCTGCGTCACCTTGGAGAGCGTCTCGGGCCGGTCGGGGTCGTGCCCGAGGGCGCGGGCGGTGGCGAGGACCAGGGGATAGGCGAGGTAGAGGAGCGCGGCGGCGGAAGCGGCGGGGGTGAGGCCGGTGGCGCCGGCGTCGGAGGGGCGCAGGCGGAAGACCGGGGCGCCCACGGCGCGGAAGCGGGCCTCGGCGGTGTTCAGGCTGTCCTGGACCTCGGGGGACTCGGTGTCGAGGATCAGCACGAGAAGCGGGTTGGTGGCGAGTTGCAGCGGGCCGTGCAGCACCTCGGAGGAGGAATAGGCTTCGGCGTGGAGCGCGCAGGTTTCCTTCAGCTTCAGCGCCAGTTCCTGCGCCGCGCCGTAGCCCGTGTCGCGGCCGATGACATAGACGTGGCTGGCGCGCAGGAGGGCGGCGACCAGCGCGCGGGTCTGGGGATGGTCGCGCCCGGCGAGGGCCGCCACCACGGCGGCAGAGGCGGCGGCGCGGGGGGCGTAGGCGGGCACGAGATGCGACAGGAGCGCCATGCCGGCGGCGATGGAGCCGATCACCGTCTTGGTGGCGGGCACGGCAAGTTCTGGCCCGGCGCCGATGGGCAGGGTCATGTCAGCCTGTGCCTGGACCTTCGATCCGGCCGCATTGACGATGGCGGCCACCCGCGCACCCTTTTCCCTTGCCCCCTTGGCCGACCGCACGAGGTCATCCGAGGCGCCGGACTGCGAGATCACCAGCGCCAGCGCGCCGGCCATCGCCACGCCCTTGCCCACCGAGAAGACGGAAGGCGGCAGCGAGGTCATGGGCAGGCCGGTTTCGCGCATCACCTCGTAGGACAGGATATTGGCGGCGGCATCGGAGGAGCCGCGCGCGATGGTGTAGATCGCGCGGATGCCGTCCAGCGAAATGCCGGTCACCGCTTGCGTGGCCGCGCGGGCAAAGACCGCCGGCGCCTCGGCGATTTCATCGGCCATGTGGCGGCCGGCATCGGGCGAGACGTTCATCGCGTGAGCCCGTAGGAATCGAGCTTCGCCCAGGTGTCGGTCAGGTCCACGACACGGCCCGTCACCCGCGCCTCGTCCAGCGCCAGGGCGGCGAGGCCCGCCTCCATTGCATCGAGGATCGACACGGGCAGGCTGTCGGCTTCACCGCGCAGGTATTTCGTGATGTCCGCGCACATCATGGCATCGGCGCCGTAATGCGCACCCTTGGCGGCGGCACCCTTGGAATAGTCCTGATCCATCAGCCGGCGGCCATCGCGCGCCGTCACCTTGAGATAGCCGCGCACGAAATCGCCTTCGGCCATGCCATGTGTACCGACCACCAGGAAATGGCGCTCTTCGTCGGGCACGTTCAGGTTGGTGTGGAAGGCGAGGCTGGCCCCGGTTTCGTATTCCAGGATCGCGGTCTGGAAGTCGATGATGTCGCCGTCGGAGCGGAAGGGATCGTCGGTCTGTTCCCAGACCGACTTCTTGACGTGGAAGATCTCGGCTTCCTCATTCGAGGCGGGCGCATTTTCCGGGAGGAAGGATTTGCGCCCGCCGAAGCTCGCCACCCGGCGGGGCCGCGAGCCTGTGACCATGTTGTAGATGTCGAGGTCGTGGCAGCATTTTTCCAGCATGAAGCCGCCGGCATAGGCATCGCGCCGCCGCCAGTCGCGCATGAAGAAGGCGCCGTGATAGGGGCCGATGTGTTCGTTGGCCTCCAGCGAGGCCACCTGCCCCAGCCAGCCCTGGGCCATGGCCGCGCGCAGATCGACCATGTGCTGCGAGTAGCGCAGGACAAGCCCGACCATCGCCCGCTTGGCCCCGCCGTGGATCGACAGGAGCCGGGCGAGTTCCAGCGTTTCCTCGGTCGAGATCACGACCGGCTTTTCGGTGAAGACCTGCACGCCCGCTTCCAGCCCCAGGCGGATCTGGTCGAGGTGGAAGACGTTTGGCGAAAAGACGCAATAGAGGTCGGGCTTCGCATCCGACAGCATGGCCTCGACCGAGGGGAAGCGGGGCACGTCGCCCAGCATGTCCAGATGGGTGGGCTGGGGGTCGTAGAAGCCCACGACCTCGGCCTCGGGCATCGCTTCCTTCAGCGTGCGCAGGACATGACCAGCCCGCAGGCCCATGCCCGCCGTAACGATCCGCATCTTCTTCCTCCAGGTGTCAGGCGGCAAGCGCCGGGGCCTTCAGCCGCCGCATCACGGCGCCCGAGGCATCGAAAACATGGGCGTCAGCGGGGTTGAAGCCGAGCCAGACCTCTTCCCCTTCGCGCACCGCGGCGTCGCCCGGCAGCGCCGCGCAGAGCCGGTGGCCATCGGGCATCTTGCCATAGGTGATGGACACACCGCCGAGCCGTTCCAGGATGTTGACCCGCATCGGCAGGTCTTTCCCGAAGTTCAGGTTCTCGGGGCGGATGCCGACATCGACCTTGTCGCCCGGTCGCGCCCGCCCGGCCTCGACCGGAAGCACCGAGCGGTAGCCGCCGGCGAATTCCACGGCCAGGCCCGCGGCATCGGCCCCGACCACGGTGGCGCTGATCAGGTTCATGTTGGGCTGGCCGATGAAGGTGGCCACGAAGCGGGTTGCCGGGTGGTGGTACAGTTCCATCGGCGAGCCGAACTGTTCGATCCGGCCGGCGTTCAGCACGACGATGCGGTCGGCCATGGTCATCGCCTCGACCTGGTCGTGGGTGACGTAGATCATGGTCGCGTCAAGCTCGCGCTGGAGCTGGCTGAGTTCCACGCGCATGTCGCCGCGCAGGGCTGCGTCGAGGTTGGACAGCGGTTCGTCGAAGAGGAAGACCTTGGGGTTGCGCACGATCGAGCGGCCGATGGCGACGCGCTGGCGCTGGCCGCCCGAAAGCTGGCCGGGTTTGAGCATCAGCTTGTCGGTGAGCTTCAGGATCTCGGCGGCGCGGCCGACCTTCTGCTTGACCTCGGGCTCTGGCAGCTTTGCCACGCGCAGCGGGAAGGCGATGTTCTCGAACACCGTGAGATGCGGGTAAAGCGCATAGGACTGGAACACCATGGCGATGCCGCGCTGCACCGGCGGCAGGTCGCTGACGTTCTGGCCGTCGATGAGGATCTGGCCCGAGGTGGCGGCTTCGAGCCCTGCGATGATGCGCAGGAGCGTGGACTTGCCGCAGCCCGAGGGGCCGACGAAGACCACGAATTCGCGGTCCTTCACGGCAAGGTCGATGCCGTGCAGCACCTTTGCCGTGCCGAAGGATTTGGTGATGTTCCGAAGATCGAGCGTCGCCATGGTCAGGGTCCTACGGCACGGGTGGGGGTGGGGCGGGAGGCTGCCTTGCGGGCGGGCCCCCCGGCCCGGTTTCAGGAAGGGATCGTCAGATCACTTCACGTCGTTCAGTTCGACGCCGGCCTGGGTGACCAGCTCGTCCACCGAGCCTTCGCCCAGCATGATGCCCTGCACCATGTTGGTGAACACGCCCTGCAGCTCCTTGAAGTTTTCCACCATCGGCTCGGGTCCGCCGGTGGAGATGCCGGCCACGAAGACGGGCCAGGGATCCTGCTTGTAGTACACGTCGGTCATGCCGACCTTTTCGTAGTCCAGGATCGGGGTCAGGCCCCAGGACGAATCCAGGTCGTACTGGGCTTCTCCGCTGGTCAGCGCCTTGGCCAGCTTGGTGGCCAGTTCCTCGTTGCCGGTGCCCTTGAACACGGCGAGCGAGTCGGTGATCAGGATGGTGCCCGAGGGACCCGAGGGGCCGTGCGGGATGGGAACGATCAGCTGGTTCGGCACCTTCTCGGCATGCTGGCCCTTGCCCCAGGGGCCGGTGACATACATGGCGATCTGGCCGTCGTTGAACAGGTCCTTCATCTGGTCCCGTTCCCATTCGGTCGGGCCGGACTGCATGTAGGGCAGAAGGTCGGCGTAAAGCTGCAGCGTCTCGCGGGTCTGCTGGCTGTCGAGCGCGGGCTTGCCGTCGGCGTCGAAGACCACGCCGCCGTTCGAGTAGAGGAAATCGAGGAACATGTGCATCGTGTTGTCGAAATCCTTGCCGGCAATGCCGATGCCCGCAGCATCGGTGTTGTCGGTGACCTGCTTGGCCAGCGCCACGAGGTCAGCCCAGGTTTCCGGCGCCTTGCACTCGGCGCCCGCGGCTTCGACCACCGCGCAGTTGATGTAGAGCGCCTTGGTCGAGAAGGCGTGCGGGATGCCCCAATACTGGCCGCCGTTGGTGACGGTCTTCAGCACGCCGGGCTGGAACACGGCTTCTTCTTCCGGCGTGAAGGTCACGGGGACGATGAGGTTGTTGTTGGCGAGCTGGCGCAGGGTGCGCGAGCCCATGTAGGCCACGTCGGGCGGATCGCCGGCCGAGGCGAGCTGCATGGACTTGTCCTGGCAGGTGCCCCATTCCACGGCTTCCATCTTCACCGTGACGCCGGGATTGTCGGCCTGGAACTGGTCGATGACCTTCTGGTCGGCCGGGCGGACTTCGCCGCCGCACATGATGAAGTGCAGCTCCTGCGCCTGGCCGGCGAGGGCCGAGCCGCCCAGAAGGGCCGCCGCGACCGTCAGGGTCTTGAAGTGGTTCATCGAGGTAGTCTCCCTTTGTTGGACTTGGGTTTCGTTGTGGTTGGTCGTCACTCTTTCACCGCGCCCGCCGTGAGGCCGGCGACGAGGTATTTCTGCAAGACGAGGAAGAAGAGCATCACGGGCAGCACGCCGGTGAGCGCGGCGGCCATCATCTCGTTCCAGGTGGTGTCCTGGTAGCCGATGAATTCGAACAGGCCGGCGGGCAGCGGCTGCAGCTCGCGGACGTTGTTGAAGGTGATGGCGAAAAGGAACTGCTGGGCATAGGCGCCGATGAAGACCGAAGTGGCGACCACGATCAGGCCGGGCACGGCGAGCGGCACGACGACGCGGCGCAGGGTGTACATGCGGCTGGCGCCATCGACGAAGGCGGCCTCTTCAAGTTCCTTCGGAATCTTTTCCAGATACGAGCGCAGGAGCCAGATGCCAGTGGGGATCAGGAAGGCCACGCCGGGGATGATCATCGCCCAGTAGGTGTTGAGCATCCCCAGAGAGCGCAGCACACGGTAGAGCGGGATCAGGAGCACGGCGCCGGTGAACATGTTGACGGCCAGGAAGCCGCCGAGCGAGAGCGCGCGGTAGGGGAAGTCGAGCCGGGCGTAGGCGTATGCCGAGGGGATCACCACGACCATGGTGATGGCCGTCACGGCGGTGGAGATGAAGATCGAGTTCAGGATGTAGCGGCCCAGGAGCGGCACGGTCGTCCACATGTCGCGGTAGGCCTGCCAGCTGAAATCGTCGGACCACCAGGTGAAGTCGGCGGTCATCAGATGGCTCATCGGGCGGAGCGAGACGCGGAACATCTCGATGAAGGGCATCAGGATGAACAGCAGGAAGAAGAAGGTGGCGATGTAGAGGCCGATCTTCTGCAGGAGGCTGAGGCGATCCATCATCATGGTCATTTCGCTCCGTAATGGCGGTTCACGCGGTTCAGCAGGAACAGGTAGGCCAGCGAGAAGACGGCAAGCAGCACCACGATCACCACAGCCCGCGCCGCGCCTTCGCCGAAGCGCTGGCTGGAGATGGCGACCTTGTAGGTGTCGATGATCAGCGTGGTGGTGGCGCCGCGCGGGCCGCCTTCGGTGAGGATCCAGATGATTTCGAAGCTGTTGAAGGTCCAGATCGCGGAAAGCAGCGCCATGGAAACGATCACCGGCATGATCTGGGGAATGGTGATGCGGCGGAAACGATACCAGCGCCCTGCCCCATCGACCCAGGCGGCCTCGTACAGGTCGCGGCTGACGCCCTGCATGGCGGCCAGGAAGAACAGCGTGACCATCGGCGTGCCGACCCAGACATCGGTGACGACGGCGGAGTAGAAGGCCGAGGTCTTGGTGGCCAGAAGGGCGACGCGGTCCTCGACCAGGCCGAATTCCTGCAACAGGCCCGAGATCAGGCCGAAGTATCCGTTGTACATCCATTTCCAGCCGATCACGCCGATGGCCACCGGGATGACCCAGGGCGGCATGACCAGGACGCGGAACAGCGCCTTGCCAGGAATGGCCGCGTTCAGGAGCGAGGCGCCGATCAGTCCGACGATCAGTTTCAGGCTGACGGCCAGCGCCATCCAGTAGAAGGTGCGCCCGACCGTGTCATAGAACTTCGGGTCGGCGAAGAGTTTGGCATAGTTCGCCACCCCCACATATTCCTCGCCGCCGAGCGTGGCATTGGTGAAGGACAGGCGGATCGTCTCGACCAGTGGCCAGGCGACGATGAAGCCGATGAACACAAGTGCCGGCGAGATGAGAAGCCAGGCAAACCAGCTTTCGGGAAGCGGCTTGCGCAGGGCACGCGCCCCGGCGCCGGCAAGAGGTTCTGCGGTGTCGGCCATCTGATGTCCACCCTGTCGTCCGGCCTTCGATGGGGCCGAATCTGTCTGTGGGGCCGACCATACCAAAGATTCGCGAAGATGCTACCAAGATAATACCAATCCACAGGAAAATCTTCATTGGACCGATTTTTGCCTTGCGAAAGGCCCGAATCGGGGCCTTACTTACGCCAAAGCGCCGGGATTGGTATCATCCGGCAATACCAAAGAAGGCGAGTGGTCATGGGAGGAGAGGATACGGCGATCTTCGCGCCCGCGGTCTGGTTCCGCGAAGGCCGCGGGCCGCGTTACGCGCAGCTTTATCGCCACATCGTCTCGGCCATCCAGTCGGGCGAGCTTGCCCCGGACAGCCAGCTTCCGCCCGAGCGCGACCTGGCCGAAATTGCCGAGGTGAGCCGCGTCACCGTGCGCAAGGCCGTGGCGCAACTGGTGGACGAGGGGCTGGTGGACCAGCGGCGCGGCGCGGGATCCTTCGTGCGCGGTCAGGGGCCCAAGCTGGAACAGTCGCTGTCCTCGCTGATCTCGTTCACCGAGAACATGCTGGCGCGCGGGCGCACCTCTTCGTCGGAAGTGCTGTCGCGCGGGCTGTTTCCGCCGACACCGGATGAGAGCATGACGCTTGGCCTGCGCACGATTGACCGCGTAAGCCGACTGGAGCGCCTGCGGTCGGCCGATGGCGTGCCGATGGCGCTGGAAATGTCGTCGCTGCCCGAAGACATCCTGCCCGACCCCGAGGCGGTGGGAACCTCGCTGTATCAATATCTGCGCGGTGAGGGGCGCGCGCCGACGCGGGCGATCCAGCGCGTGGGGGCAATCAACCTGTCGCCGCGCGAGGCGCAGCTTCTGGCCATGCCCGTGGGCGCGGCGGTGCTGCGCATCGACCGCACCGCCTATCTGCCCTCGGGCCGGCCGATCGAGTTCACCAAGGGGATCTACCGGTCGGATCTGTACGATTTCATCGCCGAGCTTCGGCTGGGAGACTGACATGACGCTGACCTTCGACGCTGCCATCGACGGCCGCACCATCCGGTGCCGCATCGGAACTGACACGGCCCTGAAGGCTCCGGTCTTCTGCTATTCGCTGATGGCGGCCAACCGGCCGCTGTCGGGCGGGGTGCTGGTGCGGTCGGTCGCGGGCTATTCCGAGGTGGCCTTGCCCGATCTTGCGGCGGGCGCCGCTCACGAGGTGGTGCTGGAGCATGTCAATCCCGACTACCGCCCGCGCAACCGCGCCTGGCTGCCGCTTGGCCCCTATCTGCGCCACGCGGGCGGGGTCGATCCGCTGCCGCCCCTGCCGGGCGGCGTGATATCGGGCGAGGCGGACGAGGCGCCCCCCTGCCCCGGCCTGCGGCTTGTGCCGCCTCCGAAATCCTGGGTGGCCGGGTCGGGCCTAGCCGATGCGCGGGGCGGGTTTTCCACTCATTCGGGCGCCCTTGCGGGGGTGGAGGCGCTGGCCGGGCGGCTGAACCTGGGGCGCTTCCTTGGTGGCGGCCTGGCCCTGCGGCTGCACCACGACCCGGCACTGGTGGCCGAAAGCTACCGGCTGGAGATCACCGCCGCAGGCGTGGACCTGACGCATGGCGATGCGGCGGGGGCCTTCTACGGCGGCATCACGCTTTTGCAGTTGAAGGCCACGCATGACGGCATGATCCCCTGCGGCACAATCGAGGATGCGCCGCGCTTTGGCTGGCGCGGGCAGCACCTGGACTGCGCGCGGCACTTCTATCGGCCCGAGACCATCCTGCGCCTGATGGACCTGATGGCGCTGTTCAAGCTGAACCGCTTTCACTGGCATTTCGCCGATGACGAGGCGTTCCGGCTGGAGGTGGACTGCCTGCCCGACCTGTGGCGCAAGACCGCCTATCGCGGCGAGGGCGAGCTGGTGCCCGGCGTGTTCGGTGGCGGCATCCGCTCGGGCGGCAGCTATTCGAAGGCCGATGTGGCGGTGGTGCTGGAGCGCGCGGCTGCGCTGCACATCGGCGTCCTGCCGGAAATCGAGGTGCCGGCCCATGCCTTTGCCTTCAACCAGGCGGTGCCGGGCTTGCGCGACCCCGGCGACAACGGGGCAGAGATCAGCATCCAGGGCTATGCGCAGAACGTGCTGAACCCGGCGCTGGAGGCAACCTGGGAGGCGCTGATCCCGCTGGCCGAGGAAGTGGCGTCGCTGTTCCCGATGGCTGTGCTGCATCTGGGCTGCGACGAGCTGCCCCCCGGCGCATGGGAGGGGTCTCCCCTGGTGACGGCGCTGAAGGCGCGCGAGGGACTGGTGGACCGCGACGACGTGCAGGGCTGGATGATGGAGCGCCTGGCCGGGCATCTGGTTGCGCGCGGCATCCAGCCCGCCGCCTGGGAAGAGGCGGCGAAGGGCCGGCAGGGCGGCATCGGGCATGAGGCGCTGATGTTCAGCTGGACCGGACAGGGGCCGGGCATCGCCGCCGCGCGCATGGGGCATGACGTGGTGATGTGCCCGGCGCAGAAGGTCTATTTCGACATGGCCCATACCGGCGATGCCGGCGACTGGGGCGCGGCCTGGGCGGCCTTCGTGGACCTGGAAGAGACGGTGAACTGGTCGCCGGTGCCGAAGGGCGCCGAGGATGTGGCGCATCGCATCGTGGGCGTGCAGGGCTGTTTCTGGTCGGAGTTCACCACCGCCGATGCCGAGATCGAACCGATGATCGCGCCGCGCATCCTGGGCCTGGCCTGCAAGGCGTGGGAACCGGATGGCATGACCAGCGGCCCGCGTCTGCGCGAGTTGGCGGGGGCGCTTGGTCCGGTCTTCGACACGGCCGGCTGGACAAGGCACCGCACCCCCTGACCGGCGCTTGCCTCGCCCGTCCATGACGTTAGCATGAGGCGAAGTCAGGGGGACGCATGGCCGCGACATCGAAGGCTTGGCTGGGGCGGGGCATGGCGGTGGCGCTGTTGCTGGCGCCTGCCGCCACCGAGGCCCAGGACGTGCGCGACCAGATCCGGGCGCAGGCCGCGGGGGCGCTGGCGCTTCTGGGTGCGGCGACGGTGCCGAACGAGGCCGCCAGCACGTTGTCGTTCAGCGGCGGGGCCGAAGCCGGCGGAGCGCGCTTTCGCGGCTCGCAGTTCGGCGGCGGGTTCAACCCGGATGACAGCCCGCTCTATCTGGAGGGGTTCCTTGGCTGGAATTCGTATGACCCGGTGCTGTTGTTCGACAAGGACCTCGTGCCGGGCGAGGCGCCGACGAACTGGCGCAGCGCCGCCCTGACGGCCGGGGTCGGCTGGGATTTCCCGATCGGCGCCGGCATGGTGTTCCGCCCGATCCTGGACGTTGCCGTGGGCAACATCACCGTGGACACGCCGGGCGACGGGCCGTTGGAGGATGCGACCTCCTTCCTGGACGATGGCGTCATGGCCACAGGACTGGGCGGCGCGCTGATGATCGAGGGCAACTGGATGCTGCGCAACGACTGGGAGGTCGATGCCACGCTGCGTCATTCGCACATGTGGCTGCAGACCACCGAGGGACCGCTCAGCGACTTTGGCAGCGCCGAGGCGATCACCTCTTCGGCCTGGGCGCGGCTGCGCGTGCCCACGCAATGGCAGGCCCTGCGCCGCCCGCTGCGCGCGGTGACCGAGGTGGCCTTCGCGAGCTACACCGGCGATCAGGCAGAGATCCTGGATACAACCTGGCTGGCTCAGA
>Ga0209368_1000498_pt1 | contig 31832 bp, 33 predicted proteins | sample EBPBio242008_DNA_FD_185862 | JGI IMG/M metagenome (GOLD analysis project Ga0209368, IMG submission 185862) | Wastewater treatment Type I Accumulibacter community from EBPR Bioreactor in Madison, WI, USA - Reactor 1_4/24/2008_ DNA (SPAdes)... | ecosystem: Engineered > Bioreactor > EBPR >...
CGAGGAGGCGCAGCCGACGCGGCAATCCAGTTCCATCCTCTGACTACTCTTCCGCCACACCACTCCAGCGAAAACCAAAACCTCTGGATTGCCACGTCGGCTACGCCTCCTCGCAATGACGTATGGGCTGGTGTAGCGCCGCCTTCCCGACAAAACGCTCAGCCAACCGAACAGCCGTGTAAAACCGTAGGGAAACTGCCGCACCAGACTTCGCACCTCTCGCACCTCTCGCACCTCTCGCACCTACCCGCACCAACCCCCGTCATTGCGAGGAGGCGTAGCCGACGCGGCAATCCAGTTCCATCCTCTGACTACTCTTCCGCCACACCACCCCAGCGACCACCAAAACCTCTGGATTGCCACGTCGGCTACGCCTCCTCGCAATGACGTATGGGCTGGTGTAACGCCGCCTTCCCGACGCGACGTTCCGCCAAGGGAAACCTGCGTGAAACCGTAGGGTAGCTGCAGCACCAGACTTCGCACCTCCCGCACCCACCCCGTCATTGCGAGGAGGCGCAGCCGACGCGGCAATCCAGTTCCATCCTCTGACTACTCTTTCGCCGCATCGACCACGCGACCAACCAGGATTCTCCCACCGCCATCGACCCCCACCTGTGCGAATTTCCCGCAAGAACAGCGCAAGTCAGACCTTGTAGTAGTCCCGGTACCAGGCGACGAAGCGCTTCACCCCTTCCGCCACCGTGGTGGCAGGCGCGAAGCCAATCCAGTCCTCCAGCAATGCCGTATCGGCGTAGGTCGCCGGCACGTCGCCGTCCTGCATCGGCAACAGGCGCTTTTCCGCCTTCCTGCCAATCGCGTCCTCGATCGCGCCGATAAAATCGAGCAGCGGCACCGGCTGGTGATTGCCGATGTTGAATACCCGGTAAGGCACGTTGCTCGTCGCCGGGTCGGCCTCGTCCGGCAGATACGCGGTATTGGCCGTGGCGCAGCGATCCGTCACCCGGATCACGCCTTCGACGATGTCGTCCACGTAGGTGAAGTCGCGCTGCATCTCGCCGTGGTTGAAAACATCGATCGGCCGACCTTCGAGGATCGCCCGGGTAAACAGAAACAGCGCCATGTCCGGCCGGCCCCACGGCCCATAGACCGTGAAGAAGCGCAGGCCCGTGGTCGGCAAGCCGTAAAGGTGGCTATAGGTGTGCGCCATCAACTCGTTGGCCTTCTTGGTCGCCGCGTAGAGACTCACCGGGTGGTCGACACTGTCGTGCTCGGAGAACGGCATGCGGGTATTGCCACCATAGACGCTCGAACTCGAGGCGTACACCAGGTGCTGCACCTGATTGTGGCGACAGCCTTCGAGAATATTCACGAAGCCGACCACATTGCTATCGACGTAGGCGTGCGGGTTCTTCAGCGAATAGCGCACGCCCGCCTGCGCAGCGAGGTGAATCACGCGCTCGAATCTCTCCTCCGCAAACAGCCGCTCGATGCCCGGCCGATCGGCGACATCAAGCTTCGCAAAGCGAAAGCCCGGCAGCGAGGTGAGCCGCCGCAAGCGGTCTTCCTTGAGCGAAACCTCGTAGTAGTCGTTGAGATTGTCGAGCCCGACGACTTCGTCGCCGCGCCCCAGCAGGCGCAGTGCGGTGCTCATGCCGATGAAGCCGGCGGCACCGGTAACCAGGATTTTCATGGGGTGATCACGAAGAATAGAGGCGCGATTCTACCGCGGCGAGGAGGTTCAAGACAGCCTCCCATTGCACCAGCCCGCAGCAACTGATGGCTCGCTTGTGGGCGGCCGTGAAAGGAATCGACCATGGATGAGCGAGTCTTGAACGTCAGCGTGGGAAGACGTGCAGAAGACAAGCGGCGACATGGTGGCAAGCGGCTGTCCGGCGTCCTGGAAGCCTTGTCGGAAAAACAGCGCCACAGCAGCCCGCCCGTCATTGCGAGGAGGCGCAGCCGACGCGGCAATCCAGTTCCATCCTCTGACTACCCGTGCGCCACATCAGCCTGCCCGTCATTGCGAGGAGGCGCAGCCGACGTGGCAATCCAGTTCCATGCTCTGACTACCCGTGCGCCACATCAGCCTGCCCGTCATTGCGAGGAGGCGCAGCCGACGTGGCAATCCAGTTCCATGCTCTGACTACCCGTGCGCCACATCAGCCTGCCCGTCATTGCGAGGAGGCGCAGCCGACGTGGCAATCCAGTTCCATGCTCTGACTACCCGTGCGCCACATCAGCCTGCCCGTCATTGCGAGGAGGCGCAGCCGACGCGGCAATCCAGTTCCATGCTCTGACTACCCGTGCGCCACGTCAGCCTGCCCGTCATTGCGAGGAGGCGCAGCCGACGTGGCAATCCAGTTCCATGCTCTGACTACCCGTGCGCCTCCTCGCAATGACGGTGGCTGGGGAATGCTTGCCCGGATTTGGCGACGCGGGCAGCGGCATGGGCCGGGCGAACTCCAGCCACCCTGCGCTTTCACGCTGCTGTCAGGGTCGCTGAAAGTCTCATCAAGAATCCAGCAATACACGGGCACGTGGAGAAGAGCCTCCGCCCTGCATCGCCGTGCCTGTCGAGAATGCAAGCCCGATGCCCGCCGCGTTTCCCCCGAAACGCGGGCAATTGCTCGCAGCGCTGCGTCGGGGGCACCATGACCATCGCCGAACCTGCTCGCCGCCTGAGCTGCAACTGTAGGAGCTTGCGCAATGCCGGCAGGTAATGGCTCTTGATATAGGCCCCTTAACGGTATATATCTTGATACATCACAGGAGAGAGGCCCCATGTCACATATCGCCAAGCTGTTCAAGAATGGCCGCAGCCAGGCGGTTCGCCTGCCTGCCGAATACCGTTTCGATAGCCCCGAGGTCTATATCCGGCGCGACCCGCAGACGGGCGACGTTATCCTTTCCCGCAAGCCGGCAACGTGGGAGGGCTTCTTTGCTGCCCTCAAGGGTGCGAATGTTCCGGCCTGCTTTCTGGCCGCCGAGGAACGGCGACAGGACGCCCAGGACCGTGACCCGTTTGACGGGTGGAAGGAATGACCCGGTACATGCTGGATACCAATACGGTGAGCCACCTCATCAGGGAGCATCCGGCTGTTGTCCGGCGTGTGCTGGCCGTGCCGATGGCGGCTGTTTGCATCTCGTCGATAACCCAAGCCGAGTTGCTGTTCGGACTGGCGCGACGGCCTGAAGCGGAACGCTTGCATACCGCGGTGGGCGAGTTCCTGCGGCGCGTAGATGTGCTGCCCTGGGATAGCGAAGTCGCGGAGCGTTACGGAGCCACCCGTGCGGCCATGGAGCGGCAGGGCAAGACCCTCGGGCCGCTCGACCTCCTGATTGCCTCGCACGCTCGTTGTGCGGAAGCGGTGCTGGTAACGAATGACCGGGCCTTTGCTCAGGTCGATGGGCTCAGGGTTGAAGACTGGACGGCTGACGCTGCATGACGTTGGACAAGCGCTTCTACAATCCGCAAGCCCCGGACCGGCAAGCGCACGCCATGCTCGCCTGCCAGCAGCCATCGCCCGATAAATCGGGCTCCTACGCCAGGCCACCCTGTAGCCTGTTCGCTCAGCTCTGCGAACGCCGCTGACACCAACAAAGACAAATCCGTAAGTCGCATCACCAGCTCCTTCCGCGGCTACAAATCACGCCACCCTGTAGGAGCCCGATTCATCGGGCGATAGGGCGCCTCGTCCGCCACCGGCACCGGCACCGCCACCGACACCGACACCGTCACCGACAATCAGCGCATCAGAACTCACGTATCATCGATATCAGGAGGAAAGCGCCATGAGGCAACTGACCCTGCAAATTCCTGAATCGGCTTTCGCGGCTTTACATCAGGCGCCCGACGAGTTCGGCCAGGAAATGCGTATCGCGGCGGCGGTGAAAAGGGTTGAGCTCGGGCGAGTATCGCAGGGACGCGCTGCCGAAATCGCCGGATTGACGCGGGCCGCCTTCATCGACGCCTTGTCGCGCTACCGGGTCAGCCCCTTGCAAAACACCGCTGACGAGCTGGCCGAGGAACTGAACGATGGGGATTGATGCGGTCGTCGTCAATGCGTCGCCGCTGATCACACTCTTCCGGAGCGCGCAGGCCGATCTCCTACCAGGCCTGTTTGCGCAAATCATCGTGCCTGAAGCCGTATGGACGGAAGTCGTTGTCGACGGGTGGGCCGACGGTGAGGCACCCTACCATTTCACCAGCCCGCAGCAACTGATGGCCGACTTCTGGGCGGCCGTGAAAGGAATCGACGATGAATGAAAGGATTCTGAATGTCAGGGTGGGGAAACGTGTGGAAGACAGCCTGGAACGTGCAGCCGCCGTGATGGATGCGCTGGAACGTGGAGAGGAGACTCCTCCTGCTTCGTCGTGGGCTTCGCTCCGCAGTCTGGCTTGCTGAAAAGCTCGTCAGGAATGCGAATGCGGCGCTACCCCACCGCACGTCATTGCGAGGCGACCTGCGCCGTCATTGCCTCGACACGCTGAGCACCAGCAGATGTTCGCCTCGCGCGCCTTGCACGGCAGATAGAGGAATACCCTGGTCCAGCGTGACAAACACCCCATGGTTTTTTACCGCAAGCGCCAGTAAATAAGCATCGGTGATGTGGCGACCGGTGAGCAACTTGTTCCATTCCATCAAGCCGGGTGTCAACAGGCTTACGGCATCTGGCCAGAAATGGTGCACCGGATTGCGGGTGGCCTCAGCCAGGCGCGCCGCCACCTCGGCCGCGGGCGCACGGTTGGGGTAAGCGGCTTGTGACAGGATACGGATACACCCATTCTGGGTAAGTGGGCACGACGCCCACCCCGCATCCAGGTGCTCACTCAGCCAATGCGTTGCGGCCGTATGGTGCATATGGTCCGCATCCAGCAAGGCAACAAGCACGTTGACGTCCAGCAGCGCGACCATCAAACGCCCTCGCGCTCGCGAAGGGCGTTGACCTGGTCATTGCTGACCAACACGCCCCTTGCAGGCAACGGCCTGAATCCAGCCACTGTCTGCGCGGAAGGTTGCTGATCAAGCCGCGCCGTCAACGCCAGCCGTGCAAGGCGGGAAATGACCTGCCCGGCCGTCAGGTGCTCACGACGTGCCATTTCCTTGGCGGCGACCAACACGTCATCGTCAATGTCCAGCGTTGTGCGCATCCAAGCATTACCAGATGTTGTGATGCGTAGATTATATATCATCAGCACACCACACCTGCCGCATTACTCACCTACCCAAAACACCCATCAGCGCGACAAGCCGTTGATTTGAAATAAGTTTTGCCTTGGATAGTCGCTTACCGGGTACGCGCGGGGTTGGCCCCAAGAAGCGCAAAGGCTTTTTCCTGCAGGGGCGTTGGCCGGGTGGTGAGAATGATCTTGGCTTTTGGGTTGAGGGCCGTATAGGTGACGTGATAGGCGAGCGTGCCCAAATCCTGCATCAAGGTGCGAAAGCTGTGCAGAGGCGTACCGTCGTCGGCGCGTCCGGTGGCATCCTCGACCTTTGCGTGGGCCGATCGCTGGGCCGTGGCGACCGCGGAAGGTTTCTCGGCCGGCGCCGCGTCGATGAACTCATCCTCGAAGAGCATCGGTTTCAGACGGCGGCGCATATGCCATTCAACGTAATAGGCAAGCATGCACAGGAAGACCTGCGCCCGCACGCGCTCGGCGCTGTCGTGGAAGACGGGGCGCACCTTCAGATCGACCATCTTGATCGAACGGAAGGCGCACTCGACCTGCGACAGGCTTTTGTAAGCGGCGACCGCGGCATTGGCCGCCAACTTGTCGGCCGCGAGGCTGGTGCGAATCACATACAGCCCATCGAGCGCCGCCACCGTCGCCAGTTCCGCCTCGGTCGCCGCCAGCAGTTCGCCGCGTTGGCGCGAGCGCTCCTCGGCCAGCAGCGGATTACGACAGACCACCAGGTGCTCGCCGGGAAAGTGTTCGCTGGTCAGTTCAAGGAGATTGCGCTCGTCGAACAGCGACTGCTGGAAAGGACCGTGTTCCTGCGCCAGCTGCGCGACCTGTGGCGCCCGCAGGCGGCTGATCCAGTCTATCCCATTGGGCTGGAGGACGTCGCGGATGCGCGCCGAGGTGATCATTTGCCGATCGCCCACCCAGGCGACCCGCTCGATCGCGAAGCGTGACTTGAGTTTCGCCACCTGCGCAGCAACGGTCGCCGGGTCGGCGGTATTGCCGGAGAACACCTCCACCGCCACCGGGCAGCCATCGGCCGCACAGATCAGCCCAAAGACAATCTGCGTGTCATCGCGCTTGCCGTCGCGCGGATGCCCGCCGGCGGCGAGCGGACAGCAGCGGCCGGTGAGCCCGGTAGAGCTCAGGTCGTAGAGCACCAGGGTGCTGCCGGCCAGGTGCCGGCGCGCCAGGCGCCGCTCGATGGTCGCTTGTGCCGCAGGTAGCCAGTCGAGCGCGCGATCCAAATCTTCGGGTTCGATCTGCCCCAGGCCCAGAACCCGCCCCAGCGAGTGAGCCGCCGTATCGTCGCTGAGCATGCGGTGGGTGGCGAGCTTCGAACCCGGTGACACGATGCGCGCGACGACCATGGCCAGCAGGAGCTTGCGCAGTCGTTCGGGCGCTGCGGCGAACCAGTCGGGCGCACCGCAGGCAGTCGCACTCCCCAGTACGGCGGCCACGTGGCCATGAGGCAACGAGCGTTCGATGGTAAAGACCTCGTCCGCACTGGGTACGGCCACGCCACCCTTTAGGAGAATCCTCAGACCCTCGATCACTTCCGCAGGCAGGCACGACAGGTTGGCCAAGGTGCGCTTCCTGACCTTGCCCTGCTCTCTGAATGCCTCGCGAAGCAGCACTGCCGGTGGCGAGTTGCGGTTGGGGACGGATTCGATATACATGGCGTTACCATGCTCCAAAAAAACCCAAAAAGCTAGCAACAATACGGCTATTTACATGGGTACTTCTTCAGTTAAAAAAATAGCCGGAACCCGCGTCATGCAAGGGATCCGGCTATTTCAGGGGGCCCAGGTTCGGCCTGGTGTAGTGTTGCACGCAGTGTGGAGCTTATGAATTCCAGCCAGGTCAACGATCGTGCGCCGTTTCGCAGGTCTGCTCTGCTGACAGCCTCGTCAAAGATGCCGCAGCGCGACATCAGCCGACGCGCCGTCATTGCGAGGAGGCGCAGCCGACGCGGCAATCCAGTGCCATGCTCTCACTGCCTTTCCGCCGCGTCGCCAATGCGCAGTGCCAAATCTCTGGATTGCCGCGTCGGCTGCGCCTCCTCGCAATGACGGTGGGTGCGGGATGGGCACCGGATTGCCCGCTGGCGTCGAGCTTTCTTGAAGCCTCGTCAAGAAGGCAACGCTACACCAGCCAGTGCGTTGCCACCTTGTGGTGCATGTGGTCGGCATCCAGCAAGGCAACAAGCACGTTGACATCCAGCAGCGCGACCATCAAACGGACTCATGCTCACGAAGGGCATTGACTGGGTCATTGCTGACCAACGCGCCCCTTGCAGGCAACGGCCTGAAAGCAGCCACGGTCTGCGCGGAAGGTTGCTGATCAAGCCGCGCCGTCAACGCCAGCCGTCCAAGGCGGGAAATGACCTGCCCGGCCGTCAGGTGCTCACGACGTGCCATTTCCTTGGCGGCGACCAGCACGGCATCTTCGATGTCCAGCGTTTTGCGCATCCAAGCATTACCAGATGTTGTGATGCGCAGATCATATATCCTCAGCACACCACACCTGCCGCATTACCCAGCTATCCACCTATCCGACGCCCATCAACGCGACAATCCGGCGCGCGGAACTCCTTCCACTCGCTAACGATTGCCAGCACCTACGCCCCCTGCAAAACCTCCATCGGCTTCCCGACAAACTCGATTCCCGTCTCACCCGCAAAAAAGCACTGCTCCTCTTGATTGGCCACCGGATCGTAAGCGCGCACACGCGCACCTCGCACCAAACCCCGTGGCCGCCAATGGACTCAGCCCAGCAACCGCTGCAGCGCCGCCACGATACGCTCAGCCGCTCGCCCATCCCATTTTTCCGGTACCGCGCCTTTCTTCCACTCGCCCGCCATCACACGTGCCAGTGCCGGGCCAAGCTTGGCCGGGTCGGTACCGATCAATGCATTCGTCCCCACGGTCACCGTCTCGGGCCGTTCCGTGTTGTCACGCAACGTCAGGCAGGGCACGCCCATCACGGTGGTTTCCTCGGTGATCCCGCCGGAATCGGTGATCACGCCCTTGGCGTGTTTCACCAGGTAATTGAATTCCAGATACCCCTGCGGATCGACGTAGTGCAGCCCCGGTATCTGGCCGGCCAACTCCTTGAGGCTCTTCGCTGTGCGGGGGTGCACTGGAAAGACCACCGGCAAGCCACCCGTGCCATCCGCAATGGCCTGCAACAAGCGCAGCAACTGCTGCTCACCATCAACATTCGCCGGACGATGCAATGTCACCACGAAATACTGCCCCGGCCGCAAATCCAGGGCCGCCCAGAAGTCCGGTGGCTGCAAACGCGGCATTTGCTTGAGCAGCGTGTCGATCATCGTATTGCCGACGAAGAAGATACGCTCGTCCGCCACCCCAGCGCGGCGCAGATTGTCGTTGGCCGTCGCGCTGGTCGTAAAGAACCAATTGGTAATCGAATCGGTCACCACCCGGTTGATCTCCTCCGGCATGCTCCAGTCTCCGGAACGGATACCGCCCTCCACGTGCGCCACGGGCACGCCCAGCTTGCGGGCAACGATCGAACAGGCCATGGTCGACGTGACATCGCCAACCACCAGGCACAGGTCACTGCGCTGCTCGATCAAGGCCTTCTCGTAACGCACCATGATCGCGGCGGTCTGCTCAGCCTGCGTGCCCGAACCCACTTCCAGGTTGATATCGGGTTCGGGGATTCCCAGTTGCTCGAAAAAGCCACCGGACATGGCTTTGTCGTAGTGTTGGCCGGTGTGGATCAGGCGGTAGTGCAGCGAGACTCCCTGGGACTGGGCTGCCTGCAACGCGCTGATAATCGGCGCAATTTTCATGAAGTTGGGGCGCGCGCCGGCGATGATGTCGATGGTTTTCACGGATACTCCTCAAGTTTTCTGCAGACGCAGACACAAGAAAGGGGCTGCAAGGAACACAGCGGCGCCGAGTCGCGGAGGATCATTTGTTTGGTACGGCCACCGGGTCACGCCACTTCCTGGATTGCTTCACTAAGTTCGCAATGACCACCCTGCACCGTCACTACGAGGAGCGAAGCAACGCAGCAGTCCAGCACTGCCATCTGACTACCGTTCCACTTGTACCGTGAACCTGGCACCCCGCCCGTGAATTGCTCCACTAAGCCCGCAATGACACCATTCCTTCACCGTACTAGCAGCGTCACGTCCTCCAGCATCATCCAGCGATGGCGGATCTATCGTACGTCCTGGCGGTTTGCAGGCACCGAGTGCCACCTGCTCGTCGGCACCGCGATCGACAAAGGCGTCCTTGCCCAGCCCTCGCCGCGTCCTCGTTAAGCCTCTGCTTGTGGGGACGCCAAAGGTGCGTGAGGATGTTCATCAGCGCCGTTACCAGAATTGATGTGACTCGATCCCGTGCGCGGGCGTGCCGCTCCGTGCAAGCCGGTGCACGTACAGCACCGACGTCTCTCCCTGGTGCACCTCGATCCGCCCCACAGGCTCGGCACCCATTCTGCTATAGAAGTGGTGAGCCGCCGCCAACGGCTCACCAACCACTATCCGGAACCGGTCCACTCCGCGCTGGCGAAAATGCTCCACCAGTCCCCGGTAGAGAGCCCCGGCGTGGCCCTGACTGCGCAGCGCCGGATCGACGGCAATGCTTAGCAATTCTGCATGGGGTAGGTCCGAAAGCGGCTGCGGCTTCTTGCCCATCAGCAGAATCTCGGCAATCTTCCATAGTTTGTGTGGCGACACGACCGCTGGAAGCAGCGCCCCGGCCAGGCTTGCCCATCGGCGCAGCAGTTGGCGGTAAATCGGCCCCATGCCCTCGGCGCCTGTGACAAAACCCACCACCCGCCCTTCGTGCCGCGCGATCAGCAGGACGCTACTCTCGTTGGCGTCGATCGCCTCGTAAAGCAGCGCCAGAAATGGCGTGCCCAAGCTGGACAGGAAGCCCTGGTCAATGTTGCTCGCGTGCAACTGGGCAACCTGGCGGTAGACGTCGCGTTCATGCATGCTCAGCGGTGCAGCGCCTTTGCCAATTCCGAACCCGGGTTGGGCAGGTTACCAAGAACCGTCCAAACCGCGCCGGAGCCGGGCACCACCACCACCCACACGGTCAGACCGATCAGCATGAAGTAGGTGTACATGCTCTGGTTCTCGACGTACCACTCCTCCAACTGCCCCTTATACGGCATGATCACCTGGTCGTAAAAGAAGTTCGGGTCCTCGTGGCCATGCATCATTTCCTCTTCGTCGCGGAAGACGATCGAGCCAATCCCCGAGAGACCGGGACGCACCTTCACGATATTCTCCTGCGAATGCTTTGGGAAAGCATCAAAACAGCGCCGCGTCTGGGGCCGTGGGCCGATGATGCTCATGTCACCGTTGAGGATGTTGAGCAACTGCGGCAGCTCATTGATCTTGGTCTTGCGCAGGAAGCGGCCTGCCGGCAGGATGCGCGGGTCATTCTTCACGGTCACCGTTCCGGTGCCGATGCTCGGGCTGTTCTTCAGCATGGTCGCGAACTTGTAGAGCGCAAACGTCTTGCCGTCTCGACCCACGCGGTCCTGCAGAAAAAAAATCTCCCCCTCTCCGGTCAGACGCAAAAGGATGGCAATCGGCACCAACAGCGGCGACAGCACCAGCAATGCCAGGCCTGAAAACAGGATATCGAACAGTCTTTGCATGGGCTTCACATCCGCCCGTCGAGGTACTTGCCGGTTTCTTTATGCGCGAAGTCGGGCAGCATGTGGTTAAAAAGGTCCACGATGGGCGCCTTTTCCCACGTTGGGGCGCTGCGAATCGCGTGGATCGTGCGCAGAAAATCCTCAAGCAGGGCGACATCGTACACCGCCGCGTTCTTGATCACGCCAAGGTGGCTGAAGCGCTCCATATCGAGCGTCTCCTGGTCGGTGAAGAATTCCTCAAAATCCTTCTCGCCGGTGGTGTCGCTGGCAAAGAAATAGCAGGGCCAGCGCTTGACCGCAATCAGCTCGGCAGCGCGGTCGCGCGCTTCGTCTTCGGTTGCGCAGGGGTGTGGTGTGAAGCCCAGGCCTTCGACGTAGCGCACTGCGATGTCGGAAAACGTCGTCAGGTGAAGCTGCTCGCTCAGTTTTGGGAAAAAGATGTCGCGGTTCTCGCCGAGAAGGCACGACATCAGGCACAGCTCGCCGGATTCCTGGGGCGTCACGAAATAGCGGCGCACATCGTTGGGCGCCGAAATCGGCTGTTGCTTGGCAAAGCGCTGGTTGAAACCGTGCAGCAACGAACCGTCGGAAAACGCCACGTTGGCAAAGCGTGCCATCGACAACGGCAAGGACTCGCTCTCGCGCATCAGGAACATTTCCATGATGCGCTTGCTCGCGCCCATCATATTGACCGGGTTTGCCGCCTTGTCGGTCGAAACGCAGAAATACTTGTGGGCGCCCCGCTCGCGGGCCATCGCCAGCGTCTTGATGGTGTTGAGCACGTTCACTTGGACCAGGCGCATCAGCGTGAACGGGTCCTTCTCGCTGCGCACATGCTTCAACGCCGAGAGATTCAAGACGTAGTCGTAACCGCCGCTGGCGTTCATCAGGGCCTCAAACTCGCGGCTACCGCAGTCGAGCGCAAAGGTGCTGAAGTCACCCTCGATGTAGCCCAGCGTGCTGCGGATGTCGCGCACCAGCTCGACCATGTTGTTTTCGCTGATGTCCACCACATGCAGCACCTTGGGATGGCGTTTGAATATTTCGCGGGTTACCGCCTGGCCGATGGAACCAGCCCCGCCGACAACCAGAAATCGGCTGCCAGAAACCAGTTCGCGCAGCTGCGCGTCATGGCGCGATATGTCTTCGTCAAACAGAGGCTGCGTGCGCCCGATCAAGCTCAATACATTCATGCTTTTGCTCCCGTTTCGCAAACTGGCAGGGCCCCATCGGGCACGCTCGACGGCAGGTTAACCACCCGCTCTTCTAGCCAGAGTGAATTCTCCAGACCGTCGTGCTGGCAGTGCTGGAACATCGTCAGCCGGGTCATTAGCCGCCAAATTGGCCGCGTCATCACGCCGTTATCGTTGGTATAGGCCAGGAAGGCATCGCGTTCGGCCAATGAGCCCAGAACCACCGCATTGAGCCAGTGGTTGGCGGTAGTTCCATCGATCCCGCGCGCGAACTTGACTCCCAGTTCATCAAAAAACGCGCCATAGCGCTCTGCCAGCCCGGCCTTGACCTGCAGGAACTCGGACAACCGTTCCATCTGCGCACAGCCCAGTGCCGCGTTAAGGTTGGGCAGGCGGTAATTGTAGCCCACCTCGTCGTGCACAAATTCGTAGGGGTGCGGCACCTTGGCCGTCGTGGTGAGGTGTTTGGCGCGTCTGGCCAGCCGTTCATCGTTAGTGATGATCATGCCGCCGCCGCCGGTGGTGATCACCTTGTTGCCGTTGAAACTCAGGGTAGCCATCTGCCCGAAGGTGCCGGTGTGGCGCTGACCCACGTAGCTGCCCAGAGACTCGGCCGCATCTTCGATCAGCGCAATGCCCCATTCCTTGCACAGAGCCGCAATTTCATCGATCCGGCAAGGCAGGCCAAAAGTGTGCATCGGCACACAGGCCGCAAGACGCCGGCCGGTGGTCTTGTTCCAGGCCCGGCCTTCACGTTTTTCTCCGTGCTGCCTTAGGAAGCGGCCAAGCGCTTCTGGGCTCATGCCCATGGTATCGCAGTCAACGTCCACAAATACCGGCTGCGCACCGGCATAGCTTAACGCGTTGCAGGTGGCAATAAAGGTCAGCGCCTGCGAGATCACCTCGTCGTCGCGCTGCACTCCCACCAGCTGCAGCGCCGCGTGCAGTGCCGCCGTGCCGTTCACCGTGGCGATGGCGAAACCCGCGCCGGTGAACCCGGCGATCTGCTGCTCGAACTCCGTCACCTTGGCTCCCACCGACGAGACGAAGTTCGAGTCAATGCAGTCGATCAGGTACTGCTTTTCGTTGCCCTCGAAAACCGGGCGGTGCAGGGGAATGAGACCCTGGCCAAAGATATCGCGAGCCAGGTCCACTACCGCTTGCTGATGAGCAATGATGGAACTCATGATGCCCTTCCCTTCCTGCCTCGGCTGTCGTGTGCCTGCCAGGCCTGTTCGAGGGTGTCCACCCAGCGATTGGCCAGCACCGCGCGATCAAACTCTTGTTCGGCCAGCGCTCTGCCGCGCCGGCCCATGGCCTGAAGGGCTGCGCGGTCCGAGGCAGCCTGTTCCAGCGCATCGGCGAATGCCACCGGATCGTCTGGCGGCACCGCGAAGCCGCAACGGTAGTCGCGGATCATCTCGGCCAGCCAGCCCGGATAGTTGTTTAGCACAGGAAGGCCTGCGGCAATGTAGTCAAAGAACTTGTTGGGCGAGGTGCCGAAATAGAACGCAGGGACGTTCGCCAGCGCCTGCAGCCCCACGTCGGTAGCCGCCATCAGGCCGACCAGCCGAGCCTTGTTCACAGGATCGTGAAAGACCACGTTGTCCAGCCCTTCGCGCGTCGCGCGCGCCTGCAAGGCCGGTTTGAGCTTGCCATTGCCAATCAAGAGCAGCTTAATGTCGTTGCGACCCCGACGCTTGAGCTCGGCCGCAGCGTCCAGTGCGGCGTCCAGTCCATTGGCCACGCCATGTGTTCCGGCAAAAACCACCATCAGGTCCGAGGGGGCGATGCCATCGGGTCGCCAGGGCGCGGCGTCCTGGGCAAACAGGTCGAGGTCGCAGCCGTTAGGCACCAGTGCAATGCGTTCGCGCCGCACACCGCGGTGCGAGATGCCCTCGACGATGCCGGGCGAAAGCCCAACCAGGCCCTGTGCGGATCGATAGCTGGTCCACTCGAGCACGCTCATGGCCCCCAGTACCACGGGGTTGCGGATCACGCCCATGGCCCGCGGCAGCTCGGGCCACAGATCGCGCACCTCGAACACAAATGGCTTGCCTCGCAGCCACCGGGCAGCGATGCCCGGGATACCGGCGGTCAGCGGTGTGGTGGTGGCAAACACCAGATCGTAGGGCTCGCGCAAGGCCAGCCACACGCTACGCAGCGCAAATTTCAAGAAAGTGAGCGAACGCTTCGCCAGGCCATCGTGGTTGGAGTAGGCCAGGTCCAGCTCGATCACGTCGATACCGTCCACCCAGCCGCGCCGAAGGCCGTTCTCGTAGGGGCCGCTAAGGCCGGTGTTGCCGCCGCCGATACTGCCGCACACCATCGTTACCTGGTGGCCACGCTCGATCAGCCGGCGCGCCATGGCATAGGAGCGGATCGCGCCGGCACCGTGTGGCGTCACGAAATGTTGGTGGAAATACAAGACTTTCATAATGTCCAGTGGTATTCGGTGGTCAGCGTACCGGGCTGGTTCACTTCCAGTTCCAGCACCGGCACCGGTGTTTTCTCAAGATAGTGAAGCGACTCCCAGCCTTGGACGACATCACCGCGGGCTATTGGTATGTCCGCCGTCACCGTCAGCGTGTGTCCGTTGCCATTTCTGATGCAAAAGCGGTGCTCCCCATGCGCTGAGGACACATCGCTGATGTGCCACTCGCCTGGCGCCAGCCGCCAGCGCAGCACTGCGCTGCTGGCAAAGCCTTGCACCGTGTCCCGCACAAGCAGCAGGTCGTCTTCAAGCTGCACACGGCGGTGGTGCCGCGCGTCGGCGGCGTCACGATAGCCGGCCGCGGCTTTTACGCTTTGGGCGTGCGCGACAAGCGGTTCCAGTGCTTCGGTGCGCAACCAATTGCCCAGCAGAAAGCGGCTCAGCCGCGGCATCTGTTCGCGGCCGTCGAACTGCACCGTATTGTGGCCGGACACGCCACCAAAATAGCTGAGCCATTGGGATTCGGTGTTATAGCTGTAGGTTCCCGCATCGCGCAAGCAGCCGTGACCACGCACCCACAAATCCAGGTGCAGTGCGTCCGCCTGGCTGGGACGGAACCGAAAACGCGGGTAGCGCAGCAGCGCCATCGCCTCACCCCGCCGCAACACCATGAAGCCGCCGTCGTCGGCCTGCAGATTGCCCGGCCCCGGTTCGGTCGCCACGGGCAGGGGAACACCCAGCCACTGCAGCGCGTGATTCCAGGCGCCGTCGGCAGCATACGCGCGCGTCCCGGCAAACAGCACCATGGCCAGCTGCACGCTGGGGCGGTGATCGCGGTACGCAGTATCGGCAAGTTGCAGTAGCCGCGCACCATCGTTGCCGCCCACGTTTGGCCCGTCGCCCGTGGTCGGGTCGGTCAGCGCATGCAGCCAGCGCGTGGCGGCCAAAGCGCGCGCCTGCCAGGTCGTGCTGAACGCCGGCAGCCCGAGCGCAAGCCGCCAACACTCTGCCATGCTGAACGTGTCCAGCAGCAGCCGGTGGTAGTTCAGCGAATACTGGCTGAACGTGCCTTGCTCACCGACCAGCCGCACGGCCCGGTTTTCCAGCAGACGGCGCCCGGTCACCACCCAACGCGCCCCCCTCGCATCGCCCAGCGCGACCAGCCAGCTACCGCCCATGAACAGCGCCGCGGCCTCCGACGTGCCGTGGTTGTTGTCCTGCCCCATTGCATACTGCACCGTGGGCGCAATGCGCTGCAGGTGAAGTGCAAGCAGGTCACGAAGGCCGGGCAGGACCTCACGCTCCTGCCCTACAATCAGCGCGGCGCAAGCCAGGTGCATCACGCGGATGGAGGCCTCCTGGCCGCACTTCCAGTTTGGCCCCAGGTAGGGCGGATTGTGCCGGCACCAATCGGCCAGCCAGGCATTGAGCTGGTCCAGGGCGCCTGCCTCACCCTTACGCGCCCGCTGCGCCAGAGCCAGCACCCAGTCCATGCGCGAGAATTCCCAGATCAGCTTGATGTCACCCGCAGCCGGGTCGAAGTCCGGTATCTGCCACCACGGGCGCGCCGGAGCAGGTATGCGTTGCCCGGTAAGCGGGTTGGCCAGCCAGTCAGGTGGGCCGTCACCCAGCGTCACCGGCCAGCGACTGAACAGCCGGGCCGTCTTGCGCCAGCCTGTCACCGCTGGCATGGGCAGAGCACCCGCCAATGCGGGTCCGAAAAACGGACCCGATGGGGCTGTTCCCTGCAATCGCCGCACCGGATTAAAACCCAACCGGACGCCCGCGCGGTAAATCATCGCTCGCAATAGGTTGGGAATACCAAGCGCGAAGTAAGTTCGAAATCTGGAAAAAAAAGAATACTGCTCAAACGCTACAGGTTTCGACATAACTTAAACGTTCTTTGCTGAAGAATACAGCTCTATGGGTTCTCGTGAATTGATTTTTTCTTTAACCGCAGCGCTGGCCTTTCAACCAGGAACCACGATGCGAGCGCGAGCGATGCAGTTAAAGCAAGTGCAACAGGAAGGCTGGGTACCGAGAGCAGAAGAAGCAGGTTGACAATCGGCATGTGCCAAATGTACGTACCGTAACTAATATCAAAAGGAAGGCGAACATAAGGTGTGCAAAATGCTAGCCACAAAATCAATCCTGCATAGCAGGCGAAATACACAATTCCAACACTGTTGCCTCTTGATCCGAAAGCAACCCCTTCCCCGAAGGGTATCATTACAGCTAAAGGGACGATCAGGAGGGGAGCGTATCTAAGACAAGGCAGTATCCGATCAAAATGCTTCGCTGCAAGCATGCCGAATCCAAACATCCAACCCCACACCAAGGGAGTTAAGCCAAGCAGGTCAAAGATGCTCTTATCGCGATACACATGGGCCGTAAATAGGTGTGGGCCAACCGCATAGAGAAAAAAGGGTCTATGTCGTTTCGTGTGGAACGGGCGACGACCGACCTGTGGGGCTGCGCAGGCATGGCCACCCCGACCAGTGGCGTTACGAGCGTTGAAGGCGCTGTCAAGGGCGGGCGAAGCCCGGCGAAGCGGACCCTTTACTGCGCCAGAAACGCTAGTAAGCTCAAGGGCTTGGGGCTGGTTGCGGTTTTTCGCGGCCAGCTCCCGAGCCCGTCCGGCGGCGAGGACTTCCCCGCCCTCGGGGGCGGGGTCAGGGGTGGGGGCGCCCGAAGGGCTCGGCAAAGGCATTGGCCCCGTTCCACACGAAACGACACAAACCCAGAAAAAACGATAGCGCCAAAAGTAAAAGCACTGTGTAGCGGAATCGGCGTTCGGCAACGACTATCAGCGGAACGGAAAAATAAAACAGAATTTCAACGGTAATACTCCACAGCGAGCCATTGATGACGCCCACCCCGATATCGCGAAAAATCGATGGATTGTAAGCTTGCCCGATGGTCACTTGGGAAAACAGCCACAATATGTATTGAAACACGCGCTCCTTAGATTCGGGAAGGCCGTGCGCAATAACTGCCAACCCGACTCCGGCAATTGATACGACCAATAGCCCGGGGAATAGCCTCAGGAAACGATTCTCGAAATACGTTCGACCAGGTGAGTTCAGGTAGGCGGCGTAGATTAGAAGGCCGCTAACGAAAAAAAAAGCTGGGACACCCGGAAAGTGCCGGATAAACGACGGAAGGGGCGCATTTAGGTGCTCACCAGCATGGACAAAAACAACCTGCCAGGCAAAGATAAGCCGGAGCCATTCAAGATTGTTTAACTTTGGGAACTTGACTGTGGTCATTTGTTTTTGAAAATTCGAGTTATTCGGACGTTGGGCGCGTGCTACGACCTCTTTCGGAGCACCTCAGCAATCTCAAGAGTCACCCGTGCCACCTCGAAAATCTCCTCAGGTGCAATGGCCGGCTTGCCAGCTTCCAGGGCCTGCAGGAAGGCCGCCGCACAGGCGCTCTGGCCCTTGTCCTGCTTCCAGAGGTTCATCTTGCGGAAGCCTGGCCAGCCGTAACCCTTGAGTTTGCGAAAGTTGTCCAGTTGCAACACGCGTCCGGCCGCAAACACCTCGACGCGTTCCTTGGGAAAGCTCGCTGCCCCATTGGCCAGGTACAGGATGGTGCCGAACGAACCGTCTTCAAAACCCAAAGTGATCGACGCCTTGTCCTCGGTGACCGCAACACCCGGCGCGTCGCCCATACGGCATGCCTGCACCGATACGATGGCACTGCCCGCGAGGAAGCGCATCAGATCGACAAAGTGACAAGCCTCGCCGATGATGCGACCGCCCCCCACCGCGCCGTCCTGTGTCCAGTGGTTCGCCGGGATGGCGCCCGCGTTCATCGTCATGATAAACGCCTTCGGTTCCCTGACCGGCGTCAGGAGCGCCTTCATCTTTTGCACCTGCGGCGAGAAACGGCGATTAAAACCCACCATCACCTGTGGGCCGCCCTGACCCGTGCCCGACTGCGCGGCGTCGTACGCCGCGCGCACCGCGGCCAGACCTTCGGCATCGATCGCCAGTGGCTTTTCCACAAAAACATGCTTTCCCGCCTGCAGCACCTGCGCCACGAAACGCGCGTGGGTATCGTGCCGCGTAACGATGGCCACCGTATTGATGGCTGGATTGGCCAGTAGCGCAGCGACGTCGGTCGAAGCCTCGGCGAAGCCCGCTTTCTCGCCATGGATCACGCCATTGATACCGCCGGCCGTAACGATGGTGTGAAACTGCGCGCCGGCTGCCTTGAACGCGGGAATCAGCATGCGGGAGGCGTAGTTTCCTGCGCCGATGAACCCCATCACCGGCTTCTCGGCGACAAACGTCGCGCCAGCCTGCAGTGTCACGCTGCGCACCATGCGCTGCCCCGCTGGCGAGCTGTATTGCAGCAGCATGCCGAGGCCGGTTTTGTCCGCGGTCAGTGCTTCGTATGCCTTTGGGGCGTCCTCGAACGCGAAGCGATGGGTAATCAGGGGCTTTACATCGAGCTGACCGCTGGCCAGCAGGTCGAGCACCGCCTCGAAATTGCGCTGCTCAGTCCAGCGAACGAAACCGAGCGGGTAATCCTGTCCCTTCTCTTCGTAGGTCGGATCGTAGCGGCCCGGGCCATAGGAGCAACTCACCTGGAAGCTCAGCTCTTTCTCGTAGAAGTCCGCCCGGTTTAGCTCCAGGCCCGTCACCCCCACTAGGACAATGCGACCACGCTTGCGGCACATGCGTGCCGCTTGCGTCACAGGGTCGCTCGATTGGGTCGACGCCGTGATGATCACCCCGTCAACCCCTTGGCCCCGGCTCAGCGCCATCCCCGCCGCCACAGGGTCCTCCCCCGCACCGGGATTGCAGGTCTGCGCGCCAAACGTGCGCGCCAACGCCAGCTTCGACTCCTCGAAGTCGATGGCCAGCACGCGGCAACCCTGCGCCCGCAGCAGCTGCACCGTCAGCAGCCCGATCAGGCCTGCTCCGGTGACCACAAACGCCTCGCCCAGCGTCGGCTGTGCCAACCGGATGCCCTGCAGCCCAATGCTGGCCACTACTACAAACGCAGCCGATTCATCGTCTACCGCGTCGGGAATGCGGGCACACAGGTTCTTGGGCACCTTCACCACATCGGCGTGTGGCCCGTTGGACACCACACGGTCACCCACATGGAAGCCGGCCACGCCAGCGCCTACCTCGGCCACCGTGCCCACATTGCAGTAGCCCAGGGGAAGCGGTTGTGCCAGCTTCGACTGCACGGCCTCGATCGTGGTCATCAAGCCATCGGTGGCCACCTTCTCCAGCACCATCTTGACCTTGTCGGGTTGTTGCCGGGCCTTGTCCAGGTACGAGGCTTTGCCGAAGCCGACGAGCATTCTTTCGGTGCCTGATGAAATCAATGAAACCTTGGTCTGAATCACAACAGTTTCATTGCCAGCGAGTGGAACAGGCGCCTCAGACACCTTCGTGATCCCGGAGGACATGTGTTGCAGAATTTGCTTCAAGTACTATCTCCAACTCAATTGATAATAGATGGGAAAATAAAACGATTACGAAAATAAAAGCAAAAGGCTACTGCCAATATCATTGTTCAATAACTCAGCAGGGCCCCTTGTGAGCGAAATTGCATGAGTCCTATACAAAGCCCTACAGTTGAGCCCGGAACGTCGGCGGTGCCGTCGGGAAGGCGCTGGACCTTGAGACCACCCTCGCGCTTGGCCGGGCCGACGCACTGAGATTCAAGGCGAACTGGCGCAACACGGGTAGATTGAGTGCGGCACGATAGCTACCGGCGCGCAACTGGTAATCGCCAAAGATTACATCCAAAAACCGATGCAGAGTTTGGCAAGTCGGCCGGAGGAATTGCACCCCCGGCCTCTCACAGAACGGTGCGTGAACCTCTCGATTCACACCGCTCCCATCAAGCAAACGCACCGGCCATGCCTTTCTGCCAATGCACAAAGAGATACGGCTTCTTCTCGGAAAGCTGTTCGAGAAACCTGCTCGCCCGTATCTTGTGGCCCTTCAGCCGTCTGTACTTCCTCATCGCCCAAGCCACCAACATTTTGTTGAAGTGCCTGAAGACGGGGTACATCGCCGACCGATAGAATCTTCCGTAATACGCGAGCCAACCCCCAGGGCCTCGGCACTCGGATAGCATGACGTTTCGCCCTCCATCGGTGAAGTGAAAAATCGTTAACTTTCATGAGCTTATGACAAGGGTTTGTAAACCCCTCTCGAATCAGGTCTACTCTCGTCTTTTGGGCAACCGAAATGACTGTGACGAAGGGAGCCAGCCTGATGTGCTGCTTGAGGGAAGTCGACGACCCGCGCAAACCCAGCAATGGGACGCTGCATGATTTTGTGGAGATTCTGGTGATTGCCATGGCCGCCGTGCTCTCCGATTGTGACACCGTCGAAGATATCGCCTATTGGGCGTACAAAAAGGAGGAGTGACTGCGTCAGTTCCTGCCCCTCAAGAATGCCGTCCCCTCCGAGAAGACGTTTCTGAGGATCTTCCGGGCGCTGGCCCCGAAGCAATTCGAGGTGGCGTTCCGCTGCTGGGTCGCTGAAGTAGTCGGGACCCTCAATGGCGGCGTTGCGATCGATGGCAAGACGGTGCGTGGGTCCGGCAGCGGCGGTGAAACCGCCATTCACATGGTCAGTGCCTTCGCCACGGAACTGGGCGTCGTTCTGGGCCAGGAAAAGGTCGCCGCCAAGAGTAATGAAATCACCGCCATCCCGGAACTGCTCCAGGCACTGCAGATCAAGGACTTGCTGATCACCATTGACGCCATGGGGTGCCAGAAGAACATCGCCCGTCAGATCACCGACTAGGGCGGTGACTACCTGCTCGCGGTCAAAGGCAATCAACCGGCGCTGCTGGAAGCGATCCAGACTGATTTCCTTGACCAATACCAATCGGAACCCGTCGACCGCCACCGCCAGGCCTACAAGTCCCGTGGTCGGGTCGTCGGCCAAATCGCCTCCGTGCTGCCCGCGAAAGGGACTGTCGACCTGGCTGATTGGCCCCAGTGCAAGACGATCGGTCTGGTCGACTCCCTGCGCAAGGTCGGCGACGAAGAGTCGAACTTCGAGCGGCGCTATTACATCAGCTCTCGCGAGTTGACTGCCGAACAACTGGCGGTAGCCGTGCGAGGCCATTGGGCCGTGGAGAATCGACTTCACTGGATACTCGACGTCAGCTTCGGCGAGGATGCCAGCACCGTACGTAAAGACAACACCCCACAGAATCTTTCCCTCTTGAAGAAGATCGTTCTCAATCTGATTCGGCTGGATACGACCGACCAGAAGAAAACCAGCTTGCGCCTGAAGCGCAAGGCAGCCGCCTGGGACGATGACTTCCGGGTGAAAATCATGGGCCTCATCAGACTATGACATACGAGTGCCGAGGCCCTGGGCTCTCGATGCTCCGGAGATCGGGCTGCGATAATCTGTGCCAATATCCTGGGAAGTGCGGCGCCGGACAAAAGTGGGCGAAGCTGCTAAAACGACTTTTTAACTATACGCTTGTGGCATGTTTCGCATATGCTTTCCGAGCGGCAAGGCTCTGGGTCAGCGGCCCCCTAGTGCAAGGTACAACGCAACAATTCGATCGGCTGTAGAGCTTAGCGTGTCGCTAGCTTTGTGGATAGAGCGCGGCGAATCCAAATGCTCACGTAGGCGAAGTATTAAATCCGACGAATCGCCCGTCCGAAAAAGCGCGCAGTAGGACGGCCTTTCACTGGCATCAGAAGCGAGCACGGGAACACCAAAATTAGCAGCCTCGCGCACGGCAACCGCGTCACCATCTGTATTTGTTGCTCTTATGTAGAGGTCTCCTCTACTCAGGGTATAGGCAAATTGCTCTGGGCTAAGGTTGTACAGAATCTCCACAAAGCCTAGATCAGCAATAGAGTGCTTTAACTCTGTCATGTACGGCTCGGATATTCTATTATATATGCACAATAGCAAGCTAACTTTACCCCTTAACGCCGCGCTGTTCTTTATGGCCGCAATAATAGTGTGGTAACCGTATAGTGGCGTACCATAGCCAGAAGTAATCATTAACAATCTGCCATCTTTTCTCAAACGACCGATGGCTCGATCAGCAACAGAACACGGTTGCATTTTGGGAGGAAGATATGCAGGAATTACATCGCGAGCCCTTTCATCGACCCCCATTAACTCGAGCACCGTTTGCTGATCGCGATTTACGGTAATGATGCGATCAAATCTCCTAAAAACAAATCGTAGCAAAAACTTTTTTACGCAAGGTAATGCGCGATAGTTATCTGAAAACGAACCAGAGTGAACAGTAACAATTGATTTAGCTCGACCGGGCATGGCCAGCAAAAGAACCAAGCCAGCATAGACAAAGCGATCGGTCGCGGACACATGAAAGTGAATCACATCATAGACTTCCTTGCGCATGACACCGATGGCTCGCCATACGGCAACAACTCCTGCAGGGCCGACTCGATAGACGCCTTTATCGGGGCTTTCGGTTGAATCAGGCATGCCATAAATATCGGCTACATCACAGCAAATATCGCGAGCGCACAGCTCGTCACGCAAGCGTTTTATATGAACGCTATTACCACCGATGGGTGGTGGATATGCACCGATAATTAGCACTCTCATAAACCGCCCCGATCAAAAACAAAAGTACTTTCTTTAGAGCCAAGATGTGGCGCGGTAGCATTAGGGGCGGCTTATCTGCTGCCGCCCTGTTCGTCTGACGGCTCCTGATTAGCCGGGCCGTAACCTAGTTTCTACATCCCCCAATCGGACCAGACAGGCGCGTTTCGTGCATCCAGCGAGCGGACAAGACGTCACGCTTTCGGCCGACAGCGAGTCATGCGTTCGGCAACTTAACCGTGTTCTTACTCTTGCTGCAACGGTGTCGAGCTTAAATTCTAGCCTACGCAGGCGAGCTTTCGGTACATGTCAAGATAGTCGTCGCCTGAGTTCAGGTACCATCATCCTCAATGCCGAGGGCGGCAGACTGCCTTCCTCGGCCCGGAAGGAGCGGGCGCGACGGGGCAACGATGTAAAGGGTGCGGCTGCGCCCGGCCTGCGTCCACCCTTGCAATCACCGCCCTTTCAGGTCGCCAAGGTCAGCGTCCGTTCCACACGAAACGACATAGAGCCCGATTTCAGAGCACGAGACTCGGCGCGATACGCACCGGGCGTCGCGTTTCGAGGCTGGTAAACGGATTCTGCAGGGCCGACGACATAGACCCGGACCCCGTTGCGCCTCAAACACACATCATCCTGTTGTCAATCAACTCGTCGTATATCCTACACTGTAGCTCAGCCGCCTTTTCCCAAGAATAGTTGTCATGAAAATATGCGTATGCCTCTGTGCCAGTTTCCGCTAACTTGGCATGACCAATTAGAACCGATTTCAATAACGCAGCCTCAACTGAATCCACCGTCGGGGCTTCGATTTTTACCCCGAATCGTCCATCGGCCAGCATCTCAGTTAGCCCACCTGAATCCGTGCTTACAATTGCCCTCCCGCTAGAAAGCGCCATCGTTGCGACCCCGCTCTGCGAGAAAAAGTCGGAATAAGGAAGCAAGACAAAGCTGCATCTTTGAAAAATAGATATAACGTCTTCATCGTGGATATATCCGTCAAAGACCTCAATACCCTCCGGGCGCTTTGCTATTAGTTCTTTGCAACTATCCCAGTATTTCTGCTCCCCAAAGCTTGCACTCCCCGCGATTAGAAGCCTTGCAGGTTTTCCCGCCGCCCTTAACCGTTGAATTGCCTCGATAGAGAGATGGTGGCCTTTGTTTTCACGAATTGCACCAAAACACAAAGCCACGAACTCTCCTTCGGATTGATAGGGTAATGGTGCATTTGACAACCTAAAAACACCGTGGTGAATAATCCGCACCTTATCTGAAGGTACACCAAACTCCGCTTGAATCGTGTCGCGTTGACTGACGTGGTGTACGAGAACAGCGTCTGCCGCGCGATAAAGGGTTTTCAGAACCCACCTTTCAACCCCATTTAAGCAAGACGGAAAAACCCACCGATGAGGAATAACATCGTGAATGGTCAGAACCACTATTAAACGCTTGCTCTTTAGTACAATTATTTGCAAAAGTGCCAGAAAATGCAGAAAAGGGAAGTTGAAGTGCACGATAGCTAATTTTGCTTCTTGAGAGATATTGATTATCTCCCTGTTCATATGCGAAAATTGTCTACACATCGATAGTAGCTTTTGCATCCTCCCGACTCCTTGAAGCGGGGCAAAACATGCCAAGCTCGATCCTGGGTGTAGGTGCCTATGCTCGAAATCTGCCGGGCAAACCAACCTAGCATTAGGGATAAGCGTTCTAACAGCTGAGAACAATTCATTAACATATTTTGCAGCGCCAGATTTCTTCGCTTGCGTGCAATGAATTATTATTGCGGAATTTCTATTGAAATTCATTTGGTGATCTTTCCGTGTAGCTTTTTGGTTCGAGAGAAAACTGCCAAAATGAGGGCTAATCCTGAGTATGTGATAAAATCGACAGCGGCGTTTGCATACCCAAACAACCCGCCTTGCTCGGAGAAGCCATGTAGAATAACCAGAAACACCCACACTGGCGCAATTGATGCAATCCGTTGGTCGTCCTCCGACAGTAACTTCCGGCTCCAGTAAAGCCGCAGGCTGCAGCTCAGTCCATAGCCCAACAGACATAGTCCCGCACCAAAACCTAGCACGCCTTTCTCAGCAAGCACAGTCAAGTAAGCATTGTGGAACGAACCGGAGGAAAGCCCATCAAAGCGCCCCATATCACTCGAGTAAAGGGTCAGGTAGCGTGAGAGATCCAGGTCCCACGTAAATGCCCCCCAACCGAGCAAGGGTCTTTCTGCAACTTTCTGCATTGCCGCGCCCCACAGCTCTGAACGACCGGTTGTGATCTCGCTTAGCCAAAAGAGCGTCTGGACCCAATCGCTCTCGCTAAATATCAGCCCACTCGTTCCGAGTCCAATCAAAACGATCAACAACACAACAAAAATACTTAAAGCAATTGTAAATCGACTCGGTGGTTTGCGAAACAAATAATTAAGTGCCATCGCACCTGCGAGCACAACTATTGCTGTTCTAGATCCACTAATAAAAAGACTAGCCAGTACGAAGGGCACGTAGGGCAAAAACCACCCAGGCCGATCTCGTCCTTTTCCACGCCACCCAAGGACGAAAACCAACAGAACAGCAAACGAGAGTGGATTTGGGTTGATTTCAAAACGCTCAACCATGTCGAATTTAAAAGAAGCCAGATCACCCACGTTCGCCAAAGTCGGCCACCCCCTAATAATCCAAAACCCTAACAGTATAATCCCGCCACCAACAACTGCGGGTAACGCTAATAATTTACGGAAAGCCACGCAATTTTCTGGCTTTCGAAAATGAATCATCATGAAAAATGACATGGTTGCAATATATAGTTGGCGACCTATATCCATTAACCCCAATTCAGGGCGCGGCGAAAAGGCTATCGAAAGACCGCCTGCAAATATGAACATAAAGCAAAGTAGTGCCCATCGCGCCTCGACTGGCCTTACCCGAAGACTAGACAAGGCTAGACTCGACACAACGCCCCAGCAGGAAATCACTAGTAGCACTCGAGCACTCGCGCCAAAAATAGCTCCTGGCAACATCAACAACCCCAGGGAAAGTGAGAAAAGGCCAGACAGAACGGAAGTTCTCATTATTTTTCGCTATCCAGGGCAATCCGAGAGCATAGCCAAACGGCGACCAACCCTTCTGCGACCACGCATGTCCAGATAATTTGGTCCAAAGTCTGCACTAGTGTCACCTTGACCAACAAGGCAGATGCATAGGCACCCAACATCAGATACGCGTAATTCGAACCGTTTCCAAACACAAAGGAGTGCCTTGCTGCCAACTGGTTAACAGACATTACGAAGAAGTAGGCTGAGTAAGGCAGCATCAATTCAGCGACCTGGGCGGTCTGCGCGGAGGTAAAAGTTCCGCGCTCGTAGACTAGTCGCACAATTGCTTCACCCCACAGCGCCAGCGCGACTGCAATAACGGCACATGAGAGACAAAGCAAGAAAAAAACCGACTTAGCAGGCCGACGACCCTGCGCTAACACCCGTGCCGCCCAACTTTGGTAGATCTGCCCAAGCTGCGACGAGACCAATGCAAGTGGAAGCATGCCAACTCGAAATGCAAATGCATTAATTGCAACTAAGCCCTCTCCCATCCTTGCCGCGAAATAGACATTCGATAGTTGATTTATGTTAAATCCAACATTCTCAATCGAAGAGGCCCCTAGCGCACGAACAAACGGGCGTAATTCAGCTTCGGCTTCAGCGGGTTTCTCATTTAGTCTATTCAGCAAAACCAAGGCAGCAGCAACAGCTGCTATTAAGGAACCGCCGAGGTAGGACCAGGGAAGTGCGACCAACCGCTGGTCTGCCGATAACGAAAAGAAATAGTAGCAGAGAAGAATTCCGAGCATCCCGAACGATGAGGTCGCGCCCAGCAACGTAGCTGATTGATGGCGGCGCTCGGCATGTAGAATGCCAAAGGCCACTCCAATCATTACTGTGGGCACTACGGCCCAAGCAAGAATTCGCCCGAACCGCGGTAGCAGCTCACTTCCGACCGGGAAACCTAGAATTATCGCGAATTGGCTTTCATCAAGAATTAAAAGAATAGTGCTGATAGTAAGTCCGATGATAATCAAGACCAACAGTACCGGCTTCAAAAACTTTCCGTTTGTACCTCGAATTCGATTTCGGATATATGCAGGAACGAATGCAAGATTGAATGCACCCATCATGTAACTGGACGCGAAAACAAGCAACTGTTGAATTGCAAAAAATGCGTCGGTAACGGCTGAAACGCCGAACATACTTGAGATTAATACTTCACGGGCGAATCCAGCGCTCTTACCAACCCCATTGATTGCTAGTTGGCCGAAAACTACCCCGCACCGACGCTGAATCGTGTTTTTCATGGAGTCACCAGAACAAACCAGTCGCTATTATCGCTACAACAGGCCATGGCAATATCGTTGGCTGACGAGCTGCCAATGCGTCGTCATAGCATCGGTAGCGAGGTTCGCGCATCGCCGAGTAGTTATCAGGATGATGCAGCATGATCACCAATTACTACTTCAATTTCGTTATGCCTTCGACGCACCACGCCGCACTGCCTTCCATCACAGATGAGTTCAGGAAATCTTTCTACTGGTGTAGCTGCGGTAAGCACGTCGGCCCGCATTACTTCTATAAGCACGTAGGAAAACCCTTCATTCGCGGAACGTATTAGAACGAGATCAGCTGACCGATATTTTCGCTAGGGAACCGCTGATTACTTAGCCGCCGATGCGTCAGCTACCGCGTGGCGGCGGTTTTTTTGAAAAACAACCACGAAAACCCCCGGTTTTCTACCTTTTTGGGCCGATTTTCGGACCTTTCGTCCTCTTCAAGACGTAGGTTGGCTGTCGAGCGCCAATAGTCCTCCCTTGGCGATCACCAGATCGGCCAAAGCGAACAGCGTGTGCAGGTGTGCCGCGTTCTTATCCAACCCCTTTTAACGCACCTTCTTCTAGTGGAACAGGTTCTTCACGACGGGGAATGGATACTCGACTTTGGACCGGATGCTGGCTTTCAGCGAATCCAGTTTGCGCAACAACTGACCAAACCAGCTCTTTTCAGACACGGCTTTGAGCTTGCCGCGCTTCATGGCGATCTGCCAGTTGATGTCCCGGTCCTTCAGTTCGTCCCGCTTGTCAGCGCCGGCGTAGCCCGCATCCAGGAAGACGTCCTTCTCTTCTCCGTGCAGCAGATCCTCGGTCTGCGTGACGTGCGCCTCGTTCGCCGCTGTTCCGACGACGGTGAGCACCAGGCCGCTCTCGGCATCGACGCCAATGTGGGCACCTTCATACCGAAGTACCACTGGCTGCCTTTCTTGGTTTGGTGCATGTCCGGGTCACGAGCCTTGGCTTCGTTCTTGACCGTAGGCAGGGCGGCGATAATTGACCGCATGGTCCATCACGCCGAGATACTCGCCATCAAGAGGGATTCCTACCAGCGCAAAGACGCCCAGGAACAGGCCGCCGCCAGATCCAGGAAGCGCTCGGCGAAGGCTTCGCCGTGAAGCTCTATCATCAACCTTCCGGTTTGCATGACGGTCTCAACCTGCTCATCGATTCTCGTTGGTCGCCCGATCAGGCGCCGGCAGTCATCGAGCTGCTTGATGATTTGCGCGATCGAATCTGGACGCACTACGAGGTCGCTCTGCAGACCCGCTTCCGCGAGCTGCGTGTGACTTGCTGCGACGTCGAGACGACACCGATCCGCCGTACTAAGCTAACGTAACACCATCAAGACTCAGGGGCCCGCCGTGCCCCTGTTTCGTTCACATCTCACCGCTCACGTCGCCGCCAAGTCGTCTGGCGTGGGAGGCTCGACGGTTCATGAGCGTTGGGGGCAGCGCATCGGGAATCTGGCCAACGCTGGCCCGTCGGAAGGAGCCTGATTCATCTGGCAACCTTTTTTGGGGGCCTGCGCCTCATCCAGACACGCTACCGCCATACCAGAATGCTTGGGCATTCAGCATGTTGCACGGCTTCGCCGGTGGGCACTGCGCTCTCCCGGGTTAACCGATTGCAGCGGGGTCTTGATCTTGTTGTTGGCTTGGGCCTCAGTATCCACGAGGGCGCCGGGATGGGCCGTGACATCCAGCACGATTCTTGCGATCTGGCTGATGGGGTGCGGACGGGAAGATGTTGGTGGCGTTGTACCGGGTGATGGTGCCTGATTTGCTGGCGAGTGGTTTATCGCCCGATTCATCGGGCGACCATCCATTCACCAGCCTGCCCAACATCCAGGCACGCTACCGCCATGCCAGAATGCCTGGGCATTCAGCAGATGGTGCGCCTTCGCAGGTGGGCACAGCCCTCCCCGGTTTTCAAGCACCTCCGGCGCTTCGCCGGAGCGGTGGTTTGTTTGTGCCTTGCCGCTGTTTACCTTTGCCGGCAGCCTGGCGGCTTCTTCAAGCCGGCACTACGGTTTGTCGCGGTTCAGCCTTGATCGTCCTGCGCGGCCAGCTCGGCGCGCATACCTTCGATTTCCACTTTCATCGCGACATACTCCTCTTCCTTGCGGGCAAGGTAGTCGCGGGTCAGGCACAGCCTGGCGCGGATGCCTTCGGGGGTCAGCAGGTACGCGTATTTCAGCTTGTCTTCGGCGCGAAGGAAGCTGCCGGCTTTGATGTAGCCTTTTTCGAGCAGCGCCTTGAGCAGGTAATTGGTCTTGCCCAAACTGGCGCCAAGCCGTTCAGCAAGCTGCCGCTGGCTGATCTGTGGCTCCTCCTCGACGATTCGGAGGATGCGCAGGTGCACTTGCTCGGCCGGGGTCATGGTTTCTTGTTCAACAAATGAACGCGGATGATAGGGGATGTTGGCGCAAGGGGCAAGGGCGATTGCGGTTTCCTGTAGGAGCCCGATTCATCGGGCGATTGGCGGGTGGGTGGCCTCGGGGCGCTTTGACGGGGCGGTACGTCGTCATCGCCCGATGAATCGGGCTCCTACAGGGGGGAGCGTGGCGGCGGATCGCGCGATGGCGGAGCTCGTGGCGGCTTAGAGCTGGCGGATTTTGCGATGCTGGGCTACGCGCTCTGGCTCGACTAGACTCATCTCGTCATTCAACGGAGGTGGCCATGGCGACCGTGAACATGCTGGAGGCGAAGTTAAACTTGTCGCGCCTTGTTGAAGCCATCGAACAGGGCAAGGAACGGGAAATCGTCATTGCCCGGAACGGACGACCAGCAGCGCGCCTGGTGCCGATCGCGGAGCAACCGCCGGAGCAGCGCATCGGCGTGGCAAGGGGCGCTTTCGACGTTCCGGAGGATATCGACGCGAACAATGAAGACGTGGCTCGGCTGTTTCTGCAGAGGGTTGGATCTTGAAGCTTCTGCTCGACACCCCTGGCGCATAGTGGGCTGTTGCCGATCATCCCGGCTTGTCGGCAAAAGCTCGCGAACTGATCCTCGCGCCAAAAAAGCACGATCCGGGTCAGTGCTGTGACGATATGGGAAATCAGCATCAAACACAGCCTGGGACGAGGTGACATACCGGTTTCTGGCAAGCTTGCTCTGGAATATTTTCGCCAGGCGAGATACCGCCTCCTTCCTGTAGAACCCGAACCTGCTGCTGCGATCGAAGGGCTCCCCGCACACCACCAGGATCCCATTGACCGCCTTCGTGTGGCGCAGGCCCTGACCGAACGATGCGACGGGTCACGCACGATGGCCTGGTCGCTCGTTACAGTGATGGTTTTCTTTGCATCCGAGTTGAGAGGCAACGCCGCTGGTGGCGGCCGCCGCCGCGCTTGAGCTGACCTGGAAGCGTTGGCGGAACACCTGCCGACATGTAGGAGCCCGATTCATCGGGCGATTGGCGGGTGGGTGACCTCGGGCGCTTCGACGGCGCGGTAGGTCGTCATCGCCCGACAAGTCGGGCTCCTACAGGGGGATGGTCGGCTATAGCGAAGCGGGCAGGTCAGAGACCCAGCCGCGCCGCCCGGCCTCTGCAAGAGCCAACCTGTAGGAGCCCGATTCATCGGGCGATTGGCGGATCGAGACCTCGGGCGCTTCGACGGAGCGACACGTCGTCATCGCCCGATGAATCGGGCTCCTACAGGGGTGATGGTCGGCTATCGCGAAGCGGGCAGGTCAGAGACCCAGCCGCGCCGCCCGGCTTCTGCAAGAGCCAACCTGTAGGAGCCCGATTCATCGGGCGATTGGCGGATCGAGACCTCGGGCGCTTCGACGGAGCGGCAGGTCGTCATCGCCCGACAAGTCGGGCTCCTACAGGGGGGGTGGTCGGCTATCGCAAAGCGGGCATGCCAGAGATCCAGCCGCGCCGCCCGGCTGCTGCAAGAGCCAACCTGTAGGAGCCCGATTCATCGGGCGATTGGCGGATCGAGTGAGCTCGGGCGCTTCGATGGTGCGGTACGTCGTCATCGCCCGACAAGTCGGGCTCCTACAGGGGGCGAGGTGCGTGGATGTTTTCGCCTGACGGATTGGGCGGTGGCGGTGTTTGTCTGCTTCAACCCGGATCGAAAATTTCGTCCAGCGATCGCGCATCGAGCACCTTGATGGCCCAGCTTTCGAGCTGCTCGACGGTGGCCCCGTCCAGTCGGATGCGTACAGAGTCGGGCAGTGCACCGAAGCGACGGGCGAGAAGGCTCTGCAGGAGTGCGGCCTCGCCTTCCTGGCGACCTTCCTGGCGACCTTCCTGGCGGCCTTGTTGCAAGCCTTGTTGCAAGCCTTGCTGCAAGCCTTTTTCGATTCCGAAGCGTTCGGCAGAGGTGACGTAAGGCATGGTGACGTTCCTTTCCAATGTGTAGACTTCGTCCATCAGCCGCTTCTCGAGTTCGGTCGGCAAGCGCATCAGCCAGTCGATGACGCTGAACA
>Ga0209368_1000499_pt1 | contig 31799 bp, 33 predicted proteins | sample EBPBio242008_DNA_FD_185862 | JGI IMG/M metagenome (GOLD analysis project Ga0209368, IMG submission 185862) | Wastewater treatment Type I Accumulibacter community from EBPR Bioreactor in Madison, WI, USA - Reactor 1_4/24/2008_ DNA (SPAdes)... | ecosystem: Engineered > Bioreactor > EBPR >...
GTGGTCGGCCTTGGTGGCGGCAAAGAGGATGCGTTCCACCCGCTTGCCCCCCAGAAGCGAGGTCAGCCAGCCGTTTGCGCCGGGGCGGAAGGCTGTCAACACATCGGTCATGGTGCGCCGCAGGTCTTCCACGGCCTGCGGCCCGGCATGAATCGCGCCCAATGCATCGACCAGTACCACCTGCCGGTCGATGCGGGCGAAGTGGCGGCGGAAGAAGGGGCGGACAACCTCGGACTTGTAGGCGTCGAACCGCCGCTCCATCTCGCGCCAGAGGCTTTGGCGCGGGGTGCTTGCAGGTTTCGGCAGGGGCGCGAAGGTCAGGACGGGCGAGCCGGCAAGATCGCCTGGCAAGAGGAACCGCCCCGGCGTGCAGTCGGACCAGCCGGCGGCGCGGGCGGCGGTCAGATAGGCGGTGAAACTGTCGGCCAGGGCGCGAGCGCGCGTCTCGTCCAGCCGCAGCGCGCCATCTTCGGCCCGGGCGGTTGCCATGAAGTCGCGCGCCTGAGGGCGGGTGGCGATGCGCGACAGCGTCGCTTCGGCCCAGTCCTCATAGGTCTTGTCCAGAAGGCCAAGGTCCAGCAGCCACTCGCCGGGGTAATCCACGATGTCCAGGTGCAGCGTGGTGGGGCCAAGCCCGAAAAAGCCGGCGGGACGCAGGCGGAAGGACAGGCGCAGTTCGCTGACGGCGCGGGTGCTGTCGGGCCAGCGCGGATCGTCGCCGGTCATCGCGGCAAGGTGGCCCTCGTAGTCGAAGCGCGCCAGCGTCATGTCGGGCTGGGGCTGCAGCCAGGCGGCCTCGATCCGCCGCTGCGCCTCGGCCGTCAGCTGCGGCATCCGGCCCCGGTCCAGCAGGTTGGCGACAAGGCCGGTGATGAACACGGTCTTGCCCGCGCGCGACAGGCCGGTGACGCCAAGGCGGATCACGGGTTCCGAGACGAGGTTCGTCAGCGGCGAAAGGAGGTCGCCGATGCCGCGTGTCAGACCGTCGGTGAGGCTGGTGAAGGTCAAGAAGGTCTCCGATCAGGGGCGAAGATAGGCAGTCGCGGCGGGGAAGGGTAGGGGTGCGGTGGACTTCCGCGCCGACCCGCGTTAGGGCCGCTCATCCGCCCATGCTGCGTTGCCCATGCCCCGTTTCGCCTTTCTCATCGAGTATGACGGCCTGCCGTTCCACGGCTGGCAGCGGCAGGCCGAAGGCCAGCCCTCGGTGCAGGCGGCGCTGGAGGCGGCGCTGGCCCGGCTGGAACCTGACGTTCCGCTTGTCACCGGGGCGGGGCGCACGGATACCGGGGTACACGCGACGGGGCAGGTGGCCCATGCCGATCTGGCCCGAGACTGGGACCCGTTCCGCCTGGGCGAGGCGCTGAACTGGCACCTGAAGCCCGCGCCGGTGGCTGTGCTGTCGGCGGCGCGGGTGGCGGATGACTTTCACGCGCGGTTTTCGGCGGTGGAGCGGCGCTATACCTTCCGCGTGGTCTGCCGGCGCGCCCCGGTCACGCATGACAAGGGCCGGGTGTGGCAGGTGCTTCAGCCCCTGGATGTGCCCGCGATGCGCGAGGCCGCGGCGCATCTGGTGGGGAGGCACGACTTCACGACTTTCCGTTCTTCCATCTGTCAGGCCGCCAGCCCGGTGAAAACCCTGGACGAGATTACCATTTCCGAACATCCGTTCCCCGGAGGCTCGGAAATCCGGTTCCACCTGCGCGCGCGGTCCTTCCTGCACAACCAGGTCCGCTCCATCGTTGGCACGCTGGAGCGGGTGGGCGCAGGCGCCTGGCCCCCCGAACGGGTGGCCGAGGCTCTGGAAGCGAAAAACCGGGCCGCCTGCGGCCCGGTCTGCCCGCCGCAGGGTCTTTACCTGACGGGGGTGCGCTATCCGGCCGATCCGTTCTCAGACGGGTTCCAGTAACCCGCGGCCGCGCAGCAGCGGCTCGACCCCCGGCATCTTGCCGCGGAAGCGGGTGTACAGTTCTTCCGCCTCGTCGCTGCCGCCGGCCGACAGGATGTGCTTTTCGAGCTTACGCGCGGTTTCGGGGTCGAAGGGGTCGCCGGCTTCCTCGAAAGCGGCGAAGGCGTCGGCGTCCATCACCTCGGACCACATGTAGCTGTAGTAGCCGGCGGAGTAGCCGTCGCCCGAGAACACATGCGCGAAATGCGGGGTGGCGTGGCGCATGCGGATGGCGCGGGGCATGCCGATGCCTTCCAGCACTTCGGCCTGTTTCTGCATCGGGTCGGCGGGCGCTGCGCCTTCGTGGAAGGCGAGGTCCACCAGCGCCGAGGCCACGAATTCCACCGTGGCGAAACCCTGGTCATAGGTGGCCGCCGCCAGCAGACGGTCGCGCAAGTCGGCGGGCATGGGCTCTCCGGTCTCGTGGTGGCGGGCATGGGCGTCCAGCACCTGCGGCACCTCCAGCCAGTGCTCGTAAAGCTGCGAGGGCAGTTCCACGAAGTCACGCGCGACCGAGGTGCCCGAGATGAAGCCGAAGGTCACGTCGGAGAGCATCTGGTGCAGGGCATGGCCGAATTCGTGGAACAGCGTGCGGGCGTCGTCCCAGGACAGAAGGCAAGGGTCGCCCTTGGCGAAATTGCAGACGTTCACCACCACGGGGCGCTGGTCGCCGCCGAGCTTGCGTTGCGAGCGCATGGCAGAGCACCAGGCGCCGGAGCGTTTGGAGGGCCGGGCGAAGTAGTCGCCCAAGAAGACGGCGATGTGCTGGCCGTTCCGCGTGACCTCCCAGCCCCGCACGTCGGGGTGGTAGAAGGGGCCGTCGATCGGGTGGAACTCCAGCCCGAAAAGGCGGGTGGCGCAGCCGAACATGGCGTCCAGCATGGCGTCGAGCGAGAGGTAGGGTTTCAGCGCGGCCTCGTCGAGGTCGTGCAGGGCCTTGCGGCGTTTTTCGGAGTAGTAGCGCCAGTCCCAGGGTTCCAGCGGGCCGGGGATGCCGTCGGCGTGGAGCATCTGTTCCAGCACCGCCGCGTCGGCCTCGGCCTTGGCGCGGGCCGGTTGCCAGACCCGCATCAGGAGGTCGCGCACGGCGTCCGGCGTCTTGGCCATTTCGGGTTCCAGCTTGTAGGCGGCGAAGCTGGTGTAGCCCAGGAGCCGGGCGCGTTCCTCGCGGAGCTTCAGGATCTCGGCCGCGACGGTGCGGTTGTCCTGGGCGTTGCCGTTGGCGCCGCGGGCGGTCCAGGCTTCATAGGCCTTCTGGCGCAGGTCGCGGCGGGGGGAGAACTGGAGGAAGGGCACGATCAGCGAGCGGCCGAGGGTCAGCACCGGGCCGGGGCGGCCACGCTCAGAGCCCGCGGCGCGGGCGGCGTCCACGACGAAGCCGGGCAGGCCGGCGAGGTCGTCTTCGGAGAGGTCCAGCACCCAGTCGCGTTCCTCGGCCAGAAGGTTCTGGCCGAAGGTGGTGCCCAGCACGGCGAGGCGGGACTTCACGGCGGTCAGGCGTTCGGCCTCGTCGCCGTCCAGCATCGCGCCGGAGCGGACGAACATGCGGCGGTAGAGGGTGAGGACGCGGAGTTCTTCGGGGGTGAGACCCAGGGTGTCGCGGGCCTGCCAGAGGGTTTCGATGCGGGCGAAGAGGGGCTTGTTGTTGGTGACCTCGGAGGCGAAGGCCGAAAGCTTCGGGGCGAGGTCGCGCTGCAGCGCTTCGCGGGCGTCGGTGGAATCGGCCCCGGCCAGGTTCCAGAAGACGCCGCCCACGCGGTCGAGGGTTTCCTCTGCCTGTTCCAGGGCGGCGATGGTGTTGGCGAAGGTCGGGGGTTCGGGGTTCTGGGCGATGGCCGCGATATTGGCGCGGGCCTCGGCCAGGGCGGTATCGAAGGCGGGGGCGAAGTGGTCGTCCTGGATCAGGGCGAAGGGGGGCAGGGCGAAGGCGCCCTCCCAGGGGGAAAGCAGGGGATTGGTCATCGGCGTCTCCTTTGCCCGGAAGGTAAGGGCTAGGGCAGGCCAAGGGAAGGGGCAGGCGTCCGAGCTCGGACGCTTGTGCCGATCCAATGATATCAAATGGTTGCGAGGCCGGATTAACTCGGCGGTAAGAATTGTCCGAGCTTTGGAGCCCGGTGATCGGTGGGTGGTGGTGCTTGGGGGAGGCTGAGGCCCCGGCTTTCGCCGGGGCGGGGTTTTGTGGGGCAGGCGGCGGGCTTGGTCTTGCGCGGGCCGGGCGGCGGCGGTGTTTGCCGGGGTCGGCGCCCTGAGGATCGAGGCCCCGGCCTGCGCCGGGGCGAGGGGTCAGCTGCGCAGCGTGCCGCCGGTGGCCTTCGTGACCTTTTCCACGATCTTGGCGGAAACCGCCTCGATCTCGGCTTCGGTCAGCGTGCGGTCGGCCGGTTGCAGGCGCACGGTCAGGGCGATGGACTTCTTGCCCGCGCCCATCTGCGCCTCGGCCTTTTCGCCGGTGAACTGGTCGAAGACGCGCACCGTCTCGATCAACCCCTTGTCGGCACCAAGCGCGGCATTCACCGCCACCAGCGTTTCCACGCCCTTGTCCACCACGAAGGCGAAATCGCGTTCCACCGCCTGGAAGTCGGGCGCCACCAGTGCGGTGCGGGTGGGCGTCTTGACCTTGGGCTGCGGCACGGCGGAGACCATCACGGTGAAGGCCACGGCGGGGCCCTTCACATCCAGCGCGGCCAGCACCCGGGGGTGAACCTCGCCGAAGATGGCCATGGTGTTCGGGCCAAGCCCGATCACGCCCGACCGGCCCGGATGCCACCAGCCCGGTGCCTTGCGGCTGATCTGCGGCCGGGCAGGCGCGCCAAGCGCGGCCAGCACCGCCTCGGCATCGGCCTTGGCGTCGAACACATCCACCGGACGGCGCGAGCCATAGGGGTCACGCGGGGCAGTGGCGCCGACAAGAAGCCCGGTGGCGTGCAGTGTCTGCTCGCCCGGCTCGCCCCCCGAGAAGACCGGGCCGATTTCGGCCAGCGCCAGATCCATGAAACCGCGGGCCTGGTTGCGGGCCGCGGCGCGCAGAAGGCCGGGCAGCAGGTCGGGGCGCAGATGCGTCATTTCCGAAGAGATCGGGTTTTCGACCCGCACCGCCTCGGACCCGCCGCCGAACAGCTGGGCCGCCGTCTGGTCGATGAAGCTGTAGGTGACGCATTCGTTGTAGCCGAGCCCGGCAATCTGACGGCGGGCCGCCTTTTCGCGCTGTTGCAGCGGCGTCAGGATGGGGCGCGGCACGCCCGGCACGGCGCGGCGCAGCGGCTGGCCTTCCAGCTTTTCCAGGCTGGCGATGCGGGCCACTTCCTCGACCAGATCGGCCTCGCCCTGCACATCGGGGCGCCAGGACGGCGGCACGGCCATGTCGCCCTGCATGGTGAAGCCAAGCGCTTCCAGAGTGCGGCGCTGTTCGGATTCGGGGATGCCCATGCCGACGAGGCTGACCACGCGCTCGGGGTTCAGCTTGTAGGCGCGGGTCGTGTCGGGCACGGCGCCATCGGCGACGACATGCGAGGGCTCGCCGCCGCAGAGGTCGATCACCATCTGCGTTGCCAGTTCCAGGCCGGGAAGGGTGAAGGCCGGGTCCACGCCGCGTTCAAACCGATAGCGCGCATCGGAATTGATCTTCAGCGCGCGGCCGGTGGCGGCGATGGTGATCGGGTCCCAGTAGGCGCTTTCGAGGAAGACGTCGGTCGTTTCTTCGGTGCAGCCGGAATGTTCGCCGCCCATGATGCCGGCAAGCGATTCCGGGCCAGCGTCATCGACGATGACCATCTGGCCGGGGCGCAGCGCATAGGTCTTGCCGTCCAGTGCCAGGAGTTCCTCGCCGTCGTTCGCCATGCGGATCGTGAGGTTTCCCTTCACCTTGGCGGCGTCGAAGACGTGCAGCGGGCGGTTCAGGTCGTAGGTGAAGAAGTTGGTGATATCGACCAGCGCCGAGATCGGGCGCAGGCCGATGGCCTTGAGCCGGGCCTGAAGCCAGGCGGGCGAGGGGCCGTTCTTCACGCCACGGATCAGCCGGCCGGCGAACAACGGGCATCCCTTCGCGGCATCCGGTGCGATGGCGACAGAGATGGGAGAGGCGAAGCCGCCTTCGACCGGCAGCACCTCTTGCGGTTTCAGCACGCCCAGGCCGCGCGCGGCCAGATCGCGGGCGATGCCGCGCACGCCAAGCGCATCGGGGCGGTTCGGGGTGATCTTCACCTCGATCAGCGGGTCGTTGAGGCCCCTGTAGTCGATGAAGCGCATGCCAAGGGGCGCGTCCTCGGGCAGCTCGATGATGCCGTCATGGTTGTCCGACAGCATCATCTCGCGTTCGGAACAGAGCATCCCGTTGGAGTCCACGCCGCGGATCACGCCGGGCTTCAGGTCCACGCCGGTGCCGGGCACATGGGTGCCGGGCGGCGCGAAGACGCCGATCAGGCCGGTGCGGGCATTGGGCGCGCCGCAGACCACCTGGATTTCCTGCGGCTTCGAGCCGGGGCCATCAGGATAGGTTTCGACCCGGCAGACGCGCAGGCGGTCGGCATTGGGGTGCTGCACCGCCTCGATCACGCGGCAGATGCGGAAGGCGCCCAGCTTTTCGGCGGGGTTCTCGACCCCCTCGACCTCGAGCCCGAGGTCGGTCAGCGCGGCAAGCAGCACGTCAAGCGGCGCCTCGGTGTCGAGGTGGTCTTTCAGCCAGGAAAGCGTGAACTTCATCTTGGGCCCCGTATGCAGGCAGGTTGCGCAGGGCATTAGCGGGTTTGGTTCCGAAGGGGAAGAAGCAGCCGCAACGACTCGCCCTTGGGTTGTAAGTCGGACGAAATCCTCAACTTTGTCAGCATTGCGGCGGTTTCCGGACAGGAAACGGCTTGTCTATGGCGAAACCGGGCTTTCGCCTTCGGGATTGTGCCACATTGTGCTACACCGTTGCCACAAAGGTGCCGCATTGACGAGTGGATGAGATGGACGAGTGGTTGCGAGTGCCGGCAGACCGTGATCCGCCCAGGGTGGGGCGGCTGGTTCTGCTGATGGGCCTGACGATGCTGGTGATGATGTGTCTGTCGGGCGTGTAACGGCGCCGGTGTGAGATCGGTTTTGTGTGGCGAGTGAGGGTGTGGTGTCGGCTTGGCGCTGACGGTCTGGCCGGGGGGGCCCAGGCGCAACAACATTTGGACGGCGGTTATTCAGTTCGGACGGAGGCGCAGGTTCTGCCCTCCGTCCTTTCGTTTTCCGCGGCTTGCGCCGACCGCCGCCTCAGCGGCTGAGGCCGCCGGGCAGGTCCGGCAGATCCAGCGCGGCAAAGCCGTAATGGCGCAGCCAGCGCAGATCGCTTTCGAAGAAGGCGCGCAGGTCGGGGATGCCGTATTTCAGCATGGCGATGCGGTCGATGCCCATGCCGAAGGCAAAGCCCTGCCACTGGTCGGGGTCCACCCCGGCGGCGGCGAGGACCTTGGGGTGAACCATGCCCGAGCCCAGGATCTCCAGCCAGCTTTCGCCCTGTCCGATCTTGAGCTGGCCGCCTTCCCAGGAACAGCGGATGTCGACTTCGGCCGAGGGTTCGGTGAAGGGGAAGTGGCTGGCGCGGAAGCGCAGTTCGACAGACGGCACCTCGAAGAAGGCGCGGCAGAATTCCTCCAGCACCCATTTCAGGTTGGCCATCGAGATGTCTCGGTCGATGGCCAGGCCCTCGACCTGGTGGAACATCGGCGTGTGGGTCTGGTCCATGTCCATGCGGTAGACACGGCCCGGCGCGATGACGCGGATGGGCGCGCCGCGGTCGGCCATGGCGCGGATCTGCACGGGTGAGGTGTGGGTGCGCAGGACATGGGGCGGGCGGGTGTCGCCTTCGGCCCGGGCCATGAAGAAGGTGTCATGCTCCTGCCGGGCGGGGTGTTCCGGCGGGATGTTCAGCGCATCGAAGTTGTACCAGTCGCTTTCGACCTGGGGTCCCTCGGCGACCGAGAAGCCCATGTCGGCGAAGATCGCGGTCAGTTCGTCCATCACCTGGCTGACCGGGTGGATGGTGCCCATGCGGCGCGGGCGGCCGGGCAGGGTGACATCCAGCCATTCCTCGCGCAGGCGGGCGTCCAGCGCGGCATCGGCCAGCGCGGCCTTCTTGGCGCGCAGGGCGGTGTCGATCTCGTCGCGCAGAAGGTTCAGGCGGGCGCCGGCGGCCTTGCGTTCCTCGGGGTCCATCTTGCCGAGCGTGGCCATCAGCGCCGAAATCTCGCCCTTCTTGCCAAGCGCGGCGAGGCGCACCTCTTCCAGCCGCGCCTCGTCGCCGGCGGCGCCGATGGCGGCAAGAAACTTCGACTTCAGGTCGTCATGGCTGGTCATGGCGCTGTGCCCCGGCTGGTTCCGTGCGCGACCTAGCAGGCAAGGGGGCGGAATGCAAACCGTCGCCCCTTTCCCTGATGGCCCTGCTGGGCTATCGCTTGCACATGAAATGGACACTTCCGAACATGCTGACCGTCCTGAGGCTGGTTGCGGCCCCGGGCGTGGCGCTCATGTTCCTGTATTTCCACCGCCCCTGGGCCGACTGGTTCGCGCTGACGCTGTTCGTCGTCGCCGCGGTGACGGATTGGTTCGACGGCTATCTGGCGCGGCTGTGGAAGCAGGAATCGAAGTTCGGCGCGGCGATGGATCCGATTGCCGACAAGGCGATGGTGGTGATCGCGCTGGTCATCATCACCGGATATTCCGGCATGAACCCCTGGCTGATCCTGCCGGTCACGGTGATCCTGTTCCGCGAGGTCTTCGTGTCGGGCCTTCGTGAGTTCCTTGGGGACAAGGCGCATCTTCTGAAGGTCACGAAGCTGGCCAAGTGGAAGACCACCGCGCAGATGATCGCCATTGCCGTGCTGTTCCTGGGCACGGGGCTGGAGCACCTGGAAGGCATCTGGCGCCAGGGCATGACGCCCGAGCAATATGCCGGGCTGGTCAGCCAGGGCCTGGCAGACCCGATCCGGTCCTGCGGGCTGCGCGGCTGTTCGTCCTATGCCACCATGGCGGGGCTGACCCTGATCTGGCTGGCCGCGATCCTGACGGCGATGACGGGCTGGGAATATTTCTCCAAGGCGCTGCCCTTCCTGAGGGAAGAGAAATGATCGAGGTGCGCTACTTCGCCTGGCTGCGCGAGCGCATCGGCGAGCGAGCCGAACAGGTTGAGAGTTCCGCCGCCACCGTGACGGATCTGGTGGCCGAGCTTGCCGCGCGCAGCGAGGGCCATGCCCTGGCTTTTGCCGACCTGAAATCGCTGCGCGTGGCGCTGGACCAGCAGATGGCGGGCTTTGACGCGCCGCTGGCCGGCGTGCGCGAGGTGGCCTTCTTTCCGCCCATGACCGGCGGCTGAGATGCGCCTTTCGGTCCAGGAGGCGCCCTTCGATCTGGGCGCAGAGAGCACCGCCTTCGCAGGCCGCGTGAGTGGGGCAGGGGCGGTGGTTACGTTCACCGGAATCGTGCGCGGCGATGGCGGCCTGACCGCGATGGAGATCGAGCACTACCCCGGCATGACCGAGCGCGCGATCCGCGCCATCGCCGAAGAGGCCGTGGCGCGCTGGCACCTGACGGACGCGCTGGTGATCCACCGCCACGGGCGGCTGGCCGTGGGCGAGCCGATCATGATGGTCGCCACCGCCGCGCCTCATCGCGGCGATGCCTTTGCCGCGGCCGAGTTCCTGATGGATTACCTGAAATCCCGCGCGCCCTTCTGGAAGAAGGAAATCGGCCCCACCGGCGAAGCCTGGGTGGCCGCGAAGGACGAGGACGAGGCGGCGCTGAAGCGCTGGTAGCGTCGGGCCGCGTCAGGCCAGGGCACGGGCGGCGCGGGCGATCACCAGTTCCTCGTTCGTGGGCATCACCAGCACCGCCACCGCCGCGCCCTCGGGCGAGATCACGCGCGCATGGGCCGCGTTCCGCGCGGGATCGGCGGCGATGCCCATCCAGCCCATGCCGTCGCAGACGCGGGCACGGATGGGGGCCGAGTTCTCGCCGATGCCGCCAGTGAAGACCAGCGCGTCTATCCCGCCGAGCGCCGCCGCCATCGAGCCCAGTTCGCGCTGGAGGCGCGCCACGAAATAGTCGATTGCCTCTGCCGCCGCCGCGGTACCGGCGGCCTCCAGCCTGCGCATGTCGTTCGACAGGCCGGAAAGCCCCAGAAGCCCGGACTGGCGGTAAAGCAGGTCCGAGATCTGCGCGGCGCTCATCCCTTCCTGGTCCATCAGGTAAAGCAGAACGCCGGGGTCGATCTGGCCCGGCCGCGTGCCCATGGCCAGACCGTCCAGCGGTGAAAACCCCATGGTGGAGGCGATGGAGCGGCCCCCCGTCATGCCACACATCGAGGCGCCGTTGCCCAGATGCGCCACCACCACCCTCCCGGACGCAAGGGCGGGGGCGGTGCGGGCCAGTTCGCCCGCGATGTAATCATAGCTGAGGCCATGGAATCCATAGCGCCGCACGCCCTTGTCGTGGAAGCGGCGGGGCAGGGCGTAGGTGTCGTTCACCCAAGGATGGCCGCGGTGAAAGGCGGTGTCGAAACAGGCGACCTGCGGCACGCCCGGAAAGGCCGCCATCGCCGCCCGGATGCCCGACAGGTTGTGCGGCTGGTGCAGCGGCGCGAAGGGGGCATAGCGCGCCAGTTCCTCCATCAGAGCGGGCGTCACCGGAGCAGGGGCGGCATGATCGGGGCCGCCATGCACCACGCGATGCCCCACGGCGGCGAGGTCCAGATCGGGGAAGCGGGCGGCGAGGCTGGCCAGCAGGGTGGTCAGCGCGGCCTCGTGGCTGGACAGGTCGCCCGCCAGCGCCGGGATCGCCGCGCCCGTGGCATCCTTCAGCGTCAGCGTCCCGTCCGGCCCGATCCGGTCGGCCAGACCCGTGGCCAGTGCAGCGTCGCCCTGCAGAGGGAAAAGCCCGACCTTAAGCGAGGAGGACCCCGCGTTCAGCGTCAGCACCGCCCGCGCCCGATCTGCCGTCATGCCCGCCCCCGTTCGCCTGCGGCCCGGCAGGGGTGCCGGGCTTCGGCGCGACCATCGCACCGCGCACGGAGCCATGGCAACCAGGCGCGCTGCCGTTCTTTCCTCTGGCCGCCCCGCCGTGTAGAACACGCCGGAAACCGGCCGCCCCGGCTGAGGGCAGGGCCGGTCGTTCCGGCAGGAGGACGCAAGATGGACGGACAACTGACCGACATGATGGCCAGCATCGGCGCCCGGGCGCGGGAAGCGGCGGCCGAGCTTGCCTTTGCCTCGTCGGAACGCAAGGCGGCGGCACTGGTCAGCGCGGCGGCGGCGGTCTGGGACCGGCGGCAGGAGATTCTGGACGCCAACTGCCTTGACCTGGACTTCGGGGCGGAAAAGGGCCTGAGCCCGGCCATGATGGACCGGCTGAAGCTGGACGAGCACCGGGTGCGCGGCATCGTCGACGGCCTGCGCTCCATCGCCGAACAGCGCGATCCCGTGGGCCGCGTGCTGGCCGAATGGGACCGCCCGACCGGCCTGCACATCCAGCGCGTGGCGACGCCCCTGGGCGTGATCGGCGTGATCTATGAAAGCCGCCCGAACGTGACGGCGGATGCCGGCGCGCTGTGCCTGAAGGCCGGCAATGCCGTGATCCTGCGCGGCGGTTCGGAAAGCTTCCATTCCTCGACCGCGATCCATGACTGCATGGTGCAGGGCCTGCGCGAGGCTGGCCTGCCGGAAGCCGCGATCCAGCTGATTCCCACGCGCGACCGCGAGATGGTTTCCGAGATGCTGCGCGCGACGGAATGGATCGACGTCATCGTGCCGCGCGGCGGCAAGGGCCTGGTGGGGCTGGTGCAGCGCGAGGCGCGGGTGCCGGTCTTCGCGCATCTTGAAGGCATCTGCCACGTCTATGCCGACAAGGATGCCGACCTGGAGAAAGCCCGCCGCGTGGTGCTGAACGCCAAGACGCGCCGCACCGGCATTTGCGGGTCGGCGGAATGTCTGCTGATCGACTGGCGGTTCTACACCCAGCACGGCGGCGTGCTGATCGAGGACCTGCTGAAGGCTGGCGTCGAGGTGCGCACCGAAGGCGAGCTTCTGAAGATTCCCGGCACGGTGAAGGCCGCGCCCGACGATTTCGGCCGCGAGTTCCTGGACATGATCATCGCCGCCAAGCTGGTGGACGGGGTGGACGAGGCCATCGCCCATATCCGCAAATACGGCAGCCAGCACACCGAGGCGATCCTGACCGAGAACGACGCGACCGCCGAACGCTTCTTCCAGAGGCTGGACAGCGCGATCCTGCTGCGCAACGCCTCGACCCAGTTCGCCGACGGTGGCGAATTCGGCATGGGGGCCGAGATCGGCATCGCCACCGGCAAGCTGCATGCCCGCGGCCCGGTGGGAGCCGAGCAGCTGACCAGCTTCAAGTACCTTGTCACCGGCGACGGGACGATCCGCGCCTGAGCCTCAGAACGACAGCCGCACCTGTGCCGGCCCCAGATCGGTGGTCAGCCGGCGCTGCGTGCGGCGCAGTTCTTCCGACGCCAGCAGGAACTGCACCTCGGCCGCGCCCACTTCCGGCCCGGCGGCGGGATCGACCAGCACGGCCCACAGCGCCGGGTCGATCTTCAGCCGCGGCCCCGCCGCCTCGATCCGCCATTTCACCCCGTCCTGCGCCACGGCGATCCGGCCGCCGGCGGGCAGCACAGACTCCAGGCACTGGATCAGCAGGAGGATCAGCTTCACGTCCCGCCGGGGCAGATCCGTTGCGCTGGCCCAGTCCACCGCCAGCCGGCCGCCCCGGCCCATGTCGGCCAGGATCGCCGTCACCTCGGCCCGTGGCACGCGCTGGTCGCTGGACGAGGCGCCGTAGGCCAGACGAAAGAACCGGATGCGCGCGCTGGCATGGGCCACGCTGTCGCTGATCAGCGCGACCTCGGGCCCGTCGCGCCCCTGCAGCGACAAAAGCTCCACCCCGTTGCCGATGGCACCGATCGGGCTGATAAGGTCGTGGCAGATACGCGAGCCAAGCAGGGCGGCGAGATCGGGCTTATCGGACATTTGGCTTCCTGGAACGGGACAGACATGAACGCAACACTCGAACCGGGCATGTTCGTGCGGCACCCGGCCCGCCCCGACTGGGGGCTGGGCCAGGTGCAGTCGAACACCGGCACCCGCATTACCGTGAACTTCGAACACGCCGGAAAGGTCGTGATCGACAGCCGCCAGGTGACGCTGGAGCCGGTTTTCCTGCCCTGACGCAAGCACTGCGTCGGAAAGCGTTAATCAACTGTGAATTGTGTGTATGCATGACGATTTCGTGGCCTGGATGCGGCAACCGTGCCCATGGTTGCCCCCATGGTTGCCAAGCCGTCCCGCACCGCCTAAACCCGTCGGCGCCGGCGGGTCTCCCGCCGACAGGGGAAGCGAGGAAAGGATGATCACGGAAGACGCCGCCCTTTCGTTGCGACTGGCGCGGGACGACCGCGACATCGCGGCGGCGCAGCGGCTGCGCTATGCCGTCTTCATCGAAGAGCTGGGCGGCTCGGGCGCGCTGGTCGATCACGAGAACCGGCTGGAGAAGGACGAGTTCGATCCCTGGTTCGACCACCTGATCCTGGTCGACGGCCGCCGCGATGCCGCCGCGCTGGACGATGTGGTGGGCGTCTACCGGCTGCTGCCCGGCGACCGCGCGCGCGAGTTCGGGCGCTTCTACTCAGAGGGCGAGTTCGACCTGACCGCGCTCAAGACTTCGGGTCGGCGGCTCCTGGAGCTTGGCCGCTCCTGCGTTCATCCCGATTACCGGGGCGGCGCGGCCATGTTCCTTCTGTGGAACGCGCTGGCCGACTATGTACTGGATCGCGACATCGAGGTGATGTTCGGCGCGGCCAGCTTTCACGGCACCGACGTGCAGGCGCTGGCGCAGCCGCTGTCCTACCTGCACCACAACCACCTGGCTCCGCCCGCGCTGCGCGTGACCGCCCGCCCGCCCCACGCCGCGCGGATGGACCTGATCCCGCCCGAGGGGCTGGACCGAAAGGCGGCGATGGCCGGCACGCCCGCGCTGATCAAGGCCTACCTCCGCCTCGGCGGCTTCGTCGGCGATGGCGCATGGGTGGACCACGATTTCAACACCGTCGATGTCTGCCTGGTGATGGACACCGCCGCCATGTCCGAACGCCACCGCGCCTTCTATGTCCGCAAGGCGGGCCGCGCGGAATGACCACCTGGAACGAGGGCGAGATCGACCTGCCGCGGCCGGGCCCGGCGGGCTGGCTGCGCGTGGCGCTGCGCGGCACGGCGCTTGGCCTTGTCACCTATGGCGGGCTGGCGCTCCTTCTGCTCCTGCGACTGATCGAGGCGCCGCTCTTTGCGCCGCGCCGCCCCCTGACCCCCTGGATCACCCAAGGGGTCTGCCGCACGGCCTTCCGCATTCTGGGGCTGGGCTATTCCGTCACCGGTCGCCCGATGACGCACAAGGGCGCGGTGGTGGCGAACCATGCCTCGTGGCTGGACATCTTCACGCTGAACGCCTGCCAGAACGTCTATTTCGTCTCGAAATCCGAGGTGGCGGGCTGGCCGGGCATCGGCTGGCTGGCGCGGGCCACCGGCACCGTCTTCATCACCCGCAAGGGGACCGAGGCCAAGGTGCAGCAGCAGATCTTCGAGGACCGCCTGCGCGCCGGCCACAAGCTTCTGTTCTTCCCCGAAGGCACCTCGACCGACAGCCTGCGCGTGCTGCCCTTCAAGTCCACGCTCTTCGCCGCCTTCTACACCCATGGGCTGCAGGCCGAGATGCACATCCAGCCCGTGACGGTGATGTACCATGCGCCCAAGGGCGCCGATCCGCGGTTCTATGGCTGGTGGGGCGACATGGACTTCGGCCCGCACCTCCTGGTGACGCTCGCCGCCCGCCCGCAGGGCCGGGTGGAGGTGATCTTCCACGAGCCGGTGAAGGTCTCGGACTTCCCCGACCGCAAGGCGCTGGCCGCGCATTGCGAGCGGGTCGTCAAGGCCGCGCACCGGTTGGCGCGGGATTGACGGGTGCGTGTCTGCGCCAGAAAAACTGGGTGCCCCCGTGCTTCGAGTTCTTGTCACCGATTTCCTTTACCCGGCGCGAGGTCCACTCTTGTGATCGTTGCGCGTGATGTCGGGACTGCCTACCTTGACGGTAGTAGCAGCGCGGAGGAAAAGCTTGAGCCCGCAGGCCGAGTACAAGAGCTACGCATATTTCACGGTCACGTCCGAACGGCCCCTTGCTGAGATTGAAGCGCACATGGGAATCGTCGGCGAGGATCGCACTTGGAGTATCGGTGACCAACGAAAGTTGCCACGCACAGGCCATCATTCATTTTCGAGATGGTCGTTGCAAAGCGGGATCGAAATCGGCGCTCCGTTGGATGAGCATCTCCAGTCGATTTGGAGGCGAGTTGCACCGTATCGCACCCAGATTTGGGAGCTGCCGAGTTCAATGCAGGGTTTTATCCAGTGTGTAGCCTTCTTCAAAACCCATCGAGATCACCTCTCATTGGCATCGGGACATTTTTCGACGGCGGCCTCCTACCGCCTGATCATCGATTTTGATTTCTACTTTGAGGATGACTTCGGCCACGATGAGGGCGGCCAACCCTACTGGAGTTGGTAACACCACACCGGGAGAGCCGCCATTGGGAAGCCGCTGATGAGAAGCCGCACCGCCCTCCTGACCGAACCAAGCCAGTCCTTGTAGAACCCCGTGTCCAGCGGAGACCCCTACCCGCCCTGCATGTAGGGCATCAGCACCACTTCGCTGTCCGGCTTGATCGGCGTGAACCAGGCCTCGCGGTAGACCAGCCCGTCCACCGCCACGGAAACCCCGCGTTCGATTTGGGGTTTCAGTCCCGGCCAGGTTTCGCCCAGGCGGTCCAGGAGCTCGCGGAAGTTCCGCGCCTCGACCTGCACCACCTCATGCCCGTCGGCAAAGGCCCGCAGCGATCCCCAAAGCTTCACGGCGACCACGTTCCGCTCCCCGCTTGATCTTGGCCCAAGTACCCCACGGGGGGCGCGGGGGGTGTGAAGCCCCCCGCTGCAACACCCGCCAAGAGCGTCACCCCTTGGACAGGATCGCCTCCAGCACCCTCGGCGGCGACATTGGCAGGCGGTTCAGCCGCACGCCGGCGGCGCGGCTGACCGCGTTCGACAGCGCGGCGAGCGGCGGCACGATGCCGGTCTCGCCCACGCCGCGCACGCCATATGGATGGCCGGGGTTGGGTATCTCCAGGATCACCGCATCGATCATCGGCAGGTCGCTGGCCACCGGGATACGATAGTCGAGGAAGCCCGCGTTCTGCAGCCGGCCATCGGCGCCGTAGATGTATTCCTCGTTCAGCGCCCAGCCGATGCCTTGGACCGCGCCGCCCTGCATCTGGCCCTCGACATAGTCGGGATGCACCGCCTTGCCCGCGTCCTGGAACACGGTATAGCGCAGCACCTTGGTCGCGCCGGTGTCCGGGTCCACCTCGACATCGGCGATATGCACGCCGAAGCTGACGCCCGCGCCATCCGCGTTGAACTCGTGGTGCCCGGCAATCGGCCCGCCGGTCTGGAACGACACGGCAGCGATTTCGGCCAGCGTCAGGGGCGGGAACTGCCCGGCATTCGGCCCTGAGGGCCGCGCCGCGCCATCCACCCATTCCACGGCTTCCTCGTCGATGCCCCAGATCGCGGCCGCCCGGCGGCACATCTTCTGGATGGCATCCCGCGCCGCCTTGATGGTGGCCAGGCCCACGGCAAAGGTCACGCGGCTGCCGTCGGTGATGTCGTTGTGACCGAGCGAAGCGGTGTCGGCCACGATGGTGCGCACCTTCTCGAAGGGAACGCCCAGCTCTTCCGCCGCCATCATCCCGATCGAGGCGCGCGAGCCGCCGATGTCGGGGTTGCCTTCCGTCACGCTGACCGTGCCATCGGTGTTGATGTTCAGCGTCACGCAGGTATTGCCACCGAAGTTGAACCAGAACCCGGCCGAGATCCCGCGCCCCTGGTTCGGGCCAAGCGGTGCCTTCAGGTGCGGGTGGGCCTTCGCGGCCTCCAGCGTGGCGATCAGGCCGATGTCGTCGAAGGTCGGGCCATAGGACGACCGCGTGCCCTTCTTCGCCGCGTTCTTCAGCCGCACCTCCAGCGGATCGAGGTTCAGCTTCTGGCACAATTCGTCGATCACGCTTTCCACCGCATAGATCGCCTGAGGCGCACCCGGCGCGCGATAGGCGGATTCCTTGGGGCGGTTGGTCAGGGCGTTCCAGCCGAAGGTGCGCACGGCCTTCAGGTCATAGGCGGCAAAGGCCGCCTGCGCGCCCATGTCCACCGTGGCATTCGGGAAGGCCCCGCCGGAATAGCGCAGATGCGAGGAGGCGGCGGTGATGCGGCCGTCCTTCGTCATGCCGATCTTGACATCCATCGAGGTCGAGACGGTGGGTCCCGTCGCCTTGAACACCTCGTCGCGGGTCATCACCAGCTTGACCGGACGCCCCGCCTTGCGCGACAGCGCCAGGGCCACCGGCTCGATGAAGATCGAGGTCTTGCCGCCAAAGCCGCCACCGATTTCCGAGGCCGTCACGCGCAGCTGGCTCGCCTCCATCCCCAGGATTTCGGCGCAGACGCTGCGCACGTTGTACTGCCCTTGCGTGCAGCACCACAGGTCCGCCTTGCCGTCCGCCGTCATCGAGGCAAGGCAGGCATGCGGTTCGATGTATCCCTGGTGCGTCGCCGCCGTGGTGAAGCTGCGCTCCACCACCAGGTCGGCCGCAGCAAAGCCCGACTCCAGGTCGCCGTGGCCGAATTCGCAGTAATGCGTGACGTTCTCGGACTTGCCGCGCTGCACGGTCTCTTCGACCCGGCCGGACAGCACCACCGGAGCGCCGGGCTTCATCGCGGCGTCCACGTCGGTCACATGGGGCAGCACGCGGTAGTCGACCTTGATCAGCTTCAGCGCGGCCTTCGCCACCTCGGCGCTGACCGCGGCAACCGCAGCGACGGCATGGCCATCATACAGCACCTTGCCCCGCGCCAGGCAATTGTCGCGGATGTCGGCCAGCGGCGAAGAATCCTCGCCGATGTCGATGATCGTGTCACCCACCGCGCCGAAATCGCGCGAGGTCACGACTGCCTTCACACCGGCCAGCGCCTCGGCGGCCGAGGTGTCGATGGACAGGATCTCGGCATGGGCATGGGGGCTGCGCAGGATCTTGGCCACCAGCATGCCGGGGGCACTGACATCGGCGCCGTATTGCGCGCGGCCCGTGACCTTGTCCACGCCATCGGGGCGAGGCGGCCGGGTGCCGACGACCTTGAATTCACGCTTCGGCTGGTTGTCCAGGGCCATCTCACGCGCTCCTCATCTGGGCCGCGGCGGATTGCACCGCGCGGATGATCTTGTCATAGCCGGTGCAGCGGCACAGGTTGCCCGCCAGCCAGAACCGCAGCTCCTCGTCCGTGGGGTCGGGGTTCTGGTCCAGAAGAGCCTTGGCGGCGACCAGGATGCCCGGCGTGCAGATGCCGCATTGCAGGGCGGCGTGGTCGATGAAGGCCTGTTGCAGCACGGTCAGCGTGCCGCCCTCTGCCATGCCTTCCACGGTGCCGACCTCGGCGCCTTCGGCCTCGGCCCCCAGTACCAGGCAGGAACAGACCAGCCGCCCGTTCAGCGTGACGGAACAGGCGCCGCAATCTCCGGTGCCGCAGCCTTCCTTGGTGCCGGTCATGCCCAGCCGGTTGCGCAGCACATCCAGCAGAGATTCATCCGGCGCGCAGACGAAATCCACGGCATCGCCGTTGATCTTGGTGGAAACGGCGATGGTCTTCACTTCATGCCTCCCGCGCGGTTCAGCGCGATGATCGCGGCCCGGCGCGCCAGCACGCCCGCCACATGGGTGCGGAACTGCACGGTACCGCGCTTGTCGTCGATGGGGGAACAGGCGGCACTCGCCGCCGCGGCCAGCGCCGTCAGCGCCGCCTCGTCCAGCTTCGTGCCCACGATCGCCGCCGCGGCCGCCTCGACCAGCCGCACGGTCGGCGCCACGGCGCCCAGGGCGACGCGGGCCGAAGCCACCTTGCCCGCCCCGTCCAGCACCAGCGACACCCCGGCCGAGGCCACGGCGATGTCCATCTCGGTGCGGGGGATGAAGCGCAGATAGGCGTCCGAGGCGTTCGCGGGACGCGCGGGCAGGAAGATCGAGGTGATGAACTCGCCCTTCGCCAGCGTCGTCTTGCCCGGCCCGGCCGGAATGGCCAACACGGCCACGTCGCGCACGCCGCCCGGTCCGTGAACCCGCGCCACCGCATCCGCCGCCACCAGCGCCGGCACCGAATCCGCCGCCGGCGAGGCGTTGCACAGGTTGCCTGCCATGCTGCAGCGCCCCTGCACCTGGGTCGACCCGATCAGGTTCGCGGCCTCAACCACGCCCGGCCACATCGCGCGCAGCCCTGCGTGGGCCTTCAGCTCGGCCCCCGCCACCGCGGCGCCGACGCGGAAGCCACCGGCCTCGGCCACGATCTCGCGGATGCCCGGGATCGCCTTGATGTCCACAACAAGGTCGGGCTCGACCATGCCCGCCTTCATCTGCACCAGCACGTCGGTGCCCCCGGCAAGAATCCGGGTCACCCCGGTCTCGCCCGCCAGCAGGGCCGAAGCCTCTGCCGCACTCGTCGGTCTTGCGTAACGCATCCCGAATCTCTCCCTGTCTGGCCACGGCCGCCGCCCTGGCGGTGCCGCGTTGTCGCTGGTTGTCCGGGTAACAGCCGGAGCCCTGCCGGGCCTGTCCGCCCGCGTCATCGCGGGCGGCGGTCACGACATGCTGCATGCACCTTGGCCCGAAGCGGCGCGGCAGGCAAGACCGGGCGGTGGGTCAACCCCGGGGTCCGGCCCATCCTGCCTTGCTCAAACCTACCATGGCATCGTCCTTCAACTGGAAGGGCGACCGCCGCGCCATCGCGGCCTGCTCGCGCAACTCGTCCTCCAGGAACTCCAGCTCCTGTCCCGCCGCGCGCAGAAGGGCGATGACCTCTTCGACCGCGCGGTAGCGTGCCGCCACCAGTGCCCACAGGATCGCAGAGCGGGTGCCCGACTTGCAGTGCGCAAAGACCGGCTTCGGCAGCGCCGCCAGCGCCGCCTCGAACCGGTCGATCGCCTCGGGCTCGAAGATCGCATGGTTGTCTGTCGGGCTCGTCGCGTAATCCAGCGCCGCCGCGCGGGCCAGCTTCTCCGCCGCGCCGGACGGCAGGTAGTCTCCCGCCTCGTCGTCCGGCCGCGCATTCAGGACGGACGCGAAACCGGCCGCCTTCAGGGCAGCGAAATCATCGGCCGAAACCTGCGGCCCGATGGCAAAGTCTTGGGTGACTCGCGTGAAACTGACCAAGCCGCTCCGGCTCCCTTCCGGCTCCCGCGGGCGGCCCGCTCTGCTGCGGCGCCCTAACCTGTTCCACAATCCCGGCGCCGGGACTAGTCTTGCCCCGATCTGACGCCGCACGGGCGCCCGCCCGTCCCCATGGGGTGACCTTGGAATGGACCAGACAGATGCCCGCATTCTGGACGCGCTGCAAGCCGACGCGCGCCTGACCGCTGACGAGATTGCCGCGCGCCTTGGCCTGGACGCGGCCGATGTCGCCGACCGCATCGCAAGGGCCGAGGCCGACGGCACCATCCAGGGCCGCGTCACCCTGCTGGACCCGAAGAAGGCAGGGGTCGGCGTCACCGTCTTCGTGGCCGTGGTCGTGCCCGAACACAGCCCGGACTGGCTGGAGAACTTCCACCGCTCACTGGAAGGCTTCCCCGAAGTGATGGAATTCTACCGCATGAGCGGCCAGGTCGATTACCTGCTGCGCGTCGCCGTGGCCGACATCGACGCTTACGACCGCTTCTACAAGAAGCTGATCGCCGCGGCGAAGCTGAAGGACGTGAGTTCGACCTTCGCCATGGAACAGGTGAAGTTCACGACACGGCTGCCGCTGGAGATGGGCTGAGACACCGAGAGAAGAGAAGCGTTCTCAGCGAAAACTCTGAAGGGCGATACTTCAGCGAAGTGTACAAGTTTTCTTCGAAAACGCGCTTCCCTGCAGCGGTCCGCTTTCGCAGACACCTCGTCGCTGATCGAAGAATGGTGGGCGACCCTGGAATCGAACCAGGCACGAGTCGCCTCGGCGGAGTTACAGTCCGCTGCCGCACCTTGCAGCACGTCGCCCACTGGCCGGGGGGAATACTCGCGCGGGCAGGGGGCGTCAAGGGTGGATTGGCCTCATCTTGCCCCCTGTCCTGCGGTCACCCGGCAGCCTTTCGCCTTGCACCTGACCGGCCCCTCAACCATCTTGGCGGGCAAAGGGATCCGACATGAAGACCGGCACGAAAAAGCCCGACTGGGTGATCGAAAAGGAACGCGGCAAGCGGGACGAGGCGCGGGAAACCGTCTGGCTGTTCGGCATCCATGCCGTGCGCGACGCTCTGCTGAACCCCGACCGGCAGAAGCTGCGCCTCGTTCTGACCAAGAACGCCGCCGACCGCTTGGGCGAAGCCGTCGCCGCCGGCGGGCTGGCGCCCGAGATCGTGGAGCCGCGCAACTTCCACGTCCCCATCGACGAAGGCTCGGTCCACCAGGGCGCCGCGCTGGAAGTGAAGCCCTTGAACTGGGGCAAGCTGGAAGACGTTGCCATCTCGGGCCGGGGCGGGCCGCTGGTCGTGCTCCTTGACCGCGTGACCGACCCCCACAACGTCGGCGCTGTCCTGCGCTCGGCCGAGGTGTTCGGCGCCCGCGCCGTGATCGCGCCGCGCCACCATTCCGCCCCCGAAACCGGCGCGCTGGCCAAGACGGCCAGCGGAGCGCTGGAGCGCCAGCCCTACCTGCGCGTCACCAACCTGTCCGAGGCGATGGAGAAGCTGCGCGACATGGGCTACTTCCTCATCGGCCTGGACGGTGCGGCGCCCGTCTCCCTTGGCGAGGCGGTGGCCAGTGCCGCCACCCGGCCCATCGGCCTTGTGATGGGCGCCGAAGGCCCCGGCCTGCGCGAAAAGACGCGCGAGACCTGCGACATCCTGGCCCGCATCCCGTTCTCGGGCGAATTCGGCTCGCTCAACGTCTCCAACGCCACCGCGGTCGCGCTCTATGCGGCCTCGTCAAGGTGACGCCGGGTTCACGAATGCGCGACCACGTCTTTAATTCCGCGCTAGGGATTTTAAGTCACATGGTGAAGGACGGAACCGGAACCCCCGTCCCTCAGTTCACTGTCCCTCGTTCCGCGACTTGCGCCTGGCTCCCCAAGGACCAGGCGCTTTTTCTTTCCGCCCACTCGCAGGCCCGCCCATGTCCGTGACCGATGACGACATCCGCGACATCCTCACCGAGACCCGCGTCATCGCGCTGGTCGGCTGGTCGCCCAACCCCGCCCGCCCCAGCCACGGCGTCGCGCGCTTCCTGGCGGCGCATGGCTACCGCGTGATTCCGGTCAACCCCGGCCAGGCCGGGGGCATGGCGCTTGGCGAACGCGTCCGCGGCTCGCTGGCCGAGATCAGCGAGCCGGTGGACATGATCGACATCTTTCGCCGCCCCGAGGCCATCGGCCCCATTGTTGACGAGGCGCTGGAGCGGTTCCCCGAACTGAAGACGGTCTGGATGCAGCTTGGCCTCTTCCACCCCGAGGCGGCGGCCAAGGCCCGCGCCCGCGGCATCCGCGTGGTGGAAAACCGCTGCCCCGCCATCGAATACCCCCGCCTCATCGGCGCCTGAGGCCGAAGCCGGGCCGCATCAGTCCCGCCGAAGCATCATCTCCGCCACATTCTCCGCCATCGCCATCACAGGCGCATTGGTGTTGCCCGCGATGATCGCCGGCATGATCGAGGCATCCACCACCCGCAGCCCCTCGACGCCCCGCACCCGCGCCGCCTCGTCCACGACCGACCCGTCATCCAGCCCCATCCGGCACGACCCCACCGGGTGATAGATCGTCTCGGCCTGCCGCCGGATATGGTCCATCAGCGCCGCATCCGATTGCGCCTGCGGTCCCGGCGACACCTCGCCCGCCAGCATCCCCGCCAGGGGCGACGCCGACAGGATCCGCCGCGCCATCCGCACGCCCGCCAGCAGCACGCCCTCATCCTCCGGCGCGCTCAGATACCCCGCCTCGATCCGCGCCGCCGCCCGCGGGTCCGGCGAGGCCAGGCCGATCCGCCCCCGGCTCTTCGGCAACAGGTCGCAGACATGCAGCGTCACGCCAAAGCCCCAGCTGGTCTGCCGCCCATGGTCGCGCAGATAGGCGGGCAGGAAATGGAACTGCAGGTTCGGCCGGTCCCGCCCGGCGTCCGAGCGGGCAAAGGCCCCGGCCTCGGCCACGTTCGAGGTCAGCTCCCCCTCGCGCCGCCGCCCATAGGCCCAGCCCGCCCGCACCAGCCGCGGCAGGAAGGCCGGCGCCACGCCGATCGCCACCCGCCCGCGGTCCTTCGCCATCACCGTCACGTCCAGATGGTCGGCCAGGTTCGCCCCCACCTCCGCCCGGTCGGCCAGCACCGCGATGCCCATGCGGCTCAATTCCGCCCCCGGCCCGATGCCCGACAGCATCAGAAGCTGGGGCGAATTCACCGCCCCCCCGCACAGCACCACCTCGCCGCCCGGCCTCAGCCGCAAGTCGCGCCCCGCCAGCCGCACCCCCACGGCGCGGCGGCCCTCGAACAGCACCCGTTCCACCTGCGCCCCGGTGAGCACCTCCAGATTCCGCCGCCCGCGCACTGGCTCCAGGAAGGCCCGCGCCGCGCTGAACCTTTGGCCGTTCCTCTGCGTCACCTGGTACAGTGCCGCGCCCTCCTGCGCCGCGCCGTTGAACTCGCGCAGCGCCGCCAACCCCGCCGCCCCCGCCGCTTCCACGAAAGCCCGGCTCAGGGGATTGGGCGCGCGCAGGTCCTGCACCGACAGCGGCCCGCCCTGCCCATGATGCCCGTCGGCAATCGCGCCATTGTCCTCCAGCCGCAGGAACAGCTCGCGCATCCGCGGCCAGTCCCACATCGGCCCCGCCGCGCGTCCCCAGCCCCGGTAATCCTCCGGATGCCCCCGCATGTAGATCATTGCGTTGATCGAGCTTGACCCGCCAAGCGTCTTGCCCCGCGGCCAATACAGCCGCCGCCCCGCCAGCGCCGGCTCCGGCTCGGTCGCATAGCCCCAGTTCACCCGGCGGCTCCGCGCCAGAAGCGCCAGCCCAAGCGGAATGTGGATCAGCGGGTTGCGGTCCTTGGGCCCCGCCTCGATCAGGCAGACTCGCCGCGTCGGATCGGCCGACAGCCGGTTCGCCAGAACGCAGCCCGCCGAACCCGCGCCAACGATGATGATGTCATGCTCCATCACCTACCCCAGCATCCGCCGCGCCAGACCGATCATCCGTTTCACGCCCGCCGTATAGGGCGGGAACACCGCGGGCAGCGCCGAAAAGCGGTTCGCCAGCACCGCGCGCTCATGGCTGAAGGCGCGAAAGCCGTGCTCCCCATGCGCCGCGCCAAGGCCCGAATTGCCCACCCCGCCGAAGGGCAGGCCGGCATGGCTGAACTGCACCACGGTCAGGTTCACCCCCACGCTGCCCGATGTGGTAGCTCCCACCACCCGGTCCACCCGCGCCCGGTCGCGGTCGAAGACGTACAGCGCCAGCGGCTTCGGCCGCGCGTTGATGCGGGCGATGACCTCGGCCGCGTCGCGGTAGGTCATCACCGGCAGCACCGGGCCGAAGATTTCCTCGCGGTCGATCTCCATCTCGGGCGTCACCGCCTCGAGCAGGGTCGGCCCCATCGCCCGCCCGTCTTGCCCGCCGTCCAGCACCACCCGCGCGCCCTTGGCCACCGCATCGCGCACCAGCCCCGCCAATCGGGCGGCATGGCCGTCGTTCACGATCCGCGCCAGATGCGGGCTGCTGGCGCCGGCGCCATAGGCCCGCGAAATCCGCGCCCGCAGCTTGGCCAGAAAGGCGTCCTTCACCGTCTCGTGCACGAACAGATGATCCGGCGCGATGCAGGTCTGCCCGGCATTGGCGAACTTGCCGAAGGCGATCCAGGCCGCCGCCCGGTCAAGATCCGCCCCCGGTCCCACGATGCAGGGCGACTTGCCGCCCAGTTCCAGCGTGACCGAGGCCAGATGCTTTGCCGCCGCCGCCATGACAATCCGCCCGACTGCCGGGCTGCCGGTGAAGAACACATGGTCGAAGGGCTGGTCCAGCAAGACCTCCGCCACCTCTCGCCCGCCTTCGATCACCGTAACCAGATCGGGCGGAAACGCATTGGCCACAAGCCGCGCGATCAGGGCCGAGGTCGCGGGCGTCATCTCCGACGGCTTGATCACCGCCGCGTTGCCCGCGGCCAGGGCCGAGACGAGCGGGCCAATCGCCAGCAGGAAAGGATAGTTCCAGGGCGCGATGATCAGGCAGGTGCCCCGTGCCTGCGGCACGATGCGGGCGCTGGTGCCAAGGGTGGTCAGCGACCCGCCCACCCGCCGCGGGGCCATCCAGGCCCGCAGGTGCCGCCGCGCATGGCCGATCTCCTGCAGCACCGGCAGGATCTCGGTCAGCACCGTCTCGGGGTCCGGCTTGCCGAAGTCCTCCCGTAGCGCCGCAAGGATCGCCGCTTCCTCGGCCTTCACCGCCGCTGCCAGCCGCTCCAGCGCCGCGCGCCGTTCGGCCCGGCCAAAGCTCAGGCGTCGCGCGTCATTCCCTGCGCGCAGCGCCTCCACCCGTGCCACGATGCCGTCCCTGTCCATGCCACCCGCTCCCATCGGATGCCTCGCCGCCTTGATACGACGTCGGGCGGGCTTGGATACCCCGCAACAGCAGTGACGCAGCGTCGGCTTCCGGCCTCCGAAGGGGCAGGGGGGAGGTGAATCCTTAACGATTCATGAAGTCCGAGGTGTAACGCATTGAATTCATTGGTTTCGAAAAGCGTCCGAGCTCGGACGCCTCAGCGCGAGGCCTTTTCCTCGATCCCCGAGGTGCCCTCGCGCCGGGCCAGTTCGGCCTCGACCTCGGCCAGCGTCACCCCCCGGGAGGCCAGCATCACCAACAGGTGGTACAGCACATCCGCCGCCTCCGAGGTCAGCCGCGCCCGGTCCCCCTTCACCGCCTCGATGATGGCCTCCACGGCCTCTTCACCGAACTTCTCGGCGCATTTCTCCGGCCCCTTGGCCAAGAGCTTGGCAGTCCAGGACGTGTCCGGATCCGCCCCCCGCCGCGCCTCGACGGTCGCAGCCAGCCGCTCCAGCGCGCTCATGACAGCCGCACGGGAATACCCGCCTCCGCCATCCGTGCCTTGGCCTCCCCGATGGTGTAGGTCCCGAAGTGGAAGATCGAGGCCGCCAGCACCGCCGAGGCATGGCCCTCCAGCACGCCCTCGACCAGGTGGTCCAGGTTGCCCACCCCGCCGCTGGCAATCACCGGGATCGCCACCGCATCGGCAATCGCCCGGGTCAGCGGGATGTTGAACCCCTGCTTGGTGCCGTCGCGATCCATCGAGGTCAGCAGGATCTCGCCCGCCCCCTTCGCCGCCACCGTGCGGGCAAATTCCACCGCGTCGATCCCGGTGGGCTTGCGGCCCCCATGGGTGAAGATCTCCCACCGCCCCGGCGCCACGGTCTTGGCATCCAGGGCCACCACGATGCACTGGCTGCCGAAACGGTCCGCCGCCTCGGCCACCACATCCGGGTTCGCCACCGCGGCCGAGTTGAAGCTGACCTTGTCCGCCCCCGCCAGCAGCAGCGCCCGCACATCCTCGGGCGTCCTGACCCCGCCGCCCACCGTCAGCGGCATGAAGCACTGCTCGGCCGTCCGCGTGACCAGGTCGAACATCGTGCCCCGGTTCTCATGCGTCGCATGGATGTCCAGGAAGCAAAGCTCGTCCGCCCCCGCCGCGTCATAGGCGCGGGCCGCTTCCACCGGGTCGCCGGCGTCGATCAGGTTCACGAAGTTCACGCCCTTCACCACGCGGCCATCGGCCACGTCCAGACAGGGGATGATGCGGGTCTTCAGCATGGGCGGGCCTTTGCGCCGGGCGGTTCCTGTTAGCCCGATCCGCCCGCAAATGACAAGGCGCCCCACGGCCGGCTATGCACCGGCGGGCCCGCGTGACAGGCTGGTGGCGGTCGTCACCGGTGGAGCCCATGAACAGCCTGCGCTTCCTTGCCGCTTCGCTTTCGCTCGGGGCCATCGGGTTCTACGGGTCCGAGGCACTGTTCTGGACGGCACCGCCGGCGGGCCTGCCGGCCCTCCAGGTGGCAACGCAGGCGCTGCTGACCGTGTTCGTCTATGCGCTCTGTGCCGCCGTGGGGCTGTCCGCAATGCTCGCCAGCGGCTGCGGCGGATGGCGCGGGGCCATTCTGGGTGGGGCGCTGATGGGGATCTCGGTCGAAGGCGCGGTGGTCTCGACCATGTACGATGCCTTCCCGGTGCAGCTGGTCTGGACGCCGCTGGCCTGGCACAGCCTGCTGACGGCGGGGGTCGTCTTCGCCGCGTCAAGATGGGCTGCCGCCGGGCCGCTGTGGCGGCATGGGCTGGTACTTTCCCTTGCCGGCCTGGGGTTCGGCTTCTGGGGCGGCTACTGGGTCAGCGAGCGGCCCGAGCTTGCCCTGGCCGGCCCGCTGCCCAGCCTTGCCTACCTGGGCGGCGCCGCCGTCATGGCCGTCGCCGCGCAGATCGCGCTGGACCGGCTGCACCCGCTGCCCGTCCCGCCGCGCCCCCTGCTGTGGGCGGCTCCGGTTCTGGTGCTCCTGCTCTGGCTGGTACAGTCGGCCCTGGCCCCCGCGCCGCAAAGGCTGGCCGGCCCGGTCATGGCCCTGGCCACGGCCTGGGCGATGATGCGCCTTGGCAGGGGGCAAACCGCAAGCCTCGGTCCCGCCGCACCGGCCCGGCGCCACGCCCTTGGCATGGCCCTGCCGCTGATCGCCGCGCCCGTTGCCGCCGCGCTCTGGTCGAGCGAAGAGCCGATCCCCACGAACCTGATCGTGCTGGCCATCACCGCGCCCGCCGGCCTTGGCCTCTGGCTCTGGCTCCTTTGGCGCGCTTACCGCAGCGCCGCCAGCGCCCCGCCCAGGTCCAGCGCGCCGTCATAAAGCGCCCGGCCAGAGATCGCGCCGGCGATGACGCCGGAATCGCGCAGCGCCAGCAGATCCTCCAGCCGCGATACGCCGCCCGAGGCGATCACCGGGATGGACACGGCTTGCGCCAGCGCCACCGTGGCCTCGACGTTGGGGCCCTGCATCGCGCCGTCGCGGTCGATGTCGGTGTAGATGATCGCCGCCACCCCTGCATCCTCGAAGCTGCGCGCCAGATCCACCGCCATCGTTTCGGTCTCGTCCGCCCAGCCATGGGTGGCGACACGGCCCTTGCGGGCGTCGATCCCCACCGCGATCTTGCCGGGGAAGGCGGCGCAGGCTTCGCGCACCAGTTCGGGCTTGTCCACCGCGACCGAGCCAAGGATGACCCGGCTCAGCCCTTTTTCCAGCCACATCCCGATGGTGGAAAGGTTGCGGATGCCGCCGCCCAATTGGCAGGGCACGGAGACGCGGGCAAGGATCGCCTCGACCGCCGCGCCATTCACCGGATGCCCGGCAAAGGCGCCATCCAGGTCCACGAGGTGCAGCCACTCGCACCCCGCCGCCTCGAAGGCCGCAGCCTGGGCCGCCGGGTCCTCGCCAAAAACGGTGGCCGCCGCCATGTCGCCGCGCAGCAGTCGGACACATTTTCCATCCTTCAGGTCGATGGCCGGATACAGGATCATGTTGCCCCCAAAGTTGGTCATGCGCTCCTTGCCATGGCTGCCGTACGAAGCCAAGACGACAGGTAAGCGCAGCCGTGACCCAGCGTCAGACTTGCCCGGCCCCGCCCTTCAGCCGGATGATGGGGCCCGGAAGAGGGAGGATCACATGAAGTTCCTGACATCGGCGATGATTCTGATGCTTTCCGCCGGCGCGGCTCTGGCCGATCCGGTGGAAGGGCTGTGGCGCACCAAGCCCGACGACAACGGCAACACCGGGCTGATCCGCATCACGTCCTGCGGACCTGCCTTTTGCGGCAAGCTGGAAAAAGCCTTCGACGGGGCGGGCAAGGAGATTTCCTCGCCCAACATCGGCAAGCGCATCGTGTGGGACATGATGCCAGAGGGCGATGGCGCCTATGGCGATGGCAAGGTCTGGAGCCCGGACCGCGACAAGACCTATGACGCCAAGATGCAGCTGAACGGCAACAAGCTGTCGGTGTCCGGCTGCGTTCTGATGATCTGCCGCGACGGCGGCACCTGGACGCGGGTTCAGTAACCCGGCGGACAAGCGAAGGGGGCGCCCGAAGGCGCCCCCTGAATCCTTGGGTCGGGCTCAGCCCGGATGCTGTTCCAGCTCGCAGACCGCGGCCTTTTCCAGTGCCGCCGCGCTGCCGGCCAGCGACAGCTCGGCCAGCTGGTCGCCTTCGTAGGTGAGCGTCAGGCTGTTGCCCTTGACCAGCGCGTAAAGTACCGCCGGATCCTTGAAGGGCACTTCGATGCCCTTCATCTCGCCCACGTCGGCGCCCTTCGACTCGGCGTCGATGCCCGCGCCACCATCCACCGAGTAGTTCAGGACGTATTTCTCGTCCTTCTTGAAGTCCCAGGCGGGGTTGACCGCCGCCAGGATGCCTTCCTTGCCCTTTTCGCGGAAGCCGACGCGCAGCAGGCTGCCGTCGGAATAGGACACCTGGGCCAGGCAGTTGTTGTCGTGGTTCGGGTCGATGAGGATGACCCAGTCGCCTTCCTTGCCCCATTCGGTCAGGTCGAGGGCGAGTGCCGGCGCGGCAACAGTGGCCAGAAGCAGCGGCAGAAGGATGCGTTTCATGTACTCGTCTCCTAGATGGGCAGGGCCGGGCGCTTGGGCGCCCGCCGTGCGCCGCCGGTCTAGGCCGACGAAGCTTCACCCGCTTTGCCGCAGGTGCCACGCCGGGCGGTCAGGGCCGCCAGCGCAGGAAATTGCCGATCAGCCGCAGGCCGGTGGCTTGGCTTTTCTCGGGGTGGAACTGGGTGCCGACGATCGTATCGCGTCCGACGATCGCGGTAATCGGGCCCGCATAATCGGCGTGGGCCAGAAGATGCGCCGGGTCGTCCACCCGGAAGTGATAGGAATGCACGAAATAGGCATGGTCGCCCGTGGCGATGCCGTCCAGCACCGGATGAGCCCGGTCGATCACCAGGTCGTTCCAGCCCATGTGGGGCACTTTCAGCGCCGGGTCGCCCGGCGTGATGCGCACCACCTCGCCCCCGATCCAGCCGAAGCCGGCGGTGTCCTCGTATTCGCGCCCCCAGGTCGCCAGCATCTGCATGCCCACGCAGATGCCAAGAAACGGCACGGCCCGAACCGTCACCGCTTCGGCGATGGCCTCGGCAAGCCCGCCATAAGAGCCAAGCGCGCGGCGGCAGGCCGGAAAGGCCCCGTCGCCGGGCAGCACCACGCGGTCGGCGCGGGCCACATCCTCGGGGCGTGATGTGACCAGCACTTCGCCCGCGCCGACCTCCAGCGCCATGCGCTGGAAGGCTTTCTCGGCCGAATGAAGGTTGCCGCTGTCGTAGTCGACCAGGACCGTAAGGCTCATGGGACCGCCCGTATCTGCAGCGGGAGCGAAGGGGCCCGTGTTTTATTAAATGAAATCATATACTTGCCGTGGATCTCTTTCCTTCGCGCCCCTGTGGAGGCACAGCCATTGCCGGTGGCTCTCACAGCGCGCCCTTGGTCGAGGGCAGCATGCCCGCCATGCGCGGATCGGGCTCCACAGCCTCGCGCAGCGACCGCGCAACCGCCTTGAAGGCGGCCTCGGCAATGTGGTGGGCGTTGATCCCGTGGATCAGGTCCACATGAAGCGTGATGCCGCCGTGGGTGGACAGGGCCTGGAAGAACTCACGCACCAGCTCGGTGTCGAAGCTGCCGATCTTCCCCGCGGGGAAGGTCACGTTCCACACAAGGTAAGGCCGCGCCGACAAATCCAGCGCGCAGGCCACCTGAGCATCGTCCATCGCCAGCCGGAACGCGCCGTACCGGCGAATGCCCCGCTTGTCGCCCAGGGCTTTCGTCAGGGCCTGGCCAAGCGTGATGCCGACGTCCTCGACGGTGTGGTGGTCGTCGATATGGGTGTCGCCCTTGGCGCGGATCGTCAGGTCGATCAGAGAGTGCCGCGCCAGCTGGTCCAGCATGTGGTCGAAGAAGCCCACGCCGGTCTGGCAGTCATACCGGCCGGTGCCGTCCAGGTTGACGGCGACCTCGACCGAGGTCTCGGCGGTGGTGCGGGTGACGCTCGCTTCGCGCATGGCGGCTCCTGACGCTGACGGGGCCTTATAGGGCGGCGCCCCGGCGCAGGGCAAGCCGCAGGGTCACTCGCCGCGCAGGGTCTTCTGGAAGGTGGAGAAGAGCGCGTCGTTGCAGGCCAGAACCGAACCCGACTCCAGCGGATCCTGCCCGTCGCGGATGCCCGAGACGAAGCCGCCCGCTTCCTTGACCAGGATCAGGCCGGCCGCGATGTCCCAGGCGTGGAGTTCGCGCTCCCAGAAGCCGTCGAAGCGGCCGGCGGCGACATAGGCAAGGTCGAGCGCGGCCGCGCCGAGGCGGCGCATGCCGGCGACTTCGCCCATCGCGTGGCGCAGTTCGATCAAGTACTTGCCGTGGTTGCCGCGGCCGAGATGCGGCATGCCGCAGCCGATGACGGCATCCGAAAGATTCTTGCGGGCCGCCACGCGCAGGCGGCGGTCGTTGAGGAAGGCTCCGCCGCCGCGCTCGGCGGTGAAGAGTTCGTCCGTCGCCGGGTTCAGCACCACGCCCGCGACGATCTCGCCATTGCGCTCCAGTGCGATGGAGACCGCGAAGCACGGAATGCCGTGCAGGAAGTTGGTCGTGCCGTCGAGCGGATCGACGATCCAGCGGTGCGCG
>Ga0209368_1000505_pt1 | contig 31091 bp, 28 predicted proteins | sample EBPBio242008_DNA_FD_185862 | JGI IMG/M metagenome (GOLD analysis project Ga0209368, IMG submission 185862) | Wastewater treatment Type I Accumulibacter community from EBPR Bioreactor in Madison, WI, USA - Reactor 1_4/24/2008_ DNA (SPAdes)... | ecosystem: Engineered > Bioreactor > EBPR >...
CTTCCTGATCGTCGTCGTGACGCTGCCCTTCATCGGTGGCTTCGTCGGCGTGAACGTCAACGTCGTGCTGCTGGTCGCCCTGCTGGTGTGCCTGATCCCAACCACCATCGGCGGGTTGCTGCCGGCCATCGGCATTGCCGGCATGAACCGCGCGCTACAGGCCAACGTGCTGGCCAAGTCGGGCAAGGCCGTGGAGGTCGCAGGCGACGTAGACGTGCTGCTGCTGGACAAGACCGGCACTATTACCCACGGTGATCGGCAGGCCACTGCGTTCCACGCGCTGGCCGGGGTGGACGCTGCGCAACTGCGTCAGGCGGCGCTGCTGGCCTCGCTGGCGGATCCGACGCCGGAAGGCAAGTCCATCGTCAAGCTCGCACGCGGCAAGAACGAGAAGCTCGATGAACCCGAAGGCGCGCATTTCGTGCCGTTCTCCGCGCAATCGCGCATGTCGGGCGTGGACCTGCCTGGCGAGCGCGTCGTCCGCAAGGGTGCGATGGACGCGATCGCGCGGCATGTGCAGATGCTGGGCGGCGTCATCCCCGCAGAACTCGAAGCGCGTGTCGCGGATGTGGCTCGCAAGGGTGCCACGCCGCTCGTGGTCAGCGATGGCCGGCACGTGTTGGGCGTCATCGAACTGTCCGACGTGATCAAGCACGGCATCAAGGAGAGGTTCGCCCGCCTGCGCGAGATGGGCGTCAAGACCGTGATGATTACGGGCGACAACCCGCTCACGGCGGCGAACATCGCGGCCGAGGCCGGTGTCGATGACTACATCGCCGAGGCGCGCCCGGAAGACAAGCTCGCGCGTATCCGTGCCGAACAGACTGGCGGTCGCCTGGTGGCGATGGTGGGCGACGGCACCAACGATGCGCCGGCGCTGGCCCAAGCCGACGTGGGCCTGGCGATGAACTCGGGCACGCAGGCGGCTAAAGAGGCCGGCAACATGGTCGATCTCGACTCCGATCCGGCCAAGTTGCTCGCCGTGGTGGAGATCGGTAAGCAGCAGCTCATCACGCGCGGCGCGCTGACTACCTTCTCGCTTGCCAACGACGTGTCCAAGTATTTCGCCATCCTGCCGGCGCTGTTCGCCGCAACGATCCCGCAGATGGCGGCGCTCAATGTCATGAACCTGTCGAGCCCGAACAGCGCCGTGCTGTCGGCGCTGATCTTCAACGCCATCATCATTCCGCTGCTGATTCCACTGGCCTTGCGCGGCGTGCGCTTCAAGCCCGCGAGCGCGACGCAACTGCTGCGCAACAACATGCTGGTCTATGGCGTGGGTGGCGTCCTGCTGCCCTTCATCGCGATCAAGGTGATCGACGTCGCGATCTCCGCCATGTTCTCTCTCTGAGGATTCGATCATGTCTCATAACGCAATTACGACTCTCCGCAAGTCGGACAATGTGTCCCCGGCCATCTCCGACAAGGGCCTGCTCCGCGGCTCCATCGGCCTGGCGATCATTTCGCTGGTCGGTTTCGGTCTGCTGTATCCGCTGGCGGGCGTCGGACTCGGCCAGGCGCTGTTCCCGAGCACGGCCAATGGCAGCCTGATCGAGCGCGATGGCAAGGTTCTCGGCTCCTCATTGGTGGCGCAGCCGTTCTCGGACGATCGCTACTTCCAGTCGCGCCCCTCCGCGGCCAACTACGATGTGATGGCGGTGGCTGGGAGCAACCAGGCCCGTACCAATCCAGACTTGCGCAAGCGTGTCGATGAGACGCGAGCTGCCCTGGCGCAAAGGTATGGTGTCGAACCTTCCGCTATACCCAGCGATCTGGTTACTCAATCCGGCGGCGGCATCGACCCGCACATCAGTTCGCAAGCCGCCGCCATCCAGATTGATCGCGTGGCACATGCGCGCGGTGTTTCACGCGATGTCATCGAAGGCTTGGTGTCCCAGCATACGGAGGGAAAGCAACTCGGTTTGCTGGGCCAGCCTCGCGTGAATGTGCTGGAGTTGAATCTGGCGCTGGATGCGGTCGCCAAGACGCCTGTGGCCAAGCAATGACTGCACTGAGTCGCTATGTTCAGACCGAAGACCTGCTGCTCGGCTTGGAGGTCGCTGACAAGCGGCAATTGTTCCAGACCATTGGCCTGCATACTAAACGCATCGGCAATTTGCCTGCGGATGCCGTCGCCTCCGCTCTGATGCGACGAGAAATGGCAGGATCGACGGCGTTGGGTCTAGGCGTTGCCATTCCCCATGCCAGGGTAAGCGGTCTGAATCATATTCGCGCTCTGTACGTGCGTCTCGTGCCAGGACTGGACTTCGATGCCCCGGACGCGGGGCTCGTATCCGACGCCCTGGTGCTGCTGGTTCCCAGTCCGGCAAATCAGGAGCATCTTGAGCTTTTGGCTCATACGGCCTCGCTGTTCTCGGATCGAGCATTTCGAGGGGCCTTGCAAGCCTGCAAGAAACCTATTGAAATCAAAGCATTATTTGATGGATGGACGCCGGAGGCACTTGCGCGATGTGATCCATCACGGATCGGAAACGCAAGGTAAGACGATATGCAGGCAATGACAACACGTTGAGGATTGGTTCTGTCATGGGAACCGAACATGCGGGACAGGCCGACGCCCTATTGGGTGAACTCCGGCGCCAGACGGCGGGACGCCTGACGGTGTTCCTGGGCGCTGCCCCTGGCGTCGGCAAGACCTACGCCATGCTGGCACGCGCACGCGAACTCCACCGCCAGGGGGTGGATATCGTCATTGGTATCGTCGAGACGCATGGTCGCAGCGAGACGCAGACGATGGTCGAGGGATTGCCGTTGCTGCCTCGCAAGAAGGTGGATTACCAAGGGCGGCAACTGGAGGAAATGGATCTGGATGGGCTGCTGGCACGCAAGCCGGCCATCGCCCTGGTCGATGAATTAGCCCATCGCAACGCCCCCGGAAGCCGCCATGAGCGACGCTGGCAGGACGTGGAGGAATTGCTCAACGCTGGTATCGACGTTTACACCACGGTCAATATCCAGCATCTGGAAAGCCTGAACGACGTGGTGCATCAGATCACCGGCGTTCGGGTGAGCGAGACCGTCCCAGACGCCGTCTTCGAGCGCCTGCGCGACATTCGCTTGGTCGATCTGCCCGCACGCGAACTGATCGAACGCCTGAACCAAGGCAAGGTGTACCTGCCCGAGCAGGCCGCCCAGGCGCTGCAAGCGTTCTTCTCTCCGTCGAATCTCACCGCGCTGCGCGAACTGGCGATGCAGACCGTGGCTGAGCACGTCGATGCTGACTTGCGCGAGACACGCGCTGCGCGCGGCCTGGAGGGCATTTCCATCCAGCGCCATGTGCTGATCGCCATTGACGGCCGGGGGCAGTCGGAATACCTCGTGAGAGCGGGCGCCCGAATTGCCGAGCGCCGGGGCGCTCCCTGGTCGGTGGTCACGGTGGAGACCGGGCGCTCGGCCGATGCCGCCTTGCACACTGACGACCTTGACCGGACGGCCCCCACGCTCAACATGGTTGCGCGTGCGGAGCAGGAGCGCTTGACCGAGATCGACAAGGCATTCGCGCTGGCGCGCAACCTGGGGGGCGAGACGGAAGTGCTACACAACACCGACGTCACCCAAGCCTTGCTCGATGCCGCCGAGGCGCGCGGCGCACGATCCATCGTGATCGGCCGCACGCGCGAGCGCCCCATCGCCCGCATCTTCAATCGCACGCTGACGCAGCAACTGTTGCAGCGCGGCGCACGCTACGAGCTGACGATCGTCAGCACGCCGCAGGCCCGGCAGCGGGCGATGCAGTTGCCAGGTCTTGCCGGCGGTGGCCTGACGAAGCGGGAGGCCTTGCTGATCCTGCTGACCAGCGTCGGCGCTATCGGTGCAGCGGCCTTGGCCGAGCGCACGCTGGGCTTGCAGGATCTGTCCCTGATCTTTCTCGTGGCGGTCATGCTGGTCGCCTCACGGACCCGCATGCTCTCGGCCGTCATTACCGCCGGGCTGTGTTTCGTGGCATACAACTTCTTCTTCATCGAGCCGCGCTACACCTTCCTGATCAGTGCTCACCGTGGTGTGGCCACCGTGTTGCTGTTCTTGGCGGCGGCTCTGATTGCCGGGCGATTAGCTTCACAACTGCGCATGCAAGTCGTGGCGTTGCGAGCGGCGAACACGCATGCGACGGCCATGCAGAACCTGGGACGCCATCTCGCCAAGGCAGCCGATCTCGGGCAGGTCATCGCATCAGGCTCATCGGTTCTGCAATCGACCTTGCACGCCGAGGCGTGGATACGAATCAACGGCGAGTCCGGTCCCGCCGCTGCCGCGAGTCATCTGACCGAGAAGGATCTGATGGCGGCCGACTGGACGCAGCAGCACGGGCAGGCGAGCGGGCGCTACACGGACACCCTGACTCATTCGTCCTGGTTGTTTCTGCCGGTGCGCTCGGACAAAAACACGCTGGGCGTGGCCGGCTTGAGGTTCCCGTCGGGCATGGGGCGTCTTTCATTCGAGCAGCGCCGCCTGGCGGAAAGCATGGTGGAGGACATTGGCCAGGCCGCCCAGCGCACGCGGTTGGTGTCGGAACTGGAGGAAGCGCGCGTCACCGGAGAAACGGAGCGCCTGCGGTCTGCGCTGCTGTCGTCGGTGTCGCACGACCTGCGTTCGCCCCTGTCGTCGATGATCGGAGCGGCGGACAGCTTGGCTCGCTACGGCAAGGATATGGGGCCGGAAGATCAGCAAAGCCTGCTGGAGACCATCCATGTGGAAGGCGAGCGCCTAGATCGGTACATCCAGAACCTGCTCGACATGACCCGGCTCGGGCAGCAGGGACTGACGCTGACACGCGACTGGATCGGCATCGACGAACTGGTGGGCTCGGCGTCGCGGCGCCTGCAACGGTACGAGCCCGATGTCCGCATCGAACACGACATTCCACCGGATCTGCCTCCGATCCATGTCCACCCCGCGCTCATCGAGCAGGCTTTGTTCAACGTCATGGAGAACGCGGCGAAGTTCTCCCCTCCGGGGGTGCCTCTCAAAGTGCAGATTCGACGGACAGAGGACGATCAAGTGCAGATTGACATCTCGGATCGGGGGCCGGGCATTCCAGAGGAAGAACGACGGCGCATCTTCGATATGTTCTACAGCGTCGAACGTGGCGACCGAGGCAAGCAGGGAACAGGCCTGGGGTTGACGATCGTCCAAGGTATCGTAGGTGCCCACATGGGTAGCGTCGAGGCGCTGCCTGGCCCGGAAGGCCAAGGAACCACCATCCGCCTGACCCTGCCTTGGGGCGGATACGCGAATCAGGAGACGAAAGAGCATGATGGGACTTCCCAATGAATCGACTCCGGGTGCGTCGTCCGCCCGGATTCTTGTCGTCGATGACGAACCCCAGATCCGCAAGTTCATCGACATCAGCTTGCGGTCGCAGGGCTACGCGACCCTGCTGGCGGGAACAGGCCGGGAGGGCCTGACGCTGCTGGCCAGCAAAGGGGCCGACCTCGTCGTCCTGGACCTGGGGTTGCCGGATATGGACGGGAAGGACGTGCTCAAGGAACTGCGGCAATGGTCGCGCGTGCCCGTCATCGTGCTGACGGTACGCTCCGGCGAGGACGAAAAGGTGGCCCTGCTGGACGCAGGGGCCAACGACTACGTGACCAAGCCGTTCGGTGTCGAGGAACTGATGGCACGCATTCGCGCATTCCTGCGCACGGTGGCGACAGGAACGGAAGATGGCCCGATCTACGACGACGGGATGCTCCGAATCGACCTGGCGCAACGGGAAGTGGCCGTTCATGGAGAAGCCGTCACGCTGAGCCGCAAGGAGTTCTCTCTGCTGGCTTTGCTGGCCCGGCAGCCGGGACGGCTGGTGACGCAGGCACAGATACTGCGGGAGATGTGGGGGCCGACGCACGAGGAAGATACCCACTACCTGCGCATTCTCGTGGGCAAGTTACGCCACAAGCTGGGGGACGATGCCTCCGCTCCTCGCTACATCGTCACCGAACCTGGGGTCGGGTTGAGATTCGTCTCGAAGGAACAACAGCCGGCCTGACTCGTTCGCCGGGGATGTCCAAAGTGGCGTTGCGGGTGCGGCTCACCCCAGGGCCGGTCCACGCTGCCGTCCGATCTCCCAGGACACACCGCCGCCGCGCACCGTCGCGGCGAGCTGCTGCCCAAGCCGCTGTTCGATGATGGGCTTCCACGGCACGAGGCTGAACCCTTTGCCGTCATCGAGCATCGCATAGCGCCCGCTGGCGAGCATGACCGAGCGCCGGTAGATGCCGGCCACACGCTGCCCGTCCGTGGCCGGGCGATGCTCCAGGCCGGTCTCGGCGGCAGTGTTCTTCGCGGCTTGCGTCAGTTCCCGATTGCGCAGCGTGCCCAGCAGGTTGCGGGCGAGGATGACGCGCTGGCCGCGCCGCTGCGCGAGCCCCTGTTCTTCGAGGAAGTCGGCGCGCTGCTGCATGGCCTGCTTCGCATCGCCGCCAAAGCCCAGGTCGCCCAGCCCCCGGCCGCCGCCGATCAATTGCTGGTCAAGCCAGGTCGCGCCGATGACGCGGGCCTGCCGCTCGATGGGCAGGTGCGATTTCAGTTCCACGGCCACGCCGCCCAGGCGCTGCGCGTCGTACTGGCGGCCACGCTCGGCCAGGTCGTCCGGCACCTTCCATAGCCCTTCGGTCACACGCTCCACGATGCCGGCCCGGCGCAGGGCTTCCAGCCGCCGGACGTGGGCAGCGACGACGTCCTGCGGGTCGCGTCCGGGCGTGGCCCGGCCCTGCTCGATGGCCAGGTGATGGTCGGCACGGTACAGGCCATCGCTCGCCAGCGCGGCGATGTTCTTGTCGGCGGCGCGCACGTCGGCCGAACCCTTCACCTCCACCACCGCGCCCGTGGGATAGTTCGCCAGCTCGTCGCGGGCGTTCAACGCGACGTAGTGGGCCTTGCCGTCCACGCCGTCGATGACCAGATAGCCCCGGTCGCGCAACCCGTCGGCCAAGCCCTTGGCGGCCACGCGGCCGATGACGGTACGGCCATCCTCGCCCGGCTCGAACACCGCCAGTTCGCGCGGCTGGCCGCTCATGGCCCGCTGCATGGTGCGGATGATGTCGCCGCGCTCGCCCAAGGTGCGCAACGTCTTCTCCGCGTCCGTATGGACGGCCCAGGTGCCGGGCTGCACCTCGTCGGCCAGGCCCAGGCGCTGCAAGCGTTGCAGGCGGCCGATCAGCAGCAGGCGTTGGCGCTGCAAGCGGGGTTCGTTGAGCCGTTCGACATGCACCCGGCCATCCTCGCCGGCCTCGCGTTGCAAGGTGCGATCCAGACTCGTCCACTGCTCCTGCTCCACCTCGCGCCCCAAGGTCTGCTGGATCTCCAGTTCGGTGCGCGGCCCCAGCCATTCGGTCGCCAGTTCGGCGGCCCGATGGCGGAAGCCGTGGGCGATGTAGTCGCCCGCGATGATGAGGTCTTTGCCGGTGTCATCGCGCCCGCGCACGATCAGGTGGGTGTGCGGGTTGTCGGTGTTCCAGTGATCCACCGCCACCCAATCCAGCCGCGTGCCCAGGTCGGCTTCCATGCGGTTCACCAGATGCCGGGTGTAGGTGCGCAGGTCGTCCAGTTCCGCGCCGTCTTCCGGGGAAACGATGAAGCGAAAATGGTGCCGGTCGTCGGCGCAGCGTTCCTTGAAGGCGTTCAGATCGGCTTCGTCGGCCTGCGGCCCGTAGGCCCGGCCCGGTTCGCCATCGCGGCCCGCGCCGTCGCGCTCGACGTAGCGCAGGTGCTTGGCGAGCGATTGCGGACTGGCCCGCTGGTGATTGACCAGCAAGGTCTTGATGGTCACGCGCCGCGACATGGGCGTCAGCTTCGCCCCGGCGAAGCGCGCCGCCGTGTGGCCGCGCCCCAGGCGCGAGCCAGGCCGCTGGCCGGTGCCGGCCGCCCCAGGGCGGCGCACCGCCGACTTGCCGCTGCTGGCTTTGCCGGCCTGCTTGAGCACCTTGGAAATGAAGCTCTGCCCCTGGCCCTTGCCCCGGTTCTTCGGGGCGCTGGGACGCACGCGGAAATCGTCGTCGCGGCGGTCGGTCATCGCCGTTCTCCCTGCAAGCTCTGGCGTGTCCTGTGGTGCGAAGCACGCGGACATGCCTGCATTGGCGCGACCCTCGCGCCCCACGCGGCACGGTGGCGAAGCCGCTCCGTGCTGCGTTCCCCCCATGTGCAGACTGGCTTTCGACGCGGCCCGGTGCCGCGTCCTTTTGTCTTGCCTTCCGCCTTTGCCCCTCGCTGACGCTCCGGGCAGCGGCGGCCCGGCGGCGCTGCTGCGCGAGCAGCCAGCGCGCCGGCGAACGCGGCGACGGCCATAGGCCGGCAGCGTTCGAGGCAAGACACCTGCACATGGGAAGGCAGCGCGAAGTGCGGCGCCCGATACGAAGGATCGGCGTTCGCACTGCACGCGCGACGACATGCGGAAAGCCACGGGATCGGCACGCCCGATGGCACGACAAGATGCACGGCAACGTGTAGCGAGTCGGCGGCCATTATGGGCGGGCCTCCAGCCAGATCGGGCGCGCGACGCCGATCACGGCGGATGCGCTGACCGGCCCGAAATACCGGCTGTCGAACGACGCCGAATTGGTCGAACTGAGCAGGAACAGTTCGCCAGGCCGAAGCTGCCGGCACTGCGGCCAGGATGGCAACGGACGGCCCAGCCGGTCGGCGGGCCGAACGGCGGCCACCGGCACGCCGTCGATCCACACCAGCGCATCGAAAACGCAAACCTGCTGTGGCGCGACCGCGCCCACGCGCTTGAGCAGCGGCACGCGCGCCGGCAGGTAGCCGCGCTGCGCGGCCAGCGCGGCGGCGTCTGGCGGCAGCGTGGTCAGGACGATGCTGTCCACGGACAACGGACGTGGCGGCGAGCTGGGCCGATGGTGCAGCGGATCGACGCGATACCAGCCGACGGCCACGCTGTCGGACGGGTTGTAGATCAGGCGCGGTAGCGGCTGCACGAACGAAGCCCAGGCCAGCGCAGCGAGGCCGCAGGCGGCGAGGCCCGCGAGCACGATGCGAGCGCGCAAGCGTGAGCGGGCGTACGAGTGAGGACGCGGCGCAGTGCCAGGGGTGGAAACGGTGGTCATGGCAGCGCCCTCCCGATCATCCAGGCGGCGTGCCGCTCGGCGGTGTATTCGGGCAGCGGCAGGCGCGCGGCGAGCCGGTTGGCGAGCGTGCGCCAGTACGCGGGCGAGACGGCGACAGGCGCGATGCCCAGCGCCTCGATGGCGTCGATGCGCTCCAGCACGGCGCGCACTTGCCCGTCGCCTTCGGCGTGCAGCAGCAGGCGCGCGCCCGGCTGCACGCCGGGGATGCGCTGCGCCGCATCCAGCGGTGCACAGGCTTGCATCACCATGAGCTGCCAGCGCACGGTGCCGTAGTCGTTGGCCTGCCAGCGCACGCGGCAGAACACAGCGCCCGGCAGGAACACCGCGCTGCGCCGCCAGCGGTCGAGCTGGTGCGTGCGCGCGGGTTCGCCGAAGCGCAGGTAGAGCTTGAAACGGGCCTCGATGTAGGCCAGCGCCACGCGCGTCAGCGGCGCGCTGGCCGGCTGGCCGGAAGGCGCAGCCAGTGCAGCCGTGGCCGCGACGGCGGCAGGCGAAGCGGATGCGGTCATGGTGTGTTCTCCCTGCGGTTCTCGGGAAACTCCCGTTCCAACAGGCCGCGCAGCAGGTCGGCCACGGTCACGCCTTGCGTGAAGGCCGATACCTTGATGCGCGCCCGCATGGCGGGCGTGATGTCGAGGGTGAGGCGGGCCGTGTAGAGGTCGCCCTTGCCCAGCGCATCGGCGTCGCCCTGGCGAATCCACGCTTCAGCGTGCGGATTCGCGGGCGGACGCGCGCCGATGCCGACGCGCTTTGCTGCACGCTTGCTGTTCGGTGGTGGCTTCGCTGTCATGTCGTCCACCGCAGCAGTTCGTCCACCAGGGCGGTGATTTCCCGTGCGGCGGCGCTGTCCGGCGCCGTCTCGCGTGCAAGCCGGCCAGCGGCCACGCTGTCGGCGAACACGATGCGCTGATGCACTTCCGCGCGCAGCGCAGGAAGCGGCTGGTCGGCGAGCGCCTGGCGCGCTTCGCGCCCGATCACGGTGGTACTGACGCGCCGATTGATGACGAAGGCCGCGCGCAGTGCAGGCCGGAACACCTGCGCTTCACGGAGCAGCGCCACCATCTCGGCGCTGGCCCACACGTCATAGGGGCTGGGCTGCACCGGGATCAGCACACGCTCGGCCGCCAGCAGCGCAGAGCGCGCCAGGGCGGCAATCCGGGGTGGCCCATCAATGACGACGTGATCGGCCCGCCTGGCGAGTTCTGGCGCTTCCTGATGCAGTGTTTCGCGTGCGAGGCCCACGGCGCTGAACAGCCGTGGCAAGCCTTGCTGGCTTCTGCGCTGCGTCCAGTCCAGCGATGAACCCTGCGGGTCGGCGTCCAGCAGGACGACGTGCTGGCCGCGCGTTGCCAGCTCGCCGGCGATGTGCGTGGCGAGCGTGGTCTTGCCCACGCCGCCTTTCTGGTTGAGCAGAGCGACGATCATGGCCTGGCCCTCCATGCTGGAAAGCCGGGCTTTTGCTGCTGCGTTTGTGGCCGCGTGGTGGTTGTCCACCGCAGCGGCGCTTCCCTACTAAAAGTTAGAGAATTTAAGTTAGGGAAGTTAGAGGGCGCGCAAACCCAGCACTGGCGCGGGTTTGCGGCCGATCGGCACGCCTGATAGCACGATAGTCCCACGCCTGATAGCACGATACCCCGCACGCCTGATAGCACGACACCATTCACAGGTTGTCCCGGAGTTATCCCCGTGCCGTTTGCGGCACGGGCCGGAAGGTCAGCAACTCCATGCCGTTGTCCGGCATCCGCTCGATGCCCAGGACGTAGCCGGGCAGCGACTGCCGCGCGACGAGCGCGCGCAAGTCGCAGGCGAAGTCGTAGGGCTTGGCGGTACTGCCCGATTTCTGGTGCAGGTAGCGAAAGTCGAACTGCCAGCCGTGTTCCTGCTTGCCGCCATGCTTGCGCACCAGGCGGTACAACCACCGCTCGATGCCGCCCGTGAGCCGGAAATACGCCGGGTCGATGGTCAGCACCAGGGCGGCGTCGAGCACGCCCGCATAGAACCAGTCGGGCAGGATCAGCTCGATGCCCAGCGGCGTGCCGCTGGCGTCGGCCAGCTCCTTCCATTCGTTGATCCACGAGAAGCGGTGCAGGCGCCGCCCGGTCGTCTCGCGGATGGACGTGGCCACGGTGGTCGATTGCAGGCGATCCAAGGCCGCTTTGAGGCGCTGGTAGTCGCGCAGCGACTTGCCGCGTCCGATGAAGTGCAGGATCTCGTAGGGCGTCGCGCGGATCAGCCGCGACGTGGGCAGGCCGGCGTCCTTCGCCTCCACGATCTGCGACGCCGCCCAAATCAGCACGTCGGCATCCCAAATCGTGGCGATGCCGTGCTCCTGCGTGCCTTCTACGCGGATCGTGATGTTGCCCGCCCGAAAGTCGATGGGCTTGACCCGCTTGGACTTCGCCAGCGAGAAGAACGGATAGGCCATCAAGTCCTGGCTGTCGCGCGGTGCCATGTCGCCCGGCAAGGCGCGGAACAGGTCGAGCTGTTCGCGCTCTTGCATCGGCCGCTGCCGCACGGGCAGCGCGGGGCTGGACATGGCGATGGCCTGACGCGCGCCAGCGATCAGCGCGCACGGCTGTCCGCCGAGTGGTGCTCGGCGTACTCGGGATCGGAAGTCGTCTCGAAACTGCGGTCAGCCGCCCAGGCATCGAGGTCAGCCACGGCGTACATGACGCGCCGGCCGAACTTGCGAAAGCGCGGGCCGCCGCCGATCACGCGCTGTTTCTCCAGCGTGCGCGGCGACAGGCGCAGGTACTCGGCGGCTTCGTCGTTGGTGAGGTAACGCTGCGGCTGCGCGGCAGCGGTCGAGACAGTGGCGGCAGGCCGTAAGGGAGCGGGACGCATGGTGTGAACCTCCATCGGTTGAAAACGCCCGGCCACACAGCGCGACCGGATGGAGGCAGTCTCAAGAAGCAAGGGGTTTTCGATCAGGGACGTTTTGCGTCGTTTGCAAAACGTCCCTTCTCAAGCGGCGCAAGCTGTGCTAGGCGGCGATAGCCGCCGCGCATCAGCGCATCGCCGCGCCGCACGAGGCGGCGCACACGGGCGCGCAGGTCGCCGTCGGCGTGCCAGTCGGCCGCCACGGCATCGGCGCCGAACAGCCCTTCGGCGACTTCGCGCAAGGACGCGCCCGCCAGGGCCGCGTCGAGCGCCTGCAAGGTGTGCAGCTCCAGCAGCGCGGCAGGTGGTGGCCTGGGCTTGGCGTCGGCCAAGGCTGGGCCGGGCGTATGGCGACGCGCAAGCGCGGCAGCGCCGCCGCGATAGGCATAAGCCACGGCCATGCCGTCTTCCAGGCCATGCGCGAGCGTGAAGCGCAGGCAATGGCCTGGGCTGCACGCGATCAGCGCCAGCCCTTTGCCGTCATGCAGCAGTTGCTTGTGGCCGGGGATGCTCCAGAACGCGAACGTGGTGGCATCCTGCGGTGGGTCGGCGTCAGGGTGGAGCTGCACCACGGCCGCATGACCAGGCAGCCAAGCCGGATGCGCGTCACGCGCATCCAGGGCTGGGTCTTCCAGCAGGCGCAGGCCCCAGCGATGCGCCGCTCCCTGTGCCGTCTGTGGCCGGCGATGGCGACGCAGCCAGTCGAGCCGGTAGTCGGGGTTCCTGCGCAGGTATTCCCAAGCGAGCGCAAGGTCGTCCAGATGCAGCGCGTACAGGTACGCGGCTGTCGGATACCAAGGCTCGGCGCTGCGATCGACCATGACGCCATCTCCCTGCGAACAGGACTGGCCGCCACGGAAGGACTACGCGCTACATCGTCAGAACATCAGGGATTGCAAGGTGGCTGGTGGGTGTCAAGACCGATTGGCTCCGATGCGTTGCGGTATTCGTCTCAATGCTGCGGCGGCAACGCCCCGAAATGGGGCGCCGTACAGACCAGCTTGCCGCAGCCCGCGTCGGGCATCATGTCTATTTGGATCAGACTGGTGCGGCTGCACCGCAAGAATGCTGATTGAGACCTGCCCGGTATGACATCAGACTGAAAAAGTCACAGTAGGCTGTGCTCAGTCCGGGATAGCCCCATCTTGCTCGGCCAAGCAGGTGTATTCCGACAGTGTGCGTGTGGGCTGGAAATAGAGATCGCGCATCACGGGCTGCTTGCGTGGCCCGACGATGCCGGCCAGCTCGGACAGCTTGACGGTGCCTTGCGCCGGCATCCCGATCCCCAAGTCGATGAGCCCCCAGGCGGTATCGCCATCGGCGGGGTCGAGCGCGGCCAGCAGCCAGGTCACATGCGCGTCCGGCGTGAACAGCCGCACCACGGGCACAGGGTCGATGGCTTGCCCAGCAGCGCGGGCCGCGCCGTTGGCGAGCAGTTGCGCGCGCTCCGGGGCGGTGGTGAGTGACTGGGGCATGGTCGGCAATCCCACAAATCCAATGATGCACGAATGCGGCTTCACGCCGAAGCGCGGAACCGCCAAGCCGGATGTGCGCCTTCGTGCGCAAGCGCGGATGCGGTTTCGTGGCTTTGCTGAAACCCGCTGATGCGAATTTCCGTAAAGGCACAGAGACGTAGAACAACACCAAATGAACACTATAGATTGTAGCCCTATAGGGCGCAATGGGCTGTCATCTTGGTTTTTCGAGGGAAACCATAGGTGGCGGCTGGGAACTCATTGGCGAAGGCGTTGAAGACGGTCAGGAAGGCGCGTGGCTTGAGCCAGGAAGCCTTCTCTGACGTGTCCAGCCGCACCTACATGAGCTCCCTCGAACGCGACCTCAAAAGCCCGACTCTGCATAAGCTGGCCGAGCTGTGCGAGGTGATGGAGATCCACCCGCTCACGCTGCTGACGCTGGCCTACGCGGGCGACAGCCCGCGCAAGGCCGACGAGCTGCTGGCGCAGGTGCGTCGGGAGCTGGAGGCGGTGTTGAAGGAACGCGACGCGGCGAAGCCGCGCGCATGATGTGGTGATGTGCTGCGACCAGCAGCACAGCGCCCCGCCGCGATGGGCGGGGCGCTGCGGCGGTCACGCCGCCTGGGGCTTGCTGCGCGACCAGATCAGGTCGTGCGTGCCGTCCTCGCCTTCGATCAGGCGGGCATAGACCGCTGCCGGGAACGAAGGATCGTCGAGGGTCACGGACAGGTACTCGCGGCCGGCCTCGCTGGTCTTCTTCCATGCCGCGCCGATGTCGTGGCCTGCAGCCTGGAGGCGGAAGTCGGGGGCGTTCTCGCTGCTGCCCTTGTCGTTGGGAACCAACTTGACCTTGACGTTGAGCGTCAGGGTGCGCAGCGTGCCGGTGAAGCCGTCTTTGTCGGTGGTGAAGGTGCCGATGTTGGCCATGATGTTTCTCCTTTCGGTTGAACAAGGTTCGCGCCCATCGCGTCCTTGTTGTGATCCGGCCGGCGGGGGATGGGCTGGCTACACCGCCTGCGGTCGAAACGCAGTGGAGAACCGGGAGGCGAAAAGAATTTGCTGCGCGAGGAAGCCGCACAGCGGCGGGGAAATTGTTTTCGCTGGACGGTTGCGGCCATGAAGCCCGAGGCGCAGCCGCGCCCCCGCCAGGATTCACAACGAGACAAGGACGCCTTGGGCCGGACCACTCCGAAAGGAGATAGGGCCGGCTCGGCATCCCCGCCCGAAGGCTTCTCCGGCTCGCCCCCCCTGACGCGAGCCAGGTCAACCACCCAACGACAGGCGAGCACGCTCCTGCTACACCTTGCGGCGCAGGTCTTGAGGCGCGGTGTGGAAGCTCCATAGCGATGCCGGGCGGGTTGTCCGTGAACCGTCCTTCGTGACGTGATGGGCAGGAACCGCCAGCGTTGAGGACGGCACGCATCCGCACAACCTGCCGCAGCAAGCGCCAGCGTGTTCGCCAGCGGCCCGTCCATCGCGGCGGGGCGCTGGCCAGGCCGATCCGGCGCAGCCGGTTCGGCGGTGTTTGAGGGGCGCCAAGCTGCGCGCGGCGGGGATAGCCCGCAGGGCGTTCCCCTGGAGGCAAGCGAAGCGCGCAGCGCCGCAGGCGCGAAGGCGTGAGGGATTGAAGCCGAATGGCCGTGACGGCGAAGACGGCACGGGGCGCAGCCCGAAAGCCCGGCGGCGCATCGCGCCGATACGCCCATTTCCGCATTCAAATCTAGTCGTTCGATACTGTTGGTTTCGGAAGCATCGAAGTATGGAGGCGCTACATGCCAGAGAACTACCTCGAACAATCACGCGATATACAAGCCCGAATGTCCAGTATGGGGCTTACGTTAGACCATCTGAAGATGATCGGAGCCTTCATCGTTGCTTATGGTCTGTTTGAAACGACATTGGAGCGAGCGCTGTGGGCGCTTACGGAAACCAACGTAGCAGGCGTTCGACCCTTCACGGAAAAAATGAAGTCAGAAGATCAGTTCAAGGCGTTGGGAAATGGGAACCCGAAACTTAGCGCCAAATGCAATGCCGTGTTGAAGGTTGCGGCAGAAGTGGCCGAAGACTTGAACGAGTATCGCAACAGCCTTGTTCACGGCCATCTAATCTCATTCCCAGGCGGTGGTACACCGTCATTCATGAAGAACCCGGCTTGGCACCAGGAGAAAAGGAACAAAGCCGTTGGCGATGCCTATATTGACGAACCGTTTCAGGATCTTGTCCTCGTCGCGGCTTGGACACTTGCAAGGCTTGCACGACTTGTAGAGAAGTCGTTGGTAGAACCGGAATCTCAACGCGCCATCGAAGCTCTGGAAGGAGACGTTCGCAGGGCACGCAGCTATGCCGGCGAAGCACGGCATCTGCGCGCCCTTATGAATCATGAAAAATACTGAAGGAACCGCGCCGCGTTTCTATGCAACACGGTGTAGCTCTATCAGGGGCTGTTCCGATTCGACTATTGGCCTTGAACAGCGGGCGCGGCCACTGCCGCGCCCGGATTTGCTTTTCGCCGGCGCCCAGGACGACACGGCCTGGGCGCCGGTGTTGATCGCGGTCGGTCCTTCGTCCCGATGAACTATTGTACAAAGCGCAGCGCCCCGGACGAAGCCGGAGCGCTCGCATTCGGTATAGGTCAAGCGGCCAGCGCTTCGGAGGATTCATCCGCCATTGCCCCGGCATCTCCCGGCGCATCCTGTTCCTGCGCTTCCTCCGGTACAGCTTCCGGGCCTTCGGCCTTGAAGATGGCGGGCATCCAGCCCGTGCCATCCGCCAGCCGCTCGGCTTCGCTGGCAATGTCGGCCTTCTTCAACTTCGCCAGCCGGGTGACTTGCTCCGGCGCATACTCGCCCACGGCTTGCAGAATCGCGGCCTTCGCAACGTGCTTGAAGTAGCCTTCTGCGGTCGGTTGCCACCATGCAGCCATGTCGAGGCCCACGGCCTGCGCCAGTTCCTCGCCGCGCTGGTGCGGCGTGGCGCGAGGCGTCACCACGTCCACCGTGGCGGCCACGCATACGGCCAGCAGCCGCACCAGTTCGTCTTGCGGCTTCGCCAGCAGCACAGCGAACAGTTCGGCACTGTCGTCCGGCAAGGCTTCACCGGCCACCTGTTGCAGTTCGCGCAGCGCCACGGCGGCGGACGATTCCGGCCAGTCCGGGGCCATGCCTTCCAGCCGGTCTTGCACGGTGAGGCGCACGCCCAACGGCAGGCCATCGCCGTAGGCGTCGGGCTGCAAGACGGTCTGCACCATGCCATGCACCAGCGCGGCCAGCGCGACTTGCGGATGGCGTGCGACTTCGATTTGCAGCGCCGCCGTGCGGTGGGCGCTCAACCGCTGCGCCAGCCGGTCGGACAGGCTCGCGGCCTTGGGCGCGTCGTCGTCCTCGTGCTCGTCGTTGGCGGCTTCGCCTTCGGTGCTGCCGAAACCGCGCCGCAGCTTGTCGAGCGTACGCAGCGCCTTCGCCTCGGCTTCGCGCAGCAGGCCGCGATGAATGACGGCCTCGCCGTTGCGGTCGATGGTGACGATGGCACCGGCCACGTCGCGCACCTCGGGCGTATAGCCTTGCAAGGCGTCCTCCGCGTCTTGCAGTTCCCCGACCACCTGATCGCGCCGCTGTTCCAGCTTCTCGGCCTTGGCCTCGTCCTCGGCGTCGCAGGCTTCTTCCAGTTCGGCGTCGATCTTTTCGAGGCGGGTTTCCAGCGAGGCGATGCGGCGGGCCTCGCGGGTCGTCGGCTCGCGGCGATGGCGCGGGGCGTTCTGGAACGCCTGCCGTTCCTCGCAGGCCAGATGCGGCACGGCCTCCACCCATGCCCATCCCTCGGCGCGCACGTCCTCGGCCAGCGTTTCCAGCTTGTCGCGCACCAGCGTTTCCAGCACTCCGGTATCGGTGAGGTAGGTTCCGGCATCGCCTTCTGCGAACAGGTCGCGGCGGATGCCGCCGTTCGCTGCCTTGTAGGCGTCCAGCCCGGCGAAGCGCACCAGCGGGTGCGTGGCGTCGATTTCGCGCTCGGTCAGGCGCTCGCGCAGCTTGGACGGGCTGCGCTGCCATTCCGGCGCACCATAGAACGCGGCTTCCTGCGCAGCGTGGTCGTCGGTGATGGTCAAGGCCATCAACTGTTCCAGCGTCACGCCACCGGCGCGATAGTCGGCCATCAGGCGCGGCGAGACGTTCGCCAGCTTCAAGCGGCGCTGCACCACCAGCGGGGACACGCCGAAGTCGGCGGCAATGTCCTCGATGGGCCGGCCTTCCTTGACCAGCGCGGCGAAGGCCGCGAACTGGTCGGCGGGGTGCATGTTCTCGCGCTGCACGTTCTCCGCGAGGCTGACGGTGCGGGCGGACGCATCGGCCACCAGCAGGCACGGCACTTCGTAGTCGGCGGGGATGCGCTTCTTCTTCGCCAGCAGCTTCAAGGCGGTCAGGCGGCGGTCGCCTGCGACGACTTCGTATTGCTCGCCATCGGCGGCGAGGATGACGATCAGGTTTTGCAGCAGGCCGATGCGGGCAATGCTCGCGGCCAGTTCGGGGATGGACTGGCGCGGGGTCGTCCGCACGTTGCGCTTGGAACGGCGCGGCAGCAACTGCGAGAGGGGAACCAAGATCAGGTTCTTGGACGGGTCGGCCACTTCCAGCGGCGCGGCAGCTTCGATGGCGACGGCTTCGGTTTTAAGTACGGCGTTCATGGTGATAACTCCTTGCGGTTAGGGATGCAGCAGCGAGAGAAGCGGCAAGGGCTGCTGCCTGCCCCTGCCGCGTGGGGATTCAGGCTTTCAACTGGCGCAGGCCATCGGCCAGCAGCCACAGGGCGCGGTTCAGGCGCACGCTTTGGTCGATGCCCTGCACGGGCCGGGTGGTCTGGCGGCGGCCATTCGCGGCGCGGGCGGACAGGCCGCCTTTGGTCAAGTTCTCCTGCGTGCGGTTGAACACGCTCCACAGGTCGCGGCGGTCGTCGTCGTGGCGGCGCGGCATCAGGATTTGCGATTCCGTGATGGGCGCGGGCTTGTCCTCGTCGTACTTCAACGCCAGCGCAGCGCGGGCGAACACTTCCGATTCCCCGGCGTCCAGCGTGATGGCGCGCATGGCATCGCGTGATTCCTGCGCCCGGTCGAAGCCGTGCAGGACTTCGTAAGCGCCTTCGATGACGTGCCCGGCTACGTCGCCCTTGTGCGGCACGCGCACGTCGGCCACGGTGTCGCCGCAGACAAGGCCATTGCTGCAAACGAAGCGGAACATCCCGGCCAGCATCTGATAGCTGCTGGTGCCGTCATGGGAGTTCAGCAGGATGATTTCGTTGGCCTCGCGGCCGTTGATCTGGCTGGCGTGGCGCAGCCGGATCATGTGCTTGGTGTAGTCGCGGCGGTCGTCGTGGCGCACGCGGGTCTGCGTCACCATGAAAGGCTCGAAGCCTTCCCCGCGCAGTTCTTGCAGCACGGTGGCGGTGGGGATGTAGCTGTACCGCTCGGAGCGGCTTTCGTGCGGTGCCTCCGCAAAGATGGACGGGGCCACGGCCCGGATTTGGTCGTCGGACAAGGGACGTTCCGAACGCAGCACCGGGGAACGGGAAGCGAAGCGGGATGCGAGTTGCATGGCATTTCTCCTGACAAAAAAAAAAGGGTTTGCTGTTCACCGCACACCGGATTCCTAGATTCGGAGCCCAGCCTTTCGGCTGTTCGGTGCGGTCGGCACGAGGAACCCGGTTGGCCCTGTTGCCACCGTCTTTCCTGAGTTCATCGCCCGCGACGGTCAGGAGCGCGCGAACGGGTGCCGTCAAGGAGGCAAGCGCAGGGTTGGTGCGGCTCGCAGGCGCAGCCGAGGACACGGCCCTGCGCGCCTTGACGGCACACGGGCGCGGGCTACAGTCGCGGACAAGGTGATGAAGTCAGGGGAGACGGCTGGACATGGCAACGGCCATCCCTCTGCGCTGACTGCACGGCAAGCGAAGCGCGCAGGCCCGGATCTGGAAGCCGGGCCGGAGGCGTCAGCCGAGCGGAGCGAGGGAACGATGGAAGCCCGTCAGGGGCGAGACGCCGCAGGCGGCTCGATGCGCAACGCGCACGACAGCGCGACCGGCCATGTTTCTTGGCCGGGGACGCCCGGACTTCAAGGCTCGATGCACAAACTCATGCGCCAGGCATCGGGAAGCAAGCGCGATTGCGCTACTGGCTGCTGTGGTCTGGCCGAGCCGGCGCAGCCGGTTCGGCGGTCTTTGAGGGGCGCCAAGCATCGCGCGGCGGGGATAGCCCGCAGGGCTTTCCCCTGGAGGCAAGCGAAGCGCGCAGCGCCGCAGGCGCGAAGGCATCGGCACCGGGCGCAGCAGAAAAAAGTGCGCCGCTCCCGAAGGAACGACGCACCGAAGTCAGCGCGACGCGATCAGCTCGCCGCCAGCGCCGTCATCGACTGCAACTGGTCGATCACGCCAGGCTCAACGAACACGCAAGCCTGCTCGTCCGCGATCGGCACGTTGAACACCTGCGCGAACACCGTGCGCCGCAGATGTGCCAGCCGGCCCGTCCGGTACGCCTGCTCGGGCTTCATGCGGCCACCGGCCTGCGAACCGCTGCGCTGCGGATCGCATTCGACCAGCGCGACAAAGCCATCGTCGGACAGCCTCTGATGCTCGGGGCACAGGCCCCAGCCGGTCGCCGTGTGGCGCTCCATGATCGCGCGCAGGCGCTTGTCCAGCAGGATGGCGCCGGTATCGAACGCCGTGCCGCAAACGAGGCAAACGTGCTGTTCGAGGGAAACGTGTGATTTGTCGTTCATGACGATCTCCGGTTGCACGGGCGGAATTGCCCGGAACCGTCGCCCTCACGGCGCAGCGCAGCAGTCAGGGGTCGCAGACGGCCGCGAGGACGCAAGCGCCATCGGCGCGCAGCCCTTGTACGGCGAGAACGCCGTGATACGGTGAAGGGACACGGCAAGACCGCCTCTTCACGCATGCGGGGTTTCCGGTAAGCGGAGCGCGCAGGCCTGGGAGGGCCGGAGGCGTCAGGGGTCAAAGCCGAATGGCCGCGATTCGGCAAGAAGCGCGGGGCGCAGCCCGCGAGCCCGCCGACGGAACGCCGTGACGCCCGACAGGGGGCTCGGCATGGGCTGTAGGCTGCCGTCGCTCTTTCACTGCACAGTAAAAATTGCCATTCGGCTGAATTTTCGGTAGAGTTCGCATATTTACTGAACAGTGAACAAGGCTCCGCGCTGCATGTTTGAGTCCACCCTGACTGAACGAGAGTTGATCGCGCGCTTGGTTGACGCCCTGCGGGAGCTACCCGAGGTAGAGGCCGACCTCGCCCAGGAGCCAGCCGCCCAGCCCAGCGATCGCGGGTACGACGCCCAGGTCGATTTGCACGTTGCTGGGAAGCCGTTCGTCCTGTTGCTTGAAGCTAAGAAGGTCGTCTTTCCGCGAGATGTCCGCCAAGTAATTTGGCAACTCCGGGCGGCGAGCCACGGGAGGCCCACCGGGCAACGGGAGAACCCCTTGCCACTCCTCGTCGCCGAGTCCATCTCCCCCGGCGCGAAGGAACTGCTCAGGAGCGAGCGCGTCGGCTACTACGACAGCGGCGGCAGCCTGTACCTACCCGCCCCCGGTGCGTACCTCTATATCGACAAGCCGCCCCCCAAAGCCCTGGCGAAGTCGGTGCGGTCGCTGTTCACCGGGCGACGTGCCCAGGTGCTTCACGCCCTGCTGGTACGGCATCAGAAGTGGTTCGGCGTCACCGAGTTGGCGCAGCAGGCGACGGTGTCGCCCGCCACCGCCTCCCAAGTGCTGACCGAACTGGAGCGCTTCGACTGGCTGGTAGTGCGTGGGCAAGGCCCGGGCAAGGAGCGCCACCTTCGCGAGCCGGCGGCCTTGCTGGACGCATGGGCCAAGCAGCTCGCCACCATCCGTCCGTCACCTGTGCGGCGATACTACGTGCCGGGCACGAAGGCGGACACGCTGGCGACGCGAATCGGCCAGGTCTTCGACGCGCACGAGGTCCAGTACGCGATCAGCCACGAAGCCGCCGCGCAGCGCTATGCGCCGTTCATTTCTCATGTCTCCCAAGTGCGGGTGCGCGTGCTGATCGGCGGGAACGCCGATGCGGCGATCGGTGACCTGGACGCGCGTGTCGTCAATGAGGGCGCCAATTTGGGGGTCATCGAAGCCAAGTCGTCAGGCGAACTACTGTTCCGCGAGCAGATCGACGGCCTATGGCTGGCCAGCCCAATCCAGATCTATCTCGACCTGCTGCGTGGCGAAGGCCGCTCCAAGGAAATGGCCGAGCACTTCCGCAAAGAAAGGATCGGCTTCTGATGGCCAAGCCCGCAACGCTCGACGGCTACAGTGACCAGTACACCGTGGACTGCGAACGTGTCCTCGTGACGCTGCTGCGCGGTCTCGGACCGTGGAAGGATTCGGTCTACCTGGTCGGCGGGCTCACGCCGCGGTATCTCGTCGCCGCACGGCCACCCGCGGTGCCGGCGCACGCCGGTACGCTGGATGTGGACATCGTGATCGACCTGCAAATCCTGGCCGACACCGAGGCCTATCACACGCTGGAGGATAACCTCAAGAAGATGGGCTTCGAGCGTGCCGAGAACGAAGCCGGGAAGAAGCTCTCGTGGCGTTGGCAGACCCGTACCGAGCATGGTGCGCTGATGGTGCTGGAACTGCTGGCGGATGCGCCGGACCTCGTTGGCGGCAAGGTACAACCGCTGCCGACCGAAGGGACGATCTCGGCCCTGAACATCCCGCACTCGTCCATCGTCTTCGACCTGTACCAAGTCACCGAGATCCAGGCCGAACTGCTGGGCGGCAACGGCATCGCCACCGAGAAGATCAAGCACGCCAATCTCGTCAGCTTCACCTGCTTGAAGTCCTTCGCGTTCGATCAGCGCTTCGAGCGCAAGGACGCGCACGACTTGGTCTATTGCATCGAGCACGCGCCCGAGGGCATGGCCGCCGTGGCCGAAGCCTTCCGCAACGAGCGGCGCGGCAAGCACGGTGCCGTCATCGAGGCCTCGCTGGCGATCGTGCGCAGCCGTTTCGCAGGCGACGAGAAGATCGAGGGCTACCGCAAGGATGGCCCCGTATCGGTCGCCAGGTTCGAGCTGGGCGAAAGCGACGAGCCAGATTTGCGTGAAGCACGGGCACTGCGGCAGCGGCAGGCCTGTGACGTGATAGAGCAACTGCTGGCTCGGATCGGTTGAGGATCGGCGACATGAACTTTCCCGCCGACATCAAAGGCTGCATGAAGGACTGCATCCTGTCCCTGTTCTGGCCACGCAAGGACATTGTGGGCTTCTTCGAAAAGCACGGATGCACGAAGGCGGAGATCGCGCGGTTGCAGATCGAGGGCGAGAATGCCCTCAAGCGACATGAAATAGTTGATGCTCTGTTCTCCGCACTCGCAGCACGTTCTGACAACGGCCTTGGCCCATTCCGGGCGATGCTGCAATCGCTACTGAGCTGGTCGCATTTCGACCCGTACTATTTCGACAAGCTACGCAAGCTGGACCGCAGCACAGCCAACAAGAGTCTGGAGCATCTCCGCCAACTGCAGGAAATTCGAGACGCCAGGATCAAGGCCGATCGCGAGCGCAGAGCTGCACAGGATGCAGCTCGCCAGCAACCCACAGCGTCGCTCGATCAACTACGCGCCGAATACCTCGATCTCCTCGCCGACAAGACCTCACGGCAGCAGCGCGGGTACGCGCTGGAACGGATCTTGGCCGAGTTGTCACGCCTCTCTCATCTGGAGACCACCGAGGCTTTCCGCGTAAACGGAGAGCAGGTCGATGGCGCAGTGAAGTTCGACGGGGAACATTATCTGATTGAAGCGAAGTGGCAGGAACGGTCTGCAAGCAACGAGCCCGTCTACCAGTTTGCCGGCAAAGTGGCGGGCAAACTATACGGACGCGGCCTGTTCATTTCAGTGAATGGCTTTAGTTCAGAGGTTATTCGTAGCCTCGTAATTGGCAAGGAAATTCAAACGCTATTCATCGACGGCGAGGATCTGATCTTGGTACTGGAAGGGCACCTGAGTTTGCGGGAGATGATCGATCGCAAAGTCAAGGCGGCACAAACCAAAGGGCTCATCTACGTCCATCCCATATCCGGTGCCGAGAAGAAGCTCTGAGATGCAGGCGATCGCTATGTCACCCAAGAACCTGTCAAAGATCCACTGGAATCAAGAATGAACAGCCTCGCCTCCAGCTATAGGGGCTATGCCGATCTAGCCAAAGCCCAAGCCGAAGGTGAGGACTACAGAGTGCTTGTGCGTCAGGTCGCGGCGTCGTCGATCGCTGTCATTGCGCCGCATGGAGGAAGGATCGAGAAGTACACGTCGGACATCGCCTGCGGCGTTGCTGGAGGAGACTTCAATCTCTACTCCTTTGAAGGAATTAGGCCGTCCGGCAACTATTCAACGTTGCATCTGACAAGCCATCGGTTCGACGAACCGCGTTGTTTGGAACTCCTGTCCAAGTGCGATTACGTCGTTGCGATTCACGGATGCGGCGGCGATGATCAACGAGTTCTCCTCGGCGGGCTTGATGGACCTTTGAAGCTGGCGATCAGAGAAGCGATGCATGGGATCGGAGTCGATGCCCAAAGCGAGGATCACCCGTTTCCCGCCACAGACCCGAAGAACATTTGCAATCGGGGACGACGCGGCATCGGTGTGCAGCTCGAACTGACATTAGGACTCAGGCTGCACGGGCCACGCGACGCGATATGCAAGGCGATCCGCTCGGTGCTGATGGCGTTGCCGAACGCGGACCAAGAAAGAGGACAAGGGAAATGATCCTGACCGACAACGAAACAAAAGTCGACCTGCTAAACAACGAGGCCATCGCTGCCACGATCGTCGGGCTGCTTCGTGCCAAGCCCGATCATCCGGTGACGATCGGCGTGCACGGCGACTGGGGGGCGGGCAAGTCCAGCGTGCTCGAAATGATCGAGGCGGGCTTTGCAGACAAGAACGATGTCCTGTGCCTCAAATTCAATGGGTGGCGTTTTCAAGGCTTTGAGGACGCGAAGATAGCCCTGATCGAAGGAATCGTCACGGGCCTGGTCGAGAAAAGACCAGCGTTGAACAAGGCGGCTGTGGCCGTCAAGGATGTCTTCCGCCGCATCGACTGGCTGAAGGTCGCCAAGAGAGCCGGTGGTTTGGCCTTGACCGCCTTCACGGGTATCCCGACGCCCGAGCAAATCGGAGCCGTCGTCGGCTCGCTCGAAGCGCTGGTGGCAGACCCCGCCAAGCTCGTGACAAAAGAGAACATCTCGACGGCCATCGATGAAGCCAAGGCCCTGCTGAAGCCGGACGAGTCCAAGAATGTGCCGGAGGAAGTGGAGGCGTTCCGCAAGGCGTTCGACCAGCTCTTGAAAGACGCAGGCATCAAGCAGCTCGTTGTCCTGATCGATGACCTCGACCGTTGCCTGCCCGACACCGCCATTGAAACGCTCGAAGCCATCCGGCTGTTCGTGTTCACCGCGCGGACGGCGTTCGTCGTCGCGGCCGACGAGGCGATGATCGAGTATGCGGTGCGCAAGCACTTTCCAGATCTGCCCGACAGCACCGGACCGCGCGACTACGCTCGCAACTATCTCGAAAAGCTCATCCAGGTTCCATTCCGCATTCCAGCCCTCGGCGAAGCTGAGACGCGGATTTACGTCACGTTGTTGTTGGCCGGCGCGGAGATCGGAGAGAACGACGAGGACTACGCGAAGCTGATCGCGGTCGCGCGGGAGAAGCTGAAACGACCTTGGACTAGCGGGGGGCTGGACGCCATGACGGTCAAGACGACGCTCGGCAAGCAGGCCGAGAAGGCGAACAATGCGCTTACCCTCAGCGACCAGATCGGCCCCATCCTGGCAAGCGGCACGAAGGGCAACCCGCGTCAGATCAAGCGCTTCCTCAACACGCTGCTGTTGCGCGAGCGCACCGCGACCGCGCGCGGTTTCGGCGACGACATCACGCTCCCCGTGCTTGCGAAGCTCATGCTCGCGGAGCGCTTCATCCCAAGGTTGTTCGAGCAGATTGCGTTCGTCGCGGCGGTCCATCCACAGGGGCTGTGCGAAGACCTTGAAACGCTTGAGAAGAGTTTGGCTGCGGCTAACAGCAAAGATGGTGAGCCGAAAGGGAAGAAGGCCGCCGAGCCTACACCTGCGCCCGACAACGCCGTGGTGACCGAATGGAAGTCGTCGGAGTCGGTGCGCGACTGGGCTCGCCTCTCGCCGAAGCTCTCAGGGCTCGACCTGCGCCCCTATTTGTTCGTGACAAAGGACAAGAAGGACTACTTTGGCCCGGTGTCGGTGCTGGGTCATCTGGCTGGCGTGGTCGAGAAGCTGTTCGGCGGCAAGATGACCGTCCAAGGCTACGAAGCCGAGCTGAAGCAACTCGTGCAGCCCGAAGCCGAAAAAGTGTTCGAGGCCGTTCGCAGCAAGATCATGAGCACGGGCACCTTCGACACCAAGCCAGCGGGTGTTGATGGCTTCGTCGTCCTTGTGAAGGCGCAGCCCGGCCTCCAGGGCCAGTTGATGGACTTCCTAGAGGCACTGCCAAGCAGCAAGTGCGGGCCATGGGTTGTCAGCGGCTGGCAGGGTGTCATCAAAGACACCGAATGTGCTGCTCGCCTGACGAAGCTGCTGGGTGACTGGAGCAAAGTCACCAATAACCCCGGCCTCAAAGCCAGCGCCGAAGCAGCGCTCAAAGATACGAAGGGAGGGCGTTGATGGGAACCTCGACAGCTTACAGTGGCCCTGGCGGTGGAACACCGCTTGTTCCATCATGGTTGGGCGACGGCGGTGACGCCCCTGCTTCCGCTCCAGGCGATGGCGCAGGGCCGGATGGCCAACCACCCGCCGATGGCGCTGCGCCGCCTGTGCCGCCAAACCGCCCGCCCATTCCCAGGACAGCAGATCCTCAACGCTTCTCCGGCGCTCGCAACAGCTTCACGCGATTTGCTGGTTCGGGCGGTGGTGATCGGGCCAACATGGGTCGCGCTGTCTCAAGGTACGTCTCAACGTCCGCTGGAGGCGCGCGCCAGGCTGCCCAACGCATGGGCGCCTCTCGGGGGGCCGGCGCACGGCTCCTCGGCTTCTTGGCCGATGCGCAAACTCGGGGTGTGCGCGAGGCGCTGCGTGCCCTGGACCTGGAATCGTTGGCAGGTCGCCCGATCACTGAAATCTTCGTGGGACTGGCCGACTACATCTGCCCAGGCGCTGGCACGGTCGATGAGGGCATCGCCCGCGAGGCCTACATCGAAACCATCGTTGAACTGGCGAGCGAAGGTCTCACCGACTTGGCAACGTTCACTCCGGATCAGATGCAGACGGTATTCGAGTTGTATGCCACCCATGCCATCGAGGCGCGCATCTGCAATGACATCGGCACCAAAGCCGTGACCATGCCGGCAGATACGCATGCGGCGCACCGCGTCGAGCAACAGCTACGTGACTTCATCCGAGGCGGGGTAAGCGACGCACTCACTCGTGCAAGGGCGGAGACACCCAATCTCACGCCCGAGCGGATTCAAGGCTTCGTGGACGCTGTGTACGAGTCCGCATTTGCGATCTTGCAGACCTTGGGCGATGCGGAGGTCAACCAATGAAGCGACAACTCCTAGCAGGCCGCTTCGGCCCCGATGACAGCTTCGATGTGACGGCAGGCGCCGATGAACAGAGAACCTATCTGCAACTCGTCGCCGGCGAAAAGTCCTTGGATCACGGCATCGGTGGTGCGCTCACCAATCTGAAGAAGATTGGGGTGTTTCCGTCGGAGATCGGCATCGACCTGCTGGTGCTGGCCGCGCATGTCCATGCGGCGGACACGCGCATCTCTCGTGCCGAGCAGTCTCAGGACTCGTGGACGCGCGAGATACGGCTCGTCGTGCCGGTCAGCGATCCAGCTCGTTGGGGCGTAGCAGCGCCGACACTTAAAAAATCTCTCGACTTCTTGACGGGTGATCGGTGGACGATCGGATTCAGGGCACGTCCGAACCGGTTCGCGACGATCGCTCAGGCGGCGCCTCCAAGCCTGATCGCTCCGCCCTTCGATTCCCTCAGCCTGTTCTCGGGGGGACTGGACAGCCTGATTGGTGCCATCGACCTGCTGGAGGATGGTGCTACGCCATTGCTGGTCAGCCACTTCGGCGAAGGTTCGATCAGCGACGCGCAGGGCAAGTTGTTCACGGGCCTGAAGAAGAACTACGCCAAATCGTCTTTCGAGCGGTTGCGTGTCGGCATGACCTTTAAGAAAGGCCTCGTGGCAGACGTTGGCTCGGAAGACAGCACGCGCGGCAGATCGTTCCTGTTCTTCGCGCTCGGCGTGTTCGCTGGCACTGGGTTGGGTCGCCGTTTTGTACTACGCGTCCCCGAGAATGGGCTGATCGCATTGAATGTGCCTTTGGACCCTCTGCGGCTGGGTTCGAATAGCACGCGGACCACCCATCCCTACTACATGGCACGGTGGAATGACCTGCTCGGCACACTCGGCATCGACGGCGAGGTCCAGAATCCGTATTGGGACAAGACGAAGGGCGAGATGGCCGCAGCCTGCCATAACCCAGCCCTTTTGAAGAAATTGGCACCAGATTCGCTGTCGTGTGCACACCCTGCCTATGCGCGATGGCTCGGACGTGGCATCGAGCACTGTGGCTATTGCCTGCCATGCCTAATCCGCCGAGCAGCGTTGACGGCAGCGTGGGGGACAGGAAACGACCCGACGACGTATACCGTGCCCGACCTTCAAGCGCAGCCGTTGGACACGCGCCAAGCGACCGGAGTGCAAGTCAGATCTTTTCAGTACGCGATCGAACGCTTGAAAGGGAAGCCGCAGCTCGCGAACCTTCTGATCCACAAGCCGGGCTCGCTTGCGGATGAAGCCGCGCATCTGGATCAGCTTGCCGATGTCTACCGGCGTGGCCTTGATGAAGTCGCGCAGCTTATCGACGGCGCCGAGGCGAGACCGAGCTGACGAGGATGCGTGCATGATCTCTTCAACCGGCCTCGTGGACTTCCACTGCCACCTCGATCTCTACCCGGACCATGCCGTGGCAGTTCAGGATGCGGAGGCGGCCGGCGTGTTCACGCTAGCGGTGACGACAACACCGCGCGCCTGGCCTCGCAATCACGAACTCGCGCAGCGAACGAAGCATGTTCGAGCGGCGCTGGGGCTGCATCCGCAGTTGGTCGCGGAGCGTGAAAACGAAATCGAATTGTGGGATCGATACCTTGCGGAGACGCGCTACATCGGTGAGGTCGGATTGGACGCTGGCCCCCGGTTCTTCAAGTCGCTCGATGCGCAGAAGCGTGTATTCCAGCATGTGTTGCAGCGCTGCGCTCAGGCCGGTGGGAAAATCATCACGGTCCACAGCATCAGGTCAGCCAAGGCGGTACTTGATCTTGTCCAGACGCATCTGCCACCCGAGCGCGGCAAGATCGTTCTTCATTGGTTCACCGGGACAAAGAGCGAGGCGAAGCGTGCGCTGGAGTTGGGCTGCTACTTCTCGATCAACGCAGGAATGCTTGGCAATGAGAAGCACGCGCCAATGGTGCAGACCATCCCGCTGGATCGGATGCTGACGGAAACCGACGGTCCCTTTACTCGCACCGGCGACAGACCTTCGCGGCCGGCCGATGTGGCGGGCGTGGTGGAGTCACTGAGCCGTTTGCATGGGTTGCCTGCGACCAATGTAGCCAACCTCGTTCGCGACAACCTACGCGCGTTGCTCGGGTAGTGATGGTCGGCCGAACCAAGTGTGCTTTCGGGCGCCAATTGCCGTGACTCCGACACGACAATTGGCTGCCGGCCGACTCACGAAACGGGCCGCAGGAGGACATCATCGGTGTATCTGGCACAACTGAGAATATCCAACTTCAGGAAACTACAGAAAGCTGATCTGAGCTTCCAGCCAGGACTGAACGTTCTGGTCGGCGCTAACAACGTCGGCAAGACCGCTGTCGTCGATGCACTACGTGCGCTGCTTGCGGGGCATGATGAGCCGTACCCGCGCCTTGACAGCGAGGATATGCACCGGCCCAAGGGCGGTGCTCCGGCGGGCAACATCGAGTTCCAGTACGTCTTTCGTGATTTGGACCCGGATGACGAGGCCGACTTCCTGGCAGCGCTGAAGCCCGACGCACTCGGCAAGCTCGAAGCGCATATCACCATCCGTTACTCGGAAGCCGACAAGACGGGAAGGCTGCGTGCCAAGCGCTGGTGTGGCGACCACGAGGACATGGGCTTGACCGCAGACATGATGGAGAACTTGCGCGGTGTCTATCTGCCGCCGCTGCGGGACGCTTCGCAAGGACTCAAGCCCAGTCGCACCAGCCAATTGGCCCGGTTGTTTCAGCTCCTGGCTGACGACGCGGGACGCGATGGCATCAACGACGCGCTGAAAAAGCTCGACGAGGAGTTGAAGAAGCACGAGCCGGTCGTCAACACTCACACAGCCATCAAGAATCGGCACGGCACGATGCTTGGGCCGCAGCTTGCCCAAATTCTGGATCTTGGCCTGAGCGGTAGCGACTTCCAGCGGCTGGCGTCGCGCCTGTCGCTGGTGGTGGACGCGTTCGAAATCGAGCAGAACGGGCTCGGCTTCAACAACTTGATCTTCATGGCCGTCGTGCTCAGTGAGCTGACCAAGAACCCGGAAGCAAGCTATCGAGGCCTGATCATCGAGGAGCCGGAGGCGCACCTGCACCCGCAACTTCAGGCGGTACTGCTGGACTATCTGGGGACTATCAAGGCCGTCGAAGGCGAGAAGCCTGTCCAGTTGTTCGTTACCAGCCACTCCCCCAACTTCGCCAGCATCGCCGATCTCGACAGCCTTGCCTGCCTGGTCGATACGGGAAGCTCCGTGGAGACATTCTTTCCGCGTACGATTGCCTTCGGCAAGGGGAAGCGAGAGAAGCTGGAACGTTACCTCGACGTGACCCGTGCCGAGTTGTTCTTTGCCCGCCGTGTCATCTTCGTCGAAGGCGCGGCCGAGTTGATGTTGGTGAGCGTGTTGGCGGAGAAGTGCGGGCATAGGCTGCGCGAACACGGTGTCAGCCTGATCAGCGTCGAAGGATTGAACTTCGACTCGTTCCTGCCGTTGTTCGGCGAAAAGGCACTGAAGGTTCCGGTGGCTGTCATCACAGACGCGGACCCGGTCGACGACCCCGACGGCGACGGAGAACAGCAGGCGGCCTACCCCGCGCCCGGTACTGCTGTGAAGGTGTCGGACAACACCGCCAAGATGAAGGAAGGCGAGGATGCCTTCGTCAAGATATTCCACGGTCTCAAGACATTCGAATACGACTTGGCCCTGCATGCCGACAACCGTGTCGCGATGCTGGCGGCTCTCAAGGAGCTGCACCCGAAGATTGGCGAAACCGTCGCAGTAACGGTCGAAGCCGCGGAAGGCGATGCGGCCAAGGCGCGCGCCCTTTTCAGCGGCATGTTTGAGCGCCCGCAGAACAACGTGCAGAAAGGCCGCTTCGGCCAGGCACTCGCGCAGGTGATTGCCGATGGCGCCGCGTGCGTAGTGAACCGCCCCGGCTTTCCCGGAGGCTCCTTCACTTGAGAGGATGGAGCCATGAGGAAGTCTACGAAGTTCTCCCCCGAGGTACAGGAGCGAGCGGTGCGTCTGGTGCTGGAGCACCAGAACGAGCA